>Ga0209535_1002147_pt1 | contig 12910 bp, 22 predicted proteins | sample LinPmetageLP28_FD_184041 | JGI IMG/M metagenome (GOLD analysis project Ga0209535, IMG submission 184041) | Marine viral communities from the Pacific Ocean - LP-28 (SPAdes) (version 2) | ecosystem: Environmental > Aquatic > Marine > Oceanic | place: Pacific Ocean | collected 2009-08-22
TGTGTGAATGTGCTTTTGTTGTCCTGTGATCCTGATCTCATGTTGGCTATCACATTTTTTGCTTCTGTGGTCTCTGCCTTGTGGTCTGCTTTTAATTCTGCTATTCTATCCTGTGCTTCTTTGACGTTGACTGCTATCTGCTCACGTTCCGCTTTCTGACTTGCTTTTAGGTCTGCGGCCGCCTTCTCTTCGTTGAAGAATGATTTGTTTGAAGTCAGTATGTCACTGACGTTCTTGTCCAGCACTTTAAGTCTGTCGTTGAGGTCTCTCACCGTGTTGGTCTCGACCGTAAGTAGTGTTTTTAATTTTTCATTGGCATCTGCTATGATCTGTTGTTGGACTTCTATGTCACCGTCAGCAGTTCCTGTGCTTCTGTTTATGGATTTCTCCAACCTGTCTATGACTGCATTCTGTCTCAGGATTGAATTCTTCTCCCCGTCGATCTTGTCCTCTAGTATCTGTATACGTTGTACCAGTGTGTCCGAGGCCAGGTTCTGTTCAAGGTGTGCTTTGGATAGGAAACCAAATATACCCATACTCGTTATCAAACTTAATATTATGACAGCCGTCGTTAGGTAGGTCCTTAACATGAAAGGAGTGAACTTCCAGTTCCTATACAGCCATGAGGCCGTTATCAACTTCCCAACTTCAAGTACCCCGCCCATTATAACCACAGGCACGAAAGCACCTGGGAATATGGTCGCAAGTCCGATAACGGAGTAGAAAATTGCAACTCCAGATATGGACAGTGCTGATAGTAGTGTTAAGATCGCTATAAACATGTTATCCTGTATTTACTATAACAGAAAGACTGTTTTAATGCTAGTGAAACTTTTGGTAATTTATTACTCTGCTGTGTCGGCCAGTCCAGCACCTTCAGATGGCAATTCACTTGCCAATGTTGGTCTGAAACCAGATACCATCGTTGCAGTGTCCACCGCTTCAGTGACAGTGATCGCATCCATGATCTCATCTTGTGAGACTAATAACACCGCTTCAGCAGTGATTTCTTCATTTGAAATAAGGCCTGCTCCTGATGTTGGATTGTATACTTGCATTCTCTCTGTGAATGTTCCGTAAAGTGCTTCTGAGATCTTGTCCTTGATGAAACCAACTTTAGTTGTAGTCGTTGTAGAGTCATCACCTGCTGTACCTACTGTTGGTAAGAAGTTGTCGTTGTCGTACACTAGACCGAACTGTAATTTAGTGATTGGAGAATCTCCAGCATCACTGCCGTAAGTTGTAAGGATGTTTCTCATACTTACGTTTGATCTTACTTGTAATATCTCTAACATTTTTTTGAATCTTAATGCACCTCTTGATACCAATCTTGACTGTGCAAGTGTAGTTGGTGCTGTTGCGAAGTCCTCTGCAACACAAGGTGATATCCTTCCACCGTTGTTTGTTTCTGTGTCCAAGAATCCTGCTGTGTTTATAGAGACCATGTAGAAGGCCTGTTGTGGTTGGTCTTGTACAACTCTGTTATATTTAGGTATTACTGTTGCCATAGTGTTTAAATCCTTTGTCTTATGTACTTATTTATACTGATTATTTATAAAAGGACCAACTTGGTGTGCCAATATACTTGCAGGCATTGTTGGTCATGTGCCGTTCTTTGCCGTTGACTTTGATGTACGCTTGGTATGTACGGCAGTATCCGCCTGAAATTGGGTATGAATGTATTACTCTTACTTTGCCCGCCGCCAGACGCTTCTTGCTGTACCAACTGACGATCTTGCCGTTCTCTGTGCTTGTTAGGGCGAAGAACACCGCTGATTCGTGCATCTTCTTCTCTTCCCTTTTGAGGCTGAATCTAAGGAACTGTGTGCGTCTGAACAGGAAAGCAGGCATACTGTATTTGAGATCATCTCCCAACCATACAGGTGCCGGCATGTCGCCTATGTGTCCCTTGGTGTCTCCAGGGGTTTTATTTCCCGCCAGTGCTGATGTTGACAGCAACAGGCTAATCAATACTGTGATAACCTTGAACAATCTCATATCCTGATCCATCTATTTTCTTGCAGGCAATCTGCCTTTGTGTTATTACTACTTCTCCCACTGGCATGTCCCAGGTGTACATCTCACAACTATCTGCGATGCCCATGTCATACAGGAAATCACTTGCTCCATCATTGCAGACAACTTTCTCTTCTGTGAGATTCTCTATCACGTTGCCCTGTTGATCAATGACTTTTATCTTTGTCACTTCAACATCGCAATACTGATCGTTCCATGGACCACCTGCATCTGCAGTTGTAGAGAATATAATCAATCCCAGTGTGAGGAATGCCAGGGCGATGAGATAATAAATCTTTCTCATGGCCCTAGTTCTTCAGTACTTTTTCTGCGGCTTCGTCTATAGAAGTGGTGTCGATAGTCTGTGCTAGTTTCTGTTGTTTTAGTTCAGACACGATAGCATCAACATGGTCTCTACCCAACTTAACCATAACATATACTCTGTATGATTTGTTTTTAGTAGTGTAGATCACTTGCTTATCAACTTCGTAGTGTCTAACTAATGTGTCATTGATAACATTCACAATGATATCTTGAGCACCTGCAGTCACCGTCATTGACTCATTCGTACCTGCCTCGTCTTTCTTAATAGTAGATCTGTTGTTCATCTCACCATTAATCCTGTCGGCCAATTTAGCCTTTGCTAACAGTGTGGCCTTCTTCACAGCCAACTCAAGATCAGGAGATACAGCCGATGCCGCCTCTTGATAAACTTTCTTAGTTGTGTGTGGATATTTCACATACCATTTCGGAGTCTTGTTTATCACACCGTTCTTGCTCATGTCCGATTTCATCGAATATGTAGAACACTGTGCAACAAGTAGACCTGCAAAAAGTATAAGAAATAGTTTGCTTACGTTTTTCATGTTGTTTCCTTATTGTTTAAATTTTGCAATCTGCTCTGATACAAAGTTAGACACACCAGCAATATTGAAGTCATTGCTGAATGCCGCCCAACCTTCACCTATCATCGGATATACCGCTAGGAAGATTGCAAATAGTATTATTAGTCTAATCATAAAACAATTATAGCATATTTTCCAAATACGTCAACCAAAGTTGATCTTGCTAGAAGTGTTGACTTTGTTAGGTTTTTTGTTATGATAACCAATTGAACACACCTCTGATCGCCAATAATAGGTACATCAGTTCCATCAATGCCCTTGGAGTGTCCTTGTCCTTAACACCCATCCATATCCAGATGCTACAAGATACCAGTGCCACGGCCCATCCAATCCATTGTACACTAGGATTACCACCACTCAGTGTGAATGCACTGACCATTGCTAGAATGAATCCTAACCATCTCCATCCGTCAATTTTTTGATAGTACCTTATCTTCATTACTTGTTGCCCTTCATGGCAGTGATTTCTTTTGCTCCATCTTCGTCCCAAACAGGAACAAGATTGCTCTTGTGCATCATACCAATACCTAATAACCTCCGTTCACCGGAGTACTTCATCTCTTCTCTTTTATTGCCACCATTAACTGGGATCTTGTCTCCACACTTGGGTTGGTTGGGGTCTGCCTTGTATTCAGGTATTTCGTATCCTGTGAATTTTCTTGTGTTCTTCTTTAATGTGTATGTGTCGAGTCCCTGCGATGCTAACCATTCCTCGTGGTTGGCCTGTGCTTCTCTGTTCCTTCGGGAGTTCTCGATCTTGTGTCGAATACGTTTTGGCAGTTTCATCTGTATGAATCCCATAACTTATTATACTGTTAAGGTAATTTATTGTCAACTATGGTCTGCAGTATAATTTCCGCGTAGTCTGGATTGGTGCTCCAGGCAGTCATTCCCAACATCAACTGTCTGTAATTCCATTTACCGTCTTCAAGTTGTTCCGCCCTGGCTTGTCTAAATTTCTCGTATGCAGGATGGGTGTTCAATATCCTGATCATATCCTTTATTGATTGGCATTTTGTTGTGTACTTCTTGACCCCCCAGTTGGCATCTGGATTGCCCAGTGCTTTCATGTGCGGTACGGTATCAAGGCTCCAGGTCCTCACACCAAATAGTGCATTGCCTTCAGTGGAAAATCTGCTGGTGCCCCACGCACTCTCTATGCCCGCCATTGCTATAATGATACTGATTGGCACCCTTTTGTCTTTATCTGTGGTCCAATTAAGATATGAAATACAAGTAGACGTTGCGTTGATAAAAGAAACCTTGTCAGAAAACTCGAATTCTGGTTCTTTCAAACCAAGTTCTTCTATTATTCGCATTTCTTTCTTGTGGAACTCGTCCTCAATCTTTTGCACTGTGTATTGGTTTGGGTTGAACGTACCGGCAACCCAGGCACCTGCTATCACAAATGCGACCGCTACACAGAAGTATATAAATCTTTTAAGATATTTTTTCACCATATGTTAAAGATGCGTGTGGGCCGAGATTTTTGCGAATTGGCTTATCTCTAGCACTTGGGGAACTCGAGCCCACTTGACTTGATACGCATCGTCAATTTATACTGCAACCTTTTGTTCTGTTGCTGGTTCTGTTGTTTCTGCTTCGTACTTCACTTTGTACTCGGCTTCTGCATTTCTCATAGCGTTGTTCCAGTCTGCTTTACTTAGACCAGTGAACCTTGTTATGATACCATCACTCATTATCTTGAATGATCCACACAACTTGTGAGATCCGTCTTCTGCGATCTTGTGTACCACTCCTGTAGCCTTACCATCGGCATTCTCTCTGCCCATGATGTACATGTAGTTTCCTGATCTACCTCTCCACTTGTTGTTTGTCTGTGTGTCTTCTTGGCATCTAGATCTGATTTGATCTACTACCAAACTTGCTTTTGCTGAACATTTATACATTTTCTTTCTCTCCTTTGTTACCACTATTATACATGGTAATGGTATAACCGTCAACTGGCTTAAAAATGGCTAAAATTGGAAAGAATTATTCAAAAATATCAAGTCTTTTTATATTTTTATCAATGGCCATCCAAACCGTGTCTGCTAATGTGTCGCCTGATATATATTCTGGCATTGGTTCAGTTCTACTTTGTAACTTGCAGGGATTGATCTTTATAAAGACTGTTTTTGTGTATATATTACTGAGCAGGTCGACCATCCTGTCTAGGTAAGTTTTGCTAGCGGTATATACAACATTCTTAGATTGAAGCTCTGTAACTCCTATGGATCCTATCAAAACCACATGACCTTGTTTATTTTCGGCAAGGTATTTTTTTAATACCATGGTCATACCTGTACAATTGACTTTTACTGTGTTTTCTATATATTCAAAATTTACTTCGGCTTCCTCGAATTCAAATGTTCTTCCGTGTCGCATGCCTGCTCCTGCAACCAACATCAAACAATCAAAATTTTTAAAATCAAACTGCTCGATCATTTCAGATTTACTTAGATCTAGTTCTTGTCTAGACGGATTAACAAATTCATGTGTTTTGTTCTTCAACAATGCTTGGCCGGTAAGACTTGTGCCACCTAATAATAATATTCTCATGTAAGTTAACTATCTAAGATTGGCCAGTATGGCCGCTTCTTTGGCCTTGGCATTCTCCAGTTTCCTTTGCTTTTCCAATTCCAATTCTTCCGGGTCTGGCTGTTTCTCTGGTTCAAGTTTTGTTGGTGCTTCTATGGGCATACCACCATTGTCAAACCATCTACCATCTGCGGTTGATATGCAAGGACTATAGAAGTTGTTATTCTCACCTGTAGAACTATCGGTGCGAGTTATCAGACGTCTCTTCCTGTGCAGTTTACCCAGATACTCTGTGCCGTCTTTTTGTATCAGTCTCTGGCCTGTTAGGCCTCCATACACTCTATCATATGGTGTCCAGTAATCCACTTCACCATCATCATCCGTCACTTTGTTCCATTTTGCTTTGTTGTATGATTTAGGGAAGTTGTATAGATCAATCACTGATTTCCACACACGATTGGTCTCTGGTAGAAAGACCCGAGTGTTGTGCAAGGGCACTGGATTTTCCTTGGATGCAGTGATCTTTCCTAAACCTTCTAATAATTTTTTTGTTTTTTCGCTTGGCATAATGATTTAGCTCTCCACCAGTCCGTTATCGACTCCAACCTCGCCTTACGGCTATTCTATCCATCATCGACGTAGAGCGTCTCCTATGTTTAGTTTGCAAATGAGAATTGGTATCTTACCAGCTCTGGTGGATTTGCTGTTTTTAATTATACACTGATTGTTTTATTTGTCAACTATATTGAAATATTTTTTGACAGTATCTATTATTGTTTCTACTTCAGCATCAGTGAACCATGGTGACAAAGGCAAACTCGCTGTTCCTTTGTTTAATCGTTCGGTCATAGGCATGGGTTCTCCGGATCCCCACATATTACTGAAATTATCAAAAAATCCTATTTGTACATCCACTCCATTGTTTTGCATGAATTTTAGAAATTTATCTCGGTCATCTATTTCTAGACCTAACTTGAAATAACTTGGTTCGCAGTTGTTATTACTTTTAAGAAATCTCAGAGGAAGATCTTTTAGGTTATCGATTATGTGTTTTGCAATTTTAGTCCGATCATCTTTCCATTTTTTCCAATATTTCATTCCAACACTTAACATTCCACATTGGAATTCTTGAGGGGTAGACCTAAATCCAAGCATTTCTATTGGTAGTTCTCTATCTTCTCCCGCCTTGCCTTGATTTATAGCACAATCAATTCTATGTGCAATAACGTCGTCATCTGTTGCTATGGCTCCAGTGAATCCTCTGGTTCCTACAGGCTTTTGCCCTCCAAAGGAAAATAACGAAATATCACCAAAGTATCCATCTAGTTTTCCTTTATACTTCGCACCGAGGCTCTGAGAACAATCGGCAATTATTTTGCCTTTGTAATTTTGCTTTACTTTGTCATAGTCAACAACGTTCCCCCAGTAGTTCACTAACATAACAGCCTCACATTCATTGGGTATCTTGTCTATATCGATTAATGAATTTTCATCACAATCTACAAATATAGGTTTGCAAAAAGCCTTGTATTGATTAACACATGCCACATAATTATAACTGCTAACTGCAACTCTCTTATCAAAAAGATCAAGTGCATAGATGGCGGCAGTAATTGAACTGGTTCCGCTCATGGTCATGAAGACATGTTTTCTTCCTGTCATTTCTTTGATAAGATTTTGTACCGTCTTTGTGTAAGGGCCATTAGCATCAAGACCTTTTGTCATGATATCATTATAGACAGAGTCATACTCATCTTTATGTAAAAGATATTGCCTTTTATGTTGTTTCTGATATATCATCTAATAATATGTATCTAAATTTTTCACCCCTAACATTTTAAAATGTTCTGCTAGTGAGTAACTGTTCATATCTATTTGTTGTCCGTTAACACTCTTAATAATTTTAGTATAACCAGCCAACTTGTACCTACGGAAAGGATATTCCCAGTTGCCTGCCTGTTGCCAGTCGCCTTCCAGTATGTGTTTGTCTGTATCATCTATCAGGCACAACGGCATCTGTAGTACCAACTGTGCTGATATCTTATCATGTAGGTATGCGGTTACTATCTTGTTCTGGGGGATCACATGTTCCAAGTGTTGTTTGCCTGCCATGTCCTGTGCCCGGTAATGGTAGCCCATGGGTGCCAACTGCTTCTGCATGGATCTTATATAAAGTACCAATGAAGTCTTGATGTGCTTCTTGGTTGCCTGGCTCCAACATTCATTGAACAGATCTGCCTTCATGTGATCTATGTACTCCGCAAGTTCCTTGAGCTCTGGTCTTCCCTTGCTCTTGAAGTTTATCTCGGGTAGGTTAGTAAGGTTTTGGAAGTCGATCATTGAACTGCTCCTCTGTTATCATCTCCATCACAACTGCATCCGCACCATTGTCATAGTGTTCCCACACTGCCTCAATGATGTCTTTGTATGGTAATCCATATCCGTATTCTTCCGTCTTGTCATTTTTGGTGACAAGACAGATGTAATAACTTAATTTACTTGACATACTTGTTGAACGCCGTTTGCGCCTCTGAGTCTGGTGCAATGTCACCCTCGTCCAGTTTCAGTGCAACATTTGGCATGTAGCTCGGTTCGAAGCCTTCGGGTTGTTCTATCTGATACACTTCTTTAAGCATGTGTCCCATAGCCACTGGTGCGTCCCACCCAACACCGTTTGCGTGTTGCCATTGTTTCTTGGTGGCGGTGTGTATCAGTGTGGCACTTGGACACACTTCTTTGTTAGTAGTAAGCATCTTCAACATCCAGTCCTCAGGCAATCTGCTCAATCTCTTTGCCTCTGCACCCATCTGGTACTGCTTCATCAGACCAATGAACAGACCTTGGTTGATCTCTCCGCCCTCTTCGTCGCCATACACTGATTTGATGGCCATTAGTGCGTCCTTCAATCCCTGTTCACCTGACATCTTGATGCCTTTGTATGCGTAATCAAAATGTGAGAAGTAGTGCTTGTTTGGCCCACACTTGCCTGGACTCTTCCTGACACGTTTGGGTTCTAGGTCTATCTCACACTCGTCGAACACTTTCTGTACTGCGTGTGCTGTGGCCACCCTCTCGGTTTCCGTTTCTCCCATTTTGTATCTGTGCAGTAGACATCTGTGTATCTCCTCTGTACCTGCCCTCAGAATACCTGAGTCGTTCACTATCTCGAATGCTTCTGCGTCAAAGGCTGGCTCATCTGTCTCCACTATGGTAACTGGTATTTTGGTCCATCCTAGCAGTGCCAATGCGACTGCTCTGTGTTGTCCGTCGAATATGTACAGTGTCTCTCCGTCTGAACGTTTGACTGCAGACACAGGGCAACACACCCTAGGGTCGAACTTCTTCATGATGTTCATGACATGTCCTGCCCTCACATCTCTCTGTACTGAATAATTGAACGCGAAGTGTTCTAATGGATGGTCTTCCACACCTCTGGGTAACAATCTTCCTTTTGCTATTTGATTCTGTAGATTTACTTTGGCCTCTGCCAACTTGCTGTTCCAGTTTGGAACATCCTCTGGTGCTTCTTTCTTGACTTCATTCACGACGTCGAGAAGCATTTTTACTTTGCTCATATGATCTCCTATAGTTAATGAGTGCAATCGAGGGCAGAATTCCTACGATAGGATAAACCCTAAATTACCTCTTTATTATAGCAGATCTTTTGATTTTGTCAACTAGACTTCTGTTTGCCCTTCGACGTACAGACATGAGTGTGCTTCACTGTCTATGTAATATCCAAATTCTATATAGGTTTCAACCATGGCTTTGGCTTTTATTTCGGCCCTTGCCATACATTCTTTTTCTGTTGAATAGAGCTTGGGCCCTATTTCCTCAAACATGGTGCACGGGTTACCCAGGGCACATATTACTACCATTACTTTCCACATAAACTTAATTACCTCATTTTTTTCTTGCCAAGCAGGTCTCTCACTGCGTCTTTGCAGGCATCATGCCAGTATATTCCAGACTCTCTCAACTTCTCGTTCGCAAGCCTAAGTCGCTCCATTTTACGCTCTATGGATTTAAACTTGCTTTGCTTCAATTCTTTACCAATTTGTTTCTCTAATTGATTTAGAATATCATCAATCGCTGGACAGGTGATGTCGGGCACCTTGGGAGCCTTCTTTCGGATCTTAGACCAGTATGAGGTCTTAGTCTTTGCTTTCGGCACGACAATTATTTAGGTACAAATTTAATAAGTTAAGTACACATAAATGAAATTACTTACAGCAGGTTGTGGCATCAGTCAAAATAGTTTCCCTCATTGGCCAACGTGGGTAAAATATCCAAACATTACGCATCGAGTACAACATATAAATGTTGGTGGGCCTGCCAGTGGTAATGAATATGTTGCTCATAACGTCTTAAAAAACATAGACGGCGTGGACTGTGCAATAATAGTATGGACTCACTATGCTAAAACGGATCTCTATATAGAATCTCAAAAAATAGTAGATGAAATTAAAACATACAACACAAGGAACTTTGTTTTAGATGATAAGGGTCTTGTCATAGATCATGCACCTGCATGGTGGCCATCCAGTGTGACCGGTGACAACAGAATCAAAGGTTGGTTGAATGAGAATCTATACAGCGATACCTATCAATTGGACAAGTCCTTGATGCACATAGCAAGTGTTCAAAAAGCATTGGAACACAACAACATAGAGTACCACATGTTTTTAGGATACGACATGCCGCTAGATAATGCTGGCAAGCACGGTATAGATTTGAGTAAGTTTGTAACCCTTGAATCCTTGTATGATGATTATTATTCTAGTGACTGGCAAAAATATTCTACAACAAAAGAATATGGTCTTGTTCCTGTAGCAGGATGGCATTGGGAGTTTTACATGAAACACATCCATGGCATATTGGATACAAAGTTTCAATGTAGGAACATCGATCTTGAGAAAATAACAGCAGGTGTACAAAGCATAACAGAAAAATGCTTTGAAGAAGGCATATCATGAACCTAGAAGTACACGTGTTAAAGTCCAACAGGGAAAGTAATCCGGAATTGACCGTTAGGTTTGGTGATATATCTCACACACAACTTATTAATTTAGACAAACAGAAGATAGTATTACACGATATAGAGCATAATATGGACACACAATTAGTTGTTGAAAGAAATGAACAAACATTGTATTCCACAGAGAAAAGTCATCACAGCAACAATGTGATAGTTGAAAAGATCATGTTGGATGATTTCTGGGAGATAGGCAAAGATTTCTATCCACCAACCACTGACTTAAACAATGATTACATCAATCACCTATCCAAATTTGACAACTGTGGATGGATTAAAAATACGTTGGTGCACAACACTCATTTGTTTTTTAACGGCACTCTTACATGGCAAATCAAGTACCCAGTAAGGAGAAGTTTCTTTAAGGATTTCAAAAAATGATAGTGTATCTCGGAATGCCAAAGTGTGCCAGTTCCTGGCTCTGGAACAAGGTAATACACAATTTTGGCAATGATCTCATCAAGGAGCCACATACTCTGGTAGAGGAGGGAAAAGTGGACAATCCCTTTATTGACTTCTCAACCAACAACTGGAGTATGGATAGTAGTACAGTGAAAATGTTAGACAAAGACGTTTCAAAATACATTTTCATAATCAGAGATCCGCTAGAACTGGCCAACAGTTATTATCAGCAGACAGCAATGGACAGTGAATCGTTCAATGAGTTCGTATTCACCCTTGTCAAAACAAAACTGCTGTGCTTTGGAGACATCATAGAAAGATGGTATAACCTCGTTGATAGAAACAAGATACTAATATATGATTACAACAAGGATATACAAGATAAACAAGAACAATTCATAAAGGATATATGCCAAAAATTAAACCTAACCAGTTATGACACATCTATACCTTTAGAAAAGAAAATCTTTGCCACTAAAAACAAAACGAATCACACCTGTGATGATAAGCTCATGGAGAAAATGAAACAGCAGATAGATAAGTTTCACAACATAGTAGAGTAGTATATTGAGAAATTAGAGCACGGACGGACTTTTGACCAAAACATTTTTACTATCAAAATGATCTATGCTGTGGGCCTGGTCTTCAGGACACATCGAACAGACAGATTCTGGTTTGTTTATATTTTCAACCAAAGATTTTATATCATCGACAGCAGTGAATCCTTTGTACTTGTAGTTTCCTGTCTTGTCCAAATCCACAAGGTTGGCAATCGGTGCACATTTGTATAATTTATTTTTGTATAAAATCGGAGTATTAGGACTACCACATATGCTGTGAGCCTTTTTTGGATCGCTTTTGAATGGTTTTAATTCGCCGTTCTCTAAACGATACGGCATGACGAATCTTTTAAATTTACTTTTATAAATTGAAAGATCTTTGTTGTGAAGTTCTAACTGTTTGTGCCCGTCGCTGTGAGATCGTTTGGTCTCCCATTTGTCCCTGCACTTAACAATTTTTTTTATTTCATTAGTAATTAATGATTCGTGATCCTGCCTATGAACACTTACTTGCATCTCCAGTGATCCAAATCTGAACCACATCTCCGGATCATATCTTTTCAGCAGATAGCCATTGGTTATCAATCTAATTTGTGTGTTTGGCCAATACTTCCTAATTGCGTCTAGCACTTTGCTTATCCTAGGGTGTAATAAAGGCTCGCCACCAAATATCGAAATCACCGAAGGATCTAGTATTTCACTCCAGGTTTTACATTGGTCTTCTATGTCTTGAAGTGATTCAACACCTCTTCTATCGAAGTCACTAAGACTGATACAGCCTTTACAAGCAAGATTACAGGCATAGGCTACATTAAAATCTAATCTTTTAATTCTGTACATAAATTTATGTGATACTAAATTTTAGTTATGACCCACACTCGGTGGTAGAAATCATCTTATATTAGGGTGATACATCCGTACAAGAAAATTGATGTGTAAACCAGCAATATAGTCCACATCGTCCTAGTCATTTGATCTTGTGCTTCTTCTCGTGTTTACGGTGTCCTGCGTGTCTGCCCATGTAGTACTCACCGGGCTCGTAGTCCCAGACCTTGCCGTGGTGTCCACGTATGTTGGCCCAAGTCATTCTGGCTTTTACCAGCAATTTTACTAATGGATTCTTACTCGTCTTCACTTGTCTTCTAACGTCCTATCTTTTTCTTTCTACCTAGTGGTAACTTCTGGTCTTTGACAAAGAGCTCTCCGCCCTTGGTAGTCCACTCGATAGTTATCATCTTGGCTTTAGAACTGCCCTGATATGATTTCACGGCCTTCTTGTAGGACATCGCCTCGACCTCTTTGGTCTCAGTTCCTTCAGTGATCTTAAATATTCTATTTTTTGGCATATAAAGTAATTTAGCACAAAGTTGACAGAACGTCAACCTTAAGGTATAATTATATTTGTAAATGTTGATCACGGCGAAATAAACATTTCGGACGTCGGGGCAGTA
>Ga0209535_1002148_pt1 | contig 12910 bp, 26 predicted proteins | sample LinPmetageLP28_FD_184041 | JGI IMG/M metagenome (GOLD analysis project Ga0209535, IMG submission 184041) | Marine viral communities from the Pacific Ocean - LP-28 (SPAdes) (version 2) | ecosystem: Environmental > Aquatic > Marine > Oceanic | place: Pacific Ocean | collected 2009-08-22
CTTCTTCTACATTTACAATTATATCAATATCTATTTCAGGATCTATTAATATTATAGGCTTGTCTACTATTTCTTCATCTTTTACAACCTCTACTACTTCAGGTATTGCTGGAGGTGGTGGTGGTGATGGTGGTGTTATTGGTTTGTTTATTTCTACAATAACCTCATCCTCTAATTGAACTAAAGAAGAACTTATATATTGATTGTCTGCTGCTATTGTTTTGTATTCTAAAAAACAAACAGACAAGGCTAAAGTTAAAGTTAATCCTATTAATGTATGTGTTATTCTATTCTGTTCCATATTTTTTACTGTATTCTATTAAATCTTTATATTTTAAATATCCTTTACTCTCTATACTCCAGTTAATAAACTGTTGAAGCTTTCTTTCTGCATATTTACGTCTTGCTAGGTCTTTCTTTTCCCAAGTATTAGGCTCACGGTTTCGTCGCATTCTTTTTGATTTTGTGGTTTATATAATGTAACGCTATGAAGCTTTTCGCTGACATATTTCTTAAATAGTTTCCAGCGTATAGGAAAAGATTCGTTTGCCCTTCCCTTACACTCAATGATGAACCCTGTTCCTGTAAAATCAGGTGTGTAAGAGATTTTAAGTATTTTCTTGCCTCCACGATTTTTATAATCACCTTTTCCATTTCCTTGTCGCTCATAACTATTATTATTAAAGTCAAATGAAGGGGTAAGTTCATACTTTACCCCTTCGTACTCTGCCTGTATACCCGCTTCTTTCAAAGCTTTATACATATATGCTTCTAGTCCTGACTTAAATTCTATACCATCTACAACTTTTTTCTTAGCTCTAACCGGACCTCGCTTCTTACGACGCAATATCCGAGACATAGTAAGGTAAACCGTTAATACTTTCGCCGTAGACTTTGTCTTTAGCTTCAGCCAACTCATCTTTAGCTGCCTGAATATATAGTATTGCATCCATTAATTCTTCTTGTACATCGTTTAAATAACCTGCTAAGTCTTTAACTCCAGTTCTACGTTCTGAATCTAATGTTTGTCCATACTTTTTAAACCCTACGTCTGATCTACCTACAAATTTATCTACAACTGTTTCAACAACAGGATCTCTAAATTTAATCTCTTTTTTCGTCATAATATTTTAAAATTAATAATACAATAATTCCTACTGTATTAGCTATTAGTATTCCCATTGTTGTTGTCATCTTTCACAAATGTTCCGTTAACCATTTTACCTTTTCTTTTCGATATAACCTTGTAAGCTGAATCGATACAGTCTTCAATTGTTGTACCGCCAAGATGAGCTAGGTTTGTTAATACAACGACCATATCACCAATAGCATCTACAAATTCTGCTTGGTCATCTTTTAATATAGCTCTAGCTAATTCGCCAGACTCTTCCATAAGCTTAGCGTATTGTGTTTTCTTATCTCCTTTAGAGTATAAACCACGCTCACCAGCCCAGTCTCTTATTAATTGAAATCTATTATCAGTTCTCATATAATCTTTTCCATTTGTAGACTTAACTCTGTCTTGTAGTTGATTATAAAATAATGTAGCTTCGTTTTTAGCTTCATTTAAGAAAGCTTCATAAAAAGCTTTATTATATATGTAAGATCTATTTTTATTAAACATAGATGTAGATGCATGTTTCATTATCCATTCTACAGTTTCTTTAGTTACTTCAAACTTACCATGGATTGTTTCCCATGTTAATCCTAGTGAATCCATAAGTCTACCTTTTAGTTTGTTTAAAGGTACAGGAAATGTTGAGGTTTGTTCGGTTGCGTTAATCTTCATTTTAAATAATTGTTTATAAGGTTTAAGGTCGACTCGATAGCCGTAAGACTTTTGAAGTTCTAACTCGCGGCTTGATATATAATCGATATCTGTGCTTTGATCTAGAACTTCTATTTCGTCTAGGGTATATCCCTGTTGTGTTGTAACTCTATCTATAAGATTACGTGTTACACCAATCTTTTTACCCGGGATGTGGTATAAAAAGTATGTTATTTCTTTATCCATATATGTCATGTTTTCTTTGTAGCAGATTATCAGGCTTTTGTGATATAAACTTTCCTAAATCTTTTTCGTACAAATGTAAGTTATGTGCAAAATGAAAGTAAGATCCTAGTTCATAATCTGTTTCCTCTGAGACTATTTGTTGCAGTCTTGCAAAACAATACTGATCATTACAGAAGCCATACCAGAGATCATTAGATCGCATCGTAACACACATATTTAATCTGTTATTAACAACTGTAAACTGTATTGCATAGGTGCACGGTGTATCACTATGGTATCTAACCATTTCTTTACCATCGTATATAGATATTGCAGCTTGCCTAGTGTTAGGGTCACGTCTTAGCATTTCTATAACTTTATCTAATTGTTGGTATCTTTCCCATTGATAACCATAGTTAGAATTAACCTGCCCTAATTTATTAGCCATACGTTTCCATATAGCAGGTACTTTACCATATATTTCACCTAACTTTTTAATGTTTTGATCACCTGATAGATACCATTGAAACTCAGCTGATGCATAATCTTTTTTCCAATTACGCCATGATTCTTTAATATCAACCTCGTCTGGTTTAGACATTTCAAAACCTATATTAAACAAAGCTTTAGTTCCAGCAAAGTCTTGGCCATAATGCTCTATACATTGGTACCAATACTGAAAAGCTTCATTAGCATTTCTAAATTTATTTGCGAATGTTTTTATCATAATAAAATTTATATAGTTCCATAACTTTAGGCCATAATTCTGTTGGACCATAAGTGTTTGGACTTAATTGTTTTCTTCCGTTTACATTTACCTCTATCCAACAGGTTTTGTTTCCAAAACCCTTACTGCAAGGTACGGAGTATATTTTAACACCATGTTTTATACACCATTGGTACGCTGTAGTGTTTTCTTTATTCCACATAGGGTGTTTCCACTCTACTTTTTTAGGTAACATTTATTCCCATGGCATTTTCTCTTCAAGCTCTGGTTTGATTTCCGGTATGAAGCATCCTGAGCGTGGCTCCCACGTAAAATGTGCCTCAGCACCGTTTTCACCAAGGTTCTGAAATTTACATTTAAGAACTTTAACTTTAGTTGTCTTAAGCTCATAATCACGATGTACGAGAAGACCATGATAGCTAGCGTCGTACCATTCGCCGCCGCCTTTAATATTATACATAGTCGGTTCTTCAATTTTACCATCTTGTGTTTTATACATTTTAGTTGGATGAGCTACTATAAATACTAGCACATCATATTTTTTAGCAAAGGTTTCAATCTTAGTTAGATATTCCATTGTGTAACGATTAACATCTTCTGTTGTACAGTCAACGTCTCTAACCTTATTAAATGGATCGATAACCAAACATTTAATTCCTTTACGCTTTACAAGCTCAGCTCCTTTACGCAGTACAGACTCAAGAGTATAACGTTCCATATCAATAAAGAAAAAGTTATCATTAACGTGTTCAGCTACTTGATTCCATTTATCTCCACCAATATCTCCTTTGTCAGGCATATCACCCCATACTTTACGCATTAACTTATGTGCATGTAGATATGTAGGAGCATTTTCAGGTGAAGCAAATGCTGTCTTCCATTCGTACTCTTTATTATAACCTACAACCATCTGATCTACAAAATCTGATTTACCTGAGCTTGGTATACCTGTAACTGTTATGAACTGACCAGTGTATGTAGAGAATATATTATCAAAGTTGTCTAAGCCTATTTGAAAACCTTTTTTAAAGCCATTACGAACAAAGTCAGTAATTTCATCTTCAATGTCTCTAAACGTTGTAACGTTTTCAAGAGGTACAGGTTTAGCATTTGTAATACGTGACAATAGCTCCTTACTAGAGTATTTAACTAAATACTCGTTGGCATCTTTGCAATCGTCAAATGTAGTTATATAACAAGTCTCAGCTCCAAGCCTACGTATCAATTCAGTCTGTAGGGCTTGTCCTGGTGCGTCTGAATCAACCGCAATGATTATCTTAGACATATCATCAAAATAATCAATACAGTTGTCTAGATAGTCTAGATTGTTTGTATTTAACGTAGCTCCGTTTGGAACTGATATTGCATTTGGTACACCTGCTTCATGTAATGCTAAGACATCCATCTCACCTTCAACAATCACACAAGTATCATGACCTACAATATTATCTATATTATAAAATACTTTTTCAGCTCCTTTATAAAGCTTAAAGTTTTTTCTACCATCTCTGTATTTAATATTAGTAAGTTGTCCACCTACATAATAGTTAAACTGTATAGTATTCTCGGCTTTGCCGGTCTGAGGCATATATTCTTTACCAACACTAACTTTTAATTCGTCTAGTGTATCCTTAGATATTCCTCTAGTCTTAAACCATTCTAACGTTTTATCAACTACAAGATCAACCTTTTTAATTTCAGGCATAACATAGTCACGTTCAGCTTTACCCTTACGTTTGTATGTGTGTAGTTGAAAACTGCTATCACAGTTATGGCAAGTACCGAGACCACGCTCCCAATCATAGCTAGCACATTTTGCTTTTCTATTCTCAGGTTTCCTAGAAGACGAACACAGGGGACAAGTCCCCTGCGATTTACCTGCTTCTAAGCCGTGCTGATTAAAGTTTTCAATTTGAAAACCATTGATCTCTGTTTGTTCGACTTGCATTTGATTTGATTAAAATGGTAGATCGTCTGCTACCTTTGCTTGTGGTTTTTGTTGTTGTTGTGGAGCTTGACCGTTTGCTTCATATGGTATTTTATCAGGGAAAGTTCCGTTGGTCCAAACAACCTTAACATTACCTAGATATTGTTTAGGTGTCTTAGCTTCTCTTTCCTCTTTACTTTGATCCATTGTTACTGGACCTTGATTACCGAATTGGTCAGGTTCGTCATTGATTGTAATTGTTATAGGCAAATACTTTCCTTTCTTACCTTCTATTATTTTTGATTTGTCTATTGCATTTAAGTTAATGCTTGCTTTTATTATTCCTGCCATATTATAGTGTTTTATTGATAAAATATTGCGAAGAGTCAAACTCTTCTGTGTTATAAAATAAATCGTATACTTCTGATGCTTTTTCGACTTTCTCTTCACCAGTTTTGTAAAAACTAGATGAACAGTCGAATAAACCTATTTGACTTGTGTTTTTATCTATTGCTATAAATATAAACTCATAGCCAAATAACTTACTGTAAATATATGCTTGAGAATCATAATTATACTTCTTAGCGTTCCATTTAAAGCTGTCAAGATCAGATGTTGTTTTAAGATCTATTATTAATTTTTCGTTATGATTAACTATATCGGCTTTACCTTTCCACATTTGACCGTAGAGTTCGGTAATAGCAGGTACTTCATATTCGCCTTTTTCTTCTGCGATGAGGTCTCTGCAAACCTTGTTATTCATTAATGTGTCAACTAAAGCTTCTGTTCTGTCAACTTCATGTTGTAGTAAACACATTTCACCACCAGACATTTCTTTATATACCTTAGTGTTCCTGCTACTAGTATCAACAATTTTAAAGTTTTTAATCTTGTTAGGTTCTAATATAGCGGTGTGAAAATAGCCTCCTACTAAGAAGTGGGCATTTGTCTTGCTAGGTTCTTTTAAAGCTAATGGGTTTTTAAGTAGTGTAGATATATCTGAATTACTTAAATACTGTTTGCCAAAATCACCGTAGTAATTTTCATCGACTCTTAGTTTTTCTATTATTTCGTCTCTTTTCATAGTGTTAGCATTTCTTCATGCTTTTTTGTAACTACGTATTTAGCTTTGATAGCGTCAATACTACCACCTTTGTTAATGTATTCTTTTGCTTTAGCTAAAGACTCATTGGTTAGTTTTTGTTTACTAGCAGTTGCTTTGCCGTGTTGGTTTGTTGCGTCTGAATCTTGAGTGTCATCAATCAAGAACAGATTACCAAGTGCATACTTTTTACCATATGAACTTGCAGCACCGTATCTCTGTGGCATTTGCATACCTTTCTGATCAAGGTCAACGCCTACTACAGCTTTAGAGCTTATCTCTTCCTCACCGTCAAAAATTGTTGCAGTAACCTGCATAACTGGTGGGTCAAATGATACTAGTTCTTCATCTACAGTAACTGTAACCTTTAACTCCTTTAAAAAGGGTTTTGTTGCTTCGAGAATGTCTTCGGCAGAACGGAAATTGTACTTACCGAAAGAGTTAAATCTTGATTTCTTTGACTTAAACTCTACTTGGATTTTTGATAATTTTTCGTTAATTGTCATATATATATAATCACGTATTTATTTGTTAATTTACAATGGTAACTCACAGATAGTCAAGTACTTGCGAGTGATCCACGTTTTCTATTAATTTGTCTACAGCTTGCTTTTTTAACTCTGAAACACGCACATAAGCTGACACGCCTTTTATTTCTAAAGCTGTAGCTATTTCATTAGCAGACCACTTAGGTCCATCTAAACCATAGCTTTTGCTTAAAACAAAACTTTCATTCCATTCTAGATGTTTGTTTAATAAACTTAATATGTAAGCATTTAACAAAACCTCATTATAAGGATCTGATTTGTCAGGTATTTGATACACCATATTCTCATCTTCAGGTTGTGCGTCTATTGATAAAAATATTGAATTAAAAAACATAGCAACCATTTTTTCATCTTTACCTTTACGCATTTCATTAAGCTTATGTTCAGGTATACGCATTGTACCTCTGTTTCTATCTATTTCTCTACGTATTCCACCACGTATTCTTTTAGCTAGAAAAGATTTTAATGTTTTTTCTATGTCTTCAGATTCGAATAGTTTAGTTCTATCTATTTTATCTACTGCTTTACAAAGCTGTATACTGCCTTCTTGTATTATATCCATTATAGACATAACACCTGAAGCTTCTTGAGCTGTTGCAAATTTTCTACCTATATTTTCAACTAAAGGTAGAAATATTACTTTTAACTCTTGGGGCGAATAATCTATAAAATTTTTAATAGGTATTCTACCAATAGAAAGCTTTATGTCTTCTTTGTATCGTATATAGTTTTTAATGTTATATTTTTTCATTTTCTATATTTAAAAGATCTTTTTCTTGTTTTAGCTCTTTGCTCATATTTCTATGTATCGTTCTACTTGAACAGTTTAATAATAAGGCTAACCTTGCTATTGTTATTTTATTGCCATCATCGTTTAATGCTATCATGCATTGATAAATTGATTCTTCATTTATTATACTTTTTCTACCTATTAATTGTCCTACAATTTTAAGTTTTTCAACTTTAGATAAACCTGAACCATCTTTAAATACTACTTTACGTAGCTTGTTTTTAGGTGGACGTTCAAGATCTTGCATGTATATACTATTTATAACACTGTTAAGCATTAAATTAGACACACTAAATGTAGTAAAACCGTTAGGTTTATATGTTATTACTGTCGCTAATTCGTCAAATTTAGTTTTATCCATACTAGGATTAAGCCACCACAGTGTTAATAAATGCCATTTTAAAGATCTTATTGTAGTTATCTTTGCAGGCGAATTAAACAGACTATAATACCCATGAGTACCGTCAGCATAGTACCAACCCCACTTATATTCTTGTGTTGGTTGATCTTCTGAATACTTACGATATATGATGCGGTTATCATTTAGGTATTTCATGTTACGTGACATTAGCCTATTACTATTTATTCTTAGAGCTTTTGTCACATATTGTGTTACAGAGATGTTCATACATCATAGCTTCATCTTGTACATGCTGATACATAGCTTCGTTGTAATCTTGTATAATTTCTTGGAAATTTCTTTTTGATTGCCCCATTTTATGGATTTAATAATAATAAGTATCTGTTATATTTTAAATATAATTCTCTAGTAACGTTATCTACATTACCGTATTTACAAGCTTGTTGACATATTTGATTTCTTAATGCAACAACTCTTGATTCTACATAGTAAACATGGTTTCTATATCTTAAATATTTTTTTAATTCATGTTTGTATCGTCTCATACCTACGAAAGCCCATACCGGTTAGGCATGAGCTTCATAGTTATTCATAATGTTTATCTAGTAGCAAATTAGCTACTTCAATTGATATCATATTCTCGTCGTATAGTTTCCATATCAGCTTTCTCATAAATCTTTTCGTTTTTGTTAGCTACTGTATATTTTTCACCTATGTAGTAGTTCCAGTAAGCTTTAACACTACATTCGTCTTTAAATTCGTCAGGCATACACTGAGGTGGTTGTTCAAAACCATTACTTGGTATACCATTTGGTATTCTATATAATGGTAAGAAACATTTATTAATTGATAAGTGTGTCTTGTTGTATCGTTTAGTATATTCTTTACCTAATGCTACCATGTGGTTAAACAGCCAGAAGTAATGCTCATCACTTTCGCGTGTCCATATTGTAGATGGATGGTTGTAATGAGCTTTTTTGTAAGGTATGTAACTATTGTCATAGTCATACTGTTCAGCATAATGATGATGTGCTGTACAAAGCATCTGGGCTGATTCTAAGATCATCTTAACAACGTGTTTGTTGTATTGTACCTTAGCAGCAATAACAGGATCTTTATGTAAATAAAATATATTCATTATATAACCGTCAATAATAATATTATTGCTATTGTACCTACTAAAGCACAACAGAACATTAAATACCAGTCTTTATCATCTTCTTTATTCATAATTACGTAAGCATTTAAATAGTGGGTGTCTGTAAGAACCTGCTGGAGTTCTTTGAAAGTAAGTAAATGTAGCTATTTGACCTATATAGTCGTGTATATTTTCTAGTAAATCTGTCATACCTTTGTAGTCATAGCCTTTACCTGGTGGACAACCGAATACATTTCCGTCTTCATCTTCCATAATAAACTTGCCTAGCGTACCTTCACGCTTTCCTTTGCCTACTTCATAGTTAATAATTGTAGCTTCTGCATCATGAAAATCTTTAAACTTCATAAGATCCCATGATCTTGTACCTTTGTAATAGCCATCTAGTGTTCTATATATACTACCTTCGTAACCTAGTTTTAGGTTTTTCTGATGTAATGATACAGCTTCGTCAAAGTCTAGTGCTACTTTGCTTTCAGTAATTACTAGACAATTACTAGTTCTTACCATACTAGAGTCAGTTAGTCTATGAATAAAACCCATACGCCATGTATAAGTAGCGTTTGGAAAGCTAGCTACATCATACATATGGTATTGTACTTGCTGCGCTGCTTCGACTCTGTCATCTTTAGTTGGTTTTTTCTTCTTAACTAGCGATATAATCTTGTTGAAGTCATCTTTTAGTCCGTGGTTATATAGTTCGCCGTCTAGTACTAGGTTAGGGTATCTGTTAAATACTGGTTTTAAGTCATATTCTATATGCTCTACATTCATAAATTGATTGCCTGCACGTGAAAAAGCACCATCTTTTGTAAATAAACAACGCACGCCGTCAAGCTTTGGTTGAATATACGCAGGATAATCTGCTTTGTCAGGGTTATATTTATGAGCGAGCATAGCTTTAATCTTCGTCTCCGTCATAATCTCCTTTTCTTAGTTTAGTTTTAATTGCGTTTAATTTGCTTAATAGTATCGCTGCTTTTTCGTATTCTTCCTTGTTTTCGAATATCATAAGCAGAGTTTGTAGTCTTGCAAGCTCACCTATTAGTGCTTCCTCTTCAGTCATAACAAAAGCTTCTTTGCTAGATTCTTTACCGTAAAGATCTTGCACAGAATTGTGGAATTCATCATCCCACTGAGCTTGTTTAACTTCGAGTTTAGCTATAATAATGTCAGCTAATTCGTTCATTGTTTTTTTATCCATATTAATATTATCTATTAGTGTTCGTATTTAGTTTGTAATATGTTATACCACGGAAAGCCCGTACCTTTTGAGATACTGTCCGTAGAGGTCTTAAATGCCTCATGGATACTGTCTCTTTGGTACGAGCTGCGAGCAATGTCTTAAGCTTCTCGCTGTGGACCATTACGGTGCTTCCATTTCCGTGGATAACTAAACTACTACTAATCTAACAACACGTAGTACGCTTGAGGATTATTAGTCCTAAACCAGTCTAATGCTTTTTGAAATTCATTAACTCTTTTATTAGTCATAGTACTTGGTGCTTGATCAAAAACCATTTGACAACCTATTATAAAGTCATAAATGCTTGTCTCTAAGCCAGTTAGATCATAACTCTCACCTGAAAATGGATTAGTTACTTTCTCACCTTTTGTATATATCATGCCTTTAAACCACTTCGGTGCTGTTGGCTTCTTCGTCTTCGAGCTCATATTCTTTCTTTAAATAATTAATTTCTTCTAATGTAATATCTAGTTCGTCATTTTCTACAATATCTTCTACGTATTCTGCAAATAGTTCTATCAATGTATCATCAAAGTAACAATCTTCATAGATACTATCACATATGTAAAATGTTCTGTCACCATATCTTATCTGCTCTTGAAAAGCATCAGGTAGATCATTATCGTAATAGTATACGTCTTCACAAATACTTGGTTGATTAGGGTCGTTAGTACACATATAGACATCATAACCATCTGCAGTAGATTCACTATATATGTGACAATCTACGTTATCAAAGTCTGCTACATCTTGAGATATTGATATTTCTAAATGATTTTTAATAAGCTCGATCATTCTAGACTCGAGCATATCACCTTCTCTTGGTATATTATAGCTCATAATTTAATTTTTTAGTTGTGTATAAAAATAATGCTTTTAATCTTGATTTTCTAGACCATATTCTCATTCTAGCTTTGCTAGTACTTTCGTATTTTCGACCGTTTTGGCCAATAGCTTTATGAGGTATATCATAAGTAGGATTTAGTTGATAACACATGCCTGAACCTGTTGGTTTATCTTCTTTATACAAGTTTCTTCTAATATAACCTGTTTTATGCTCTGATACTACTTGACCTGTTGGTAGCTTAAAAGCCGTAGTGCCATTGTTTCTTTGTCTTTCTGTGGTTACATTCTTAGCACCTAGTGCTTGTAATGCTTTTTCATATTGTTGTTCTGTCATTAGATTTTAGTTATTAAATAGATGATCGCCGTACATTAAGTCTATTTGAGTAGTTTGGTACAATTCGCTATTGCTAAATGTATTCAAAGTTCTCACTTCATCAATGGTTAGTTCACTATATCTATCTCTGGTTTTTAATGTTTTAAAGATACTCTCGATACTTGTAACATAGCCTTCGGCGTAGCTAGCTTCGAGTTTAGCTTTAATTTCTGGTTTAAGTTGGTCATATAATGTTTTCATATGTATATTATCTGTTAGTAATCGTATTTAGTTTGTAACATAATTGCTTGATTTTGTTATACTGCAACTGTGATATTTCAAAGTTGTCAAGCGAGCGAGTTAAATAGCGCTCAGCAATATCTTTGTCAACATCTAAATAGTCGATGTAAGTTTTACCTACGTGCTCATATAATTCTTGACTACCTACTTGAGAGGTTGAGCATCCATCGTACTGATATTTAGTTTTACGTTGACTTGAGCCTTTGGTGATAGCTCGTAGTGTACCGAAACCGGCACGTTTTGTTAGTTTTATAGCTTGATCAGCTTCGGCGCGACTCATAACTTGTATAGAGTTGCCCGTTTTGTGGTTGATAGTATCTATACAGCCGAGTTTTTCTTCTGTTGAGCACTCGATGCAAGTTGTGTAACCGAGCGCAAGTCTTTGTTTTGGTATATTGTGCGTACATTTCATATATATATTATCTGTAAGTGTTCGTATTTATTTTGTAATATTTTGCATTACTTCGTATAGTATATCTCCATGATGCTCGTGATAGAACTCAAACCATTCATCTTCAAACATCTCGTAACCCGCTTCAGTTAGGTAATTTTGTGATTGGAATACATAGTGATTACCCATTTCGTTGCATACTTTTTCAAATATTACATCAGACAAGTGTCTAGTTATCTTATCTACTATTAGTATTTTAGCTTCTTCAACAGGATCTAGTTCACATTCTTTATCATGATTAGCACAAGGTGAAGATTTAATTTCTCTATCACCATCTTCTGGTTGCCAATGTGGATTATTTTGTCTTAGTTTATTTAAGTTTGCCATTTTTATGTTTAGTTTTACGTGTATATTTCTTTTTATTTCTTTCTATTGAAGGACGCATAGCGTCGTATATTTCCTTCATTGTCACTTTTATATTTTTCATAGAGCGAGAGAGAGGATTCGAACCTCTCATGTCTAGAACAGTCTGCATGGATAGTCTATCGCCGCACCTGACCTCGCTGTCCAAGTTGAGCCGTCACTCAACCCTCACATTTTTTCCGTTTTCTGCCTGATACGTTACTCAGAAGGGTCTCGGTCGTGAGTTTAGTTGACTACAAAAGTTAAACCTCTGTAGTTAAACCATGAGTTACACTCTTCAGGTATGCTGTCTATAGTGTAACCTTTGTATATCTTGCCGTCAATCTTTATCTTAGATCTATCGCTTGGGTAAAATTTTATTTGTTTCATATTGTTATTATCTATTAGTGATCGTGTTTAATTTGTATTTTTATTAATTAGTTTTCTTACTTCTGCGCCAAACTCTTGGTTGTTAGGATACTTTATAGCTAGTTCATTTATTTGTAACCATCTTATTTTAGTTATAGTACCATATTCTTTTTCTAAATCCATCATATTGCTTCGTGTTGTTTACCTTCGTCAAACCAAGTATGATCAGGATCTATTGTTAGTTCACCTTCAAAGATTTTCCTTGCTTGGTTGTGAGCATATTGCCACTTTTGAGTTTCTGTACCACATTTCTGTGTAGTACCGTAGTATCCGGCTAAGATATCTTTTGTTATCGCCTCTATTGCTTGTATTTCGTTCATTATTTATCTTGTTCGTCTATTATTTCATCTAATTTCCATTGTAAGTCTATAAATTCTTG
>Ga0209535_1002150_pt1 | contig 12900 bp, 19 predicted proteins | sample LinPmetageLP28_FD_184041 | JGI IMG/M metagenome (GOLD analysis project Ga0209535, IMG submission 184041) | Marine viral communities from the Pacific Ocean - LP-28 (SPAdes) (version 2) | ecosystem: Environmental > Aquatic > Marine > Oceanic | place: Pacific Ocean | collected 2009-08-22
GCCTTACCATCTGCATTTTCTCTGCCCATGATGTACATGTAGTTTCCTGATCTGCCTCTCCACTTGTTATTAGTCTGTGTGTCTTCTTGGCATCTAGATCTAATCTGATCTATAACCAAACTTGCTTTTGCTGAACATTTATACATTGTCTTTCTCTCCTTTGTTACCACTATTGTACATGGTAATGGTATTTCCGTCAACCAGCGTAAAAGTCGTTATTTTATTGGGGTTTGAAACCATCAGGATATAGATCATCAACAGTTTTGACTTCTTTTTTGTCGAGACAGTAGAATTTTGAAAGTATTCCAACAGGACACATCTCCGGAGTGTCTTCATTCCACCACTTGGTACCAGTTACTTCTATTAACTGATCTAAATATTTTAGCCAAAGATCTATCACTCGAGGACAATTTTTAATGCAGTAGTTTATGGCCAATTTCTCTTTTGTGTTGTGATAGCGTATTTTTCTAGTTTTGTATGCAATAAAATTATCTGGCTTGTTAAAAAAGTATCTGTTTGTGTTTGGATAATCATCTGGTTGGCGGTTGTATAGGCAGTTGACACGGTCGTCTGCAGACGTGTCTGTGATATTTTTACCGTTTCTGATACTTTCTAACCATAACTGTGCCTGCTTGGAATGGATCAACGGTTCGTCTATAAAAAAGTTGTAAACATCTGGATGTGGCTCGATCTCAACATCGAGGAAATACGTGTAATTAAATCCACCCACGTTTACTATTGCTGGTTTCTCATGTCCTGTCAAAACCAAAGTGTTTTTCTCGGGTTTGTATCCTATGTAGAAGTTCTGTTGCATAAGTCCAAACCAACCTGCAAAGTTTACACAACCCTGTTTGATTTTTGTTTGATCAAATGTCTTGTAGTATTTCTCGTAGTCATTTATTGTAGGTTGCATGATATTGATTTGTGTGTCCAACAACTGGTTTTTAACCTTGTCCAGTTTTGGTATTGCAAAATTATCAATTTCCCAATCAGCTTCTTTGAATCCACGTTTTAAACAAACTATCTCATCAATGGTAATGTTATTTTTTAGAAAAGTGTCTAAGATGTAATCACTGTCTGTGCCTCCGGAATACCAGAATGTAATTTTATCATACTGCTCACGCAGTCGTGTGGCAAGGTCAGACGCTAGATCATCTAGTGACGTATCAACAGGCACAGAAAAATCAAACTGCTCATATGATTGGGGTGCATGGAAATATATAGGTTCGTTTACTCTATTGCTTTCGACCACTGCCTCAAACCGGTGAGTGTAGATTTTCTCACCTACTGTATATTTCCAGTTCATAGCTATGATTATTTTTGTATTTGTTCATCTATAGCGATATTATACTATACCGCTATAAATTTGTAAAGAATTATGCGACTTTTGATTTGTCTGCTAGTTCTTTTGTATTGATGAAAGTCATAGTTTCGTTCTCTGTTAGAGAATCTAACCATGCGTTCCTCTTTACCACTAACATGAAAGCATTTCTTGGTACTTCAGTCAAGTTTTGAGTTTGGTGTCCAGTGTGATCTGGATTGAAAATCAAGAATTGACCTTTTTGTAAGTTTATGCTGACTTCTGAATCAGCGGTCTTGAATCTGTACCAAGCACCACCGGGCATGTCAGTCAACTGCACGAAAATCCTTAGAGTCTCTCCGTGTTTGTTTCCACGTTGATTGTCGAAGTCCGTGTGCATTTGCATGTAAGCACCTGGTTGTTGTTGGAAGATCCTAATTCTAGTTTTCTCACACTGGAACCAATCGCATATAGCGGCTAGCTCTGGTGAAGCAATTTTAGAATTTGTGTCTTTGTAGTCTGCCGGGTTTTCTTCAGCCCAGAAGTCTTGTAGTTGGTCATGTGTTGTATCTTTGCCGTCTGCACTTCTAAAAGAGTTGTAAAGATATTGAGTGTCTTGGCCTTTCTCGGCGTCGACTTTCTCAACTTCTTTAAATGCTTGTCCTCTTTTTGTGAAGTTTAGAGCCTCCAATTCATTTTCCCAGTTGCCTTGGAAGATGTATGAAGAAGCATAGATACCTGTTGAAGGATTGTATCCTTCAGGTTGGTGATTGATAACATTCTCTATCACGCCTTCTTCGTTTGTCTTAGTTTCAAACTTGTACATAGTTTGTCTCCTATAGGTTTTTTTGACTCCTACTGATATTTAGTTAAACTATATCCCATATCCTAACAATCTTAAAATTGGAACAATGCTTGATCACTAAATTTTCATTTGCCAACTTTGTTGTGGCGTAAATCGTTCTTTGGTTATCTAGTCTGTTGATGTCTAATGTGCATGTTTGTTGCCATTCTGGACAGTTATAGACTCCAATCTTTGTATCCTTGAATTGCTTTGCCACCACTAGTGCGGGTAGTACCTCATCTGGATTATCGCTCACTCCACCTAGGCCATAAACTATTTTGCTTGAAGCATAAACAAACCTGCAATCCTTTGCTCTAGTCTCTAGTAATTTCAACATTGCATTTTGTTCCAACATGAATGTGTCAACACTTCTTCTCACACCTGCTTTCCTACAAGCCCTTGCAACATACCACACAGTATCTACATCTTTGTTTTCTTCAAACCACTGTTTGAAATTGTCTGCATTTTCAAATCTTATGGGACAGGATATTGTGTTTGGGAGATTCATCAATGCTCTACCCAGATTACCTGTTGCTCCGATCACTGCTATTGTCAACTTCGTACACCTGTAATCGTTAATGTGTACTTTGGTGCTATACCAAAATTTGCACTGGCATGAAAAACTCCAGAAGGAACTATGTACGTGTCTCCTGCTTTCCAGTTTGCTATCATGTTGTCGTGTACCTGTAGAGCGTGTCCCCAATCCCAGTCACTTATCGCAACAAAGAATCTAGTGGCATCACCATCTCCATACAACCTTTTGAATCCCTCCATTCCATCGCAATGCAAGGGCAGGGAGTGTCCTGGCATGTACTCCAGCAATCTTAATAATGACTTATCTGGATCTATACCCAGTGCTTCAAAGTTGTGTGTGCCGACTAACTCTTTCAGTGTAGTGTTGTGTGCAGGATCTAGTCCCCAGTTGCTCTCTGTTGTGTTGTGTTCGTTGTAGCCTACCCAATTGGCATTGATTGCCTGTTCATTGGTTGTGCTGTTTAGGAATGGTCTGGGATGATACCACTTGACTGTGGCCTCCTGTCTGTGTGCGTTGGCAAAGTCCTCAAACTCTTTTGGATTTATTTCTAGTGTGCAAAGTTTGTCTAGCTCTAGGTGTTCTGACAGATCAATTTTCCTGTCGTCAAGATACTTTTTAAAATATTGATTATCCAACATCTTTGAGCTCACCACTCCAGTGTATTGTGATTTTTGGATTCATTCCTGCGTTTGCACTTCCGTGATAAACACCCGGAACCAAGTCCCAACAATCTCCAGCTTTCCACTGGCTGAAACAATGATTGCCGTAGTGGAAGAAATGCCCAAAGTCCCAGTCTCTGACAAAGGCCATGTATCTTCTCAACACAGTGTAGTCTGCTTTGGTATCTCCGGTTCGCCTTATGAAACTGCTGTAGGTATCAACGTGTGTGTACATTGTGTGTCCTGGTGGTTGCACGAATAGACTGACACCCATGTTATCTTCCTTTAGGTTGGGGAACATATTCTTAAGTGGCTGTTGCCAGTGTTCGAATTCCTCGTTTGCAATCTTGAAGTACTGACTGTTGTGTTCGTTGTGTGTGTTGTTTTTGAATGCCATGAACGCTTGTTCCTTGATTGGCATGTTATTCACATTTTCTTTTGCATGATATATTGCATCTTGCTCGTAATCAAATCGCCAATACTTCTGTGGAGTCAGGTGTTCGTTGCATTTTTTTATTGCCCAATCGCCCAGTCCTTGCCAATCGAATTCTATGTTCTTCATGAAGTGTGTGTCGTCTGTATGATTAGGTTCCATAGGATCCCAATGCCAAGGATACTGTTCCAGTATCTCTTTTGGAACCGCATCTTTAGGATTAAGTCTTGTCTCTGATATAGGATGTTTTAACTTCACTTTATCTTGGCTCCACTTATACTCAATGTCACTTTCAATCTCATGCCCATGTTGGCTGAACAGTGTGGCTGTGGAATAGGTAAGTCATACACCTCTCCGCTTTTGTAGTTGGGAAAGTAGCTATTCTGAAATTGTACAACATGTCCCCAGTGCCAGTCTGTGATTGCAACTAGGTATCTCTTGATGGGTCCTAGGTCACACATCTGCGTGTCTATATCTGGATTGAGCTGTTTGTTGTTCCTACACCAGTTGCCGAGGTTGTCTACGTGCCATGGTAGTATCATACCCGGCATGTATGCTAAAAGTCTTATGAGTGCAGTATCGTAATCTATTCCAATCTGTTCGTCCCATACTTGTCTGTCACCCAATAGATCCTTTATCTGTTTGTTGCTGTCGCCATACAGACCCCAGTTGTATTCAACTGTGTTTCTTGCATTGTATCCAACTTTCATTGGGAAGTTCTCTGTAAGTTCACTTCTACCGTTGTGATATGGTCTTGCTTCGTAATACTTTTTCTGACACGTGTGCCTGTTCTCTCGCATAAACTTGAAGAAGTCATCTTGGTTTATGTTTAATCTTGTTATAGGTTTTGCTTCGTGTGTTGTGGTCATATCAGACCCTACCTCGTAAGCCCATTCCTCGTACAGTTTGTCTGGACGTGTGTCCATGAAGTCCCAAAGGTCTATCTCCGGTTGCTTGGCCATCACACTGTCTTTGATATATGAATTTATGTCCTCAGGCAGATCACCGTAGTTGGCATTGATCTCGCTAGGTTTAAGTTTTCTTTTTACTTCCATGTCTGTCTCCTGTTGACTAGCATAGCACAGAAGGCAATAGGAGTCAATATATTGTTCCATCCTGTACTATACTAATGATTAGAGTTAGCGAATTCTCGCACACGGCACGGCCCTTTTCTGTATGGCTTTCTCTTTCGGTACTTGCGGGTCGTTTACTTTGCCGACGTCATCTAGATGATGGCGTTACAAAACTATTTATTTCTTTAATCTTTGATAACCGCTGTAAATGACACTGTGTATTGAGGTGTATATCCAAAATTTCCTGATGCGTGTCCAACGCCAAATGGTATTTGATAAACTTCACCTTTCTTCCAGTTTGACAAAACTGTTTTTGATATTTGAAAAGCGTGGCCATCATGCCAATCTTGTATTGAGAACCATAATCTTTTAAGTTTGCTGGATTCAACGTGAGGAAATTTAGTCATGTATCTGCCATTGCTATCATAGTGCCATGCTACACCGTGTCCAGGCATCTTAACCAGTAGTCTCACTAATACCGTGTCGGGATCAGCGTTCAACTTCTTTATGTTATCACTGCCTAAAAGTTCTTTGAGTTTTTCATTTGAATCACCGTTGACTCCGTAGTTCAGTTCAAATGTGTTGTGTTCGTTCCTGCCCATTTCGTTGTTTATCCTTGCCCATTTATTGGCAGACTCTGTGAAATGCGGTTTTGGAGATTCCCAATTCTGCTGTGCTAGATCAAAATTATCTATTGTAAACTGTATCCACTGATCAGTGTTGATATCTAACTGCGTGATTGGTTTAATATTTGTAACTGGTAGATTGTTAAAATGGTCTTCCATTTCCTGCCATGGCTTGTCATCTAACAGTTTTTTGTAGTCTTGTTTCAGCATAAAATTATTTAAGGTTGGCCAATATGGCCGCTTCTCTGTTCTTGGCATTCTCCAGTTTTCTCTGCCTCTCCAACTCTAGTTCTTCTGGATCTGGTTTTTTCTCAGGTTCCAGTTTAATCGGTGCCTCTATGGGGAATCCACAGTTGTCAAACCATCTACCATCTGCTGTGCTCATACACGGACTGTAAAAGTTGTTCTTCTCATTACTCATTGGATCTTTACGGGTGATCAATCTACGTTTGCTGTAGAGCTTGCCGGTGTATAGTGAACCATCCTTCTGATGTAGAACACTTTCATACAACGATCCATAAACTCTGTCTATCATGATGTACTCTTCGCCGTCCTCGTCCTTCTTTTTCTTTGCCTTGTTATATATGGCTGGCAATGTGTGTAAGGTGTTTGCATAATATCTATTGGTATATGAATGAAATTTTTCCTGCACAAATGACTTTGGGGCAGAGTCTGTGATCTTGCCCAGGCCTTCTAGTAATTTTTTTGTTTTTTCGCTTGGCATAATGATTTAGCTCTCCACCAGTCCGTTATCGACTCCAACCTCGCCTCACGGCTATACCATCATCGACGTAGAGCGTCTCCTATGTTTAGTTTGCAAATGAGAATTGGTATCTTACCAGCTCTGGTGGATTTGCTTTCCTAATTATACTTGTTTATACAGATAAGTCAACCACGCCCAACATATTGAAGTGATCTTGTATGGTGTATGTGTCTAGATCTATGGTGTTGCCACGCACATCTTTGATAACCTTGTTGTATCCTGCCAACTTGTATCTGCGGAATGGATACTCCCAGTTGCCTGCCTGTTGCCAGTCGCCTTCTAAGATGTGTTTGTCAGTGTCATCTATCAAACACAACGGCATCTGTAGTACAAGTTCCGCTGGTATCTTGTCGTGTAAATATGTGGTGATTATCTTGTTCTGAGGGATCACGTGTTCCAGATGTTTTTTGCCCGCCATGTCCTGTGCTTTGTAATGATATCCCATGGGTGCCAATTGCTTCTGCATTGACCTAATGTATAGTACCAATGAAGTCTTGATGTGTTTCTTCGTCACTTGGCTCCAACGATCATTGAACAGATCCGCTTTCATGTGATCGATGTACTCCGCAAGTTCCTTGAGCTCTGGTCTGCCTTTGCTCTTGAAGTTTATCTCGGGTAGGTTACTGAGGTTTTGGAAGTCTATCATTGAACTGTTCCTTTGTTATCATTTCCATTACGACTGCTTCTGCACCATTACCATAGTGTTCCCAGACTGCCTCAATGATGTCCTTGTAAGGCAGACCATATCCGTATTCTTCCGTCTTGCCATTTTTAGTGACAACACAGATGTAATAACTCAATTTACTTGACATATTTGTTGAACGCCGTCTGTGCCTCCGAGTCTGGTGCTATGTCGCCTTCGTCCAGTTTCAGTGTGACATTGGGCATGTAGCTTGGCTCAAAGTTTTCTGGTTGTTCTATCTGATACGTTTCTTTAAGCATGTGACCCATTGCCACAGGTGCGTCCCAACCAACACCGTTTGCGTATTGCCATTGTTTCTTTGTAGCAGTGTGTATTAGTGTTGCACTTGGACAAACTTTCTTTGCTGTCTCCAGCATCTTGAACATCCAATCACCTGGTAATCTGCTCAGTCTCTTGGCCTCTGCACCCATTTGGTACTGCTTCATTAAGCCTATGAACAGACCCTGGTTGATCTCTCCACCTTCTTCGTCACCATAAACGGATTTGATGGCCTCTAGTGCATTCTTCAAACCATGTTCTCCAGCCATCTTGATTCCTTTGTATGCGTAATCAAAATGTGAGAAGTAGTGCTTGTTTGGTCCACACTTGCCTGTGCTCTTCCTTACACGTTTTGGTTCTAGGTCTATCTCACACTCGTCGAACACTTTCTGTACTGCGTGTGCTGTTGCTACCCGTTCTGTTTCCGTTTCCCCCATTTTATACCTGTGTAGTAGGCATCTGTGTATTTCTTCTGTGCCTGCTCTTAATATACCAGAGTCATTGACTATCTCGAACGCCTCTGCGTCAAACGCCGGCTCATCTGTTTCCACTATGGTTACTGGTATCTTTGTCCACCCTAGTAGTGCTAGGGCGACCGCCCTGTGTTGTCCATCGAATATGTATAATGTCTCACCATCTGACCTTTTCACTGCTGACACAGGACAGCATACTCTTGGATCAAACTTCTTCATTATGTTCATGACATGTCCTGCTCTCACATCACGTTGTACAGAATAGTTGAAAGCGAAGTGTTCTAGCGGATGATCTTCAACACCCCTAGGCAACAATCTCCCTTTTGCTATTTGATTTTGTAGATTTACTTTAGCTTCTGCCAACTTGCTGTTCCAGTTTGGAACGTCTTCTGGTGCCTCTTTCTTGACTTCGTTGACAACGTCAAGAAGCATTTTTACCTTGCTCATATAATCTCCTATAGTTAATGAGTGCAACCAAGGGCAGAATTCCTGCGATAGGATAAACCCTAAATTACTTTTTTATAATAGCAGATATTTTGATTTTGTCAACCTATGTAGATTGGACATAGGACCTATGTTGATTTTTGACCGCTGATATACTGGCAGGCGTGGGCTTGACTTTCAATATTGTATCCAAAATCTCTATATGTTTTCATCATTGCAGTAGCCTTTCTGTCAGCGGCAATGTTGCATTCTGCTTCCGTATGGTAGTATTTTATCGGATCTTCCACCAACATCGTGCAAGGGTTACCTAGGGTGCATATGACTACTAAAACTTTCCACATATACTATAATTACCTTGTTTTCTTCTTACCCAGTAGGTCTCTCACGGTGTCCTTACAGGTGTCATGCCAGTATTTTCCTGAATCTCTGAGTTTTTCATTTGAATCTCGGAGTCGTTCCAATTTACGTTCAACTATTTTAAATTGAGCCCTGGTTAATGCTTTGCCAACTATTTTTTCTAGCCTGTTGAGTATAGAATCGATGTCAGGACACGTGATGTCCGGCACCTTGGGAGCCTTCTTGCGGATCTTTGACCAATAAGCGGTCTTCGTTTTTGGTCTTGGCACACTAATATTTAATGACCGTAGGTTGCGATATGAAGTGCTACTATTAGTGTTTGGTGATTACCCAGGCCCTGTGATAGAAGTCATCTATGTTCTTCTGTATCAGACGTTTTGCCATGCCTGTGGCCTGTGTCTCGTCCTCGAAAGGACCGTGCTCAGTCTCTGTTCTGTGATCTATTGTGTCTTGGTCGTTTGGATCTTTGTGTGTGCCCTCTACTACCCAATATCTGTTTGTGATTTTACCCATTTATATAAGTGTTATGCAACCAATTATGAAAACAGATGTGTAAACAGCGAAAATTGTCCACATCAGTCTGTTCATTTGATTTTGTTCTTATCGTGTTTCTTGTGCCCTTTGTGGCTACCCATGTAGTAATCTCCGGGCTCGTAGTCCCAACGTTTACCATGATGACCACGCAAGTCAGCGTAAGCCATTCTCATCTTTACCAACAATTTAATTAACGGATTCTTAGTTGTTCTCACTCGACTTCTGACCTTTACTTGTACTATCTTAATTTTTTCTTTCTACCTAATGGTATCAATTGTTCTTTGAAGAATTCTTCACCTCTCTTCGTCGTCCACTCGATAGTTATCATCTTGGCTTTAGAACTGCCCTGAAATGACTTCACGGCTTTCTTGTAAGACATAGCTTCAACTTCTTTGGTTTCCGTTCCGTCTGTGATCTTAAATATTCTATTTTTTGGCATATAGACTAATTTAGCACAAAGTTGACAGAACGTCAACCTTCAGGTATAATTATATTTGTAAATGTTGATCACGGCGAAATAAACATTTCGGACGTCGGGGCAGTACCGACCACCTCCACCATTTTTATTACATGGTGGCCTATGTAATCCCTTTCGGGGGTGAACTAGATTCGACGGGTGTGTAAAGGTCTTGGGAGTTTACGGTGATGGCACTGACCTAATCAGGCTGTTTTTTAAATGCAAACAAAAAAGCATTAGGATTTGCTGACTTAACAGTTGGTATGTCTGAATTGAGATTAGCGGCGTAATAACCAATAATTTCAGGGGATTGGCCCACCTTGCAACAGAACGGGCCTTAAATACTACATGTACAAACTATTCGCAACTTTCTGTTTACTGGTTAACGGTGTTCCCGAGTGTACAACCTACAGTGACAATGACAAACAGATCTACAAAGATCTAAAAACATGTGAGGAGAGAGCAGAAGTGAGATTCTATGAGACTGCTTACGGGTTTATGCAGTACAATATACCGTTTGAAACTATTATTATTGGTTGCAAGGGTGGGAAAGAATCTTAATCCTTGACAGCATACCAAACGTCCTTGCCAGTGACACGATAATTGTACTCGAACACTTTTCTTACAGACTTGAATACAGGCTTCCAGTTATAGTCGTCACCTATCGCATACCCTCCGGATTTAAGTTTAGGCCAGTATGCTTCAATTTCGTTCTTTACAAACGGGTAGGAATGATCAGAGTCGTGGAAAATAAAGTCCATGCTATTGTTGGGTATCTGATCTATAATGTCAAGCGATCTTCCTTTGATAATTTTGATTCTATCTCCCCATTGGGCCGCTTGTTCACGGAAGTATTTTTCATTAGCATCATGATCCCATCTCTCTGCCGGTTTCTGTTCTTCAAGGCTAATAAGTTGCTGTTGTGAAAATTTAGGCTTCTTGTTGTACTGCCAGTCATACTCAGGGTTGTCATCCTGCACCTCCCATGCGTCAACACAGGTCATGTTCAAAGATGTGTTTTTCATTAACCAGAACGTGGTTACACCTACCCAAACACCAAGCTCTAGGCCGTGGGTCCATTGATTTTGTGTTGCAAATTTTTCTATAACTCTATATCTGTCCATTTGACTTTTGGTCCTTTGTCCTTACCCCTCATACCTTTCTCATGATATATCAGACACCAATTGTGTGCGGCAATGGCTTCAGGAGTTTTAGCATCATGATGTCTTATCCAACGATTACCTAATATGTTTAAATTTTGTTTATCGCCAAATACGTTTTTGATTGCTTTCTGATCCATGCCAATAACGAATTCTCGCCTTAACTGTTCCGTGATCAGTTTACCCATTTTTTTAATATTATCAATGTCCATGCAATGAAAGTGGCATAATGTTGCCATGAGTCGGTTATTATGTTCTGTAAAGCATGTCTTTCTATACAAGAAATTTGTGTCTGCCTTTGAAGGTTGTAATTGTGCATAGGCATCAACATCTAACACCAACACAGATTGAGGGACTGTCATATTATTTGCCAACAATACGAATCTCTGACATTGGCAGTAACATTCATACAACCACTGTTTCACTACTGTGTCCGATTGTTTTTTTTCCTTGTGTGTGGCACGAAATTTTCTTATCTCAGATGGCCAATCGTGCTGTGTTGTCTGGCACCATGTGTGAGTGACCCCAAGTCGTTTCAGTCTCACTAATGATTTATCAGTGGGGTCTATGACGTGTACGTGTATGGGAAGGTTCCAACATTTTGTAAAGGTCTTGTAGAAGCGTGGGAAATATTTGTTCAAATACTTTTCATCACAAGACACCAAGATGAACCTATCGTGTTTGGGCCAATCGCCTAGTACATCTTCAAACATTTTAACTTAGGGTGTCCGCTGATGTGTTGAGATCCAACTGTTTTGCTATCTTGTCTCTATCTCTCTTATTCATGTTGTCTAATAGAGTCCTGCTCTGGCTGGAGATGGTCCTGTTAGCAGTTGTTATAAGCAACTGCCTACTCGCATCTGATATCTGTCTTTCCACAGAGAGCCTGTCGTAGCCTGCCGTGTCTATCCTGTCATCACGTCTAGCCTTGGCCGCCACTGCTTCAAAGTCAGTTGCGTCTGTCACATCTGGTAGGCCACTGTCTGCCAGCACTTGATCAATGATCGCATCCTTGTCTGTGCCTGTGTAGATCGGATTGAGGTTGTTTTGATTTGTCTCGTAGTCTTCGAAGTAGGTCTGCCAGTTCTTGTTCTGGGCAACCTTTGACATAAGTCTTCTCAGCGTGGTGTCCTCTGCCAGTGATGCAAAACTTATGTTGTTAGATAGTGTTTCTATGAATGTTTCAAGTCCAACCAGGTTTGTGTTTTCCATTGTGATTTGTGCATTTATCTCGTCCATCATTAAAATAAGGTTGTTCTTGTGAGTTAGCAAAGGTTGGGCCGCCAATGCGTTGTTTAAATTTGTGTGTGCTGTCGCAACAGCCGTGGCCAAATTGTCCAGTGTCGTTTGAAAGTCTGTTGAGTCTGCCACCACACCATTTATAAAATTAATCAGATTCGTGTATGCGGTCTCGAGGGCAGTCTCAGTGGCAAGGTCTGCGTCCACGATTGCCTGTATGGCCTCTCCCAACACAGTGAACACTGGTCTCGAACTGTCCTCGGTGTCAACAAATATGTTGTTAATGGTGCCTAGGTGATCGTTTACTGCCCTTGCCTTGTCCTCTGCAGGTACTCCGTACAGTTCTGGTATTAGTCCTTGCACGGTCTGAACATTCTGCAAAATTGACAGGAAAGTTTCAGTCTGTGGTTCGTTTGTGCCTACAGGAATTATCGTGGCATCAATTATTGTTGCACTGTGTCTCAACAAATCTCCTAGCAGTCTCCCTAGGTTGAGGTGTGACACATTGTTTATGTCTGCCTTCAGATCAGTTTTTTGTGATGCTGTTAATATGTTATTGCTGGCTATACGCGAATCCAGTGTGGAACTCTTTGCCACCCAACCTACTTTCAGTGTGTCTACCGCGTTCTCTAACGCTTGGTTGGAGAAGTTTGGTGTGTTCTCAACTATTGATAAAAATCCTTTCTTGACTGTCATGATTATCCTGCGAACACGTTTTGAGAGGCTCCTCTCATTGAACCAAAATCTGCCTTGTCGCCTTTCCTGCCAACTCCTATTCCTTTGACGAACACAGTCCTAGAACTGCCTGTGAGTTTGGCCTTGTGTGGAATACACTTTGGTGGTGGTGGGAAAGCAGGGTTGGGTATCAAGTGTGGTGCCACCCTATTGCCCTTTACTAATATTTGTTTACCGTTGGCGAACACAGTGAACTGTGAACACAGCACAGGTGCTGTTCTATTACATCCGTGTCCGGTCCTACATTTATCTCTGTGTCGTGATATCCTTGGCATGACAGTATTTATGGATGCCAAAAACCGCTTGG
>Ga0209535_1002151_pt1 | contig 12900 bp, 18 predicted proteins | sample LinPmetageLP28_FD_184041 | JGI IMG/M metagenome (GOLD analysis project Ga0209535, IMG submission 184041) | Marine viral communities from the Pacific Ocean - LP-28 (SPAdes) (version 2) | ecosystem: Environmental > Aquatic > Marine > Oceanic | place: Pacific Ocean | collected 2009-08-22
ATACAAAAGTGGCGTGATTCAGAGTTCGAACACGACCTTTCACCATCGAGCATATATACGCATATACCCATATGACTCTACGTCATATAAGCGTAATACTCGTGTAATATTTAAAATGTAGGTGTGTCCTCATATAAGTGTACGTATTTACAAACAATAACATGAACACACAAGAAAAAAGGCTAGACATTTCACCATTCATTTACGTTATGATTATGATAGTTGTATTTGGATTATGTATATTACAGTAATTATTATTGTATCATTGATGTTAGTGGCATTATGTCATGCACTGTATACAGAAAACCAAAACGATTGATTGCGTTGCCACGTGTGGCTCCACATTATTGGTTCTTTTTTCCAAAAATTCCATTTCCCATCCTTTTCCATAATATATTAAAAAAGAGACTCTAACGGATCTTTTCAATCGAGCCTATTTGGCTACCTCAATTATTTTTCGTATATTTATGTATAAATGATAAAAGAATACCTTGTAATCCTTACCATACCAATATGGTTCCATTTAAAGAAAGCACCTCGTTTGTGGTTTCTTGATTAATGTATATACGTAGGACTGTGGGTGTGGGTGGAGAGCGAGTAGTTTCCGTTAAAAAATAGAAATATGGCCGAATTAGATGTACAACTAAAGCAAGTCTTAAAAAGATTTCCTCCTGGTGATAGATGGACACCAGTAGATGCCGAACAACCTATATTCTCATCCTTAACCGAAGGAATTGAATGGGTATTCCAAAACACAAAAGAACATGATTTTGTAATTAAAGCCGCTGAAGGTCAAGTATTTACCTATCAAGAGTTTGCAATTGCCGAACCTGAACCAGAACCCCCTAAAACATTTAATATATATGGCGAATTCCAATAAAAAAATCAACCTAGGACAAGGTAAAACACCACAACAATACGAAGACAGTGCAAAATTTGCATGGTATGGCGTAGTTGGTATGATAGTATTATTGATTTTATTAAGTAGTTGTGGTACTACTAAAGAATGTTGTGGAAATTCACACGCAATAATAGAGCATTACGAAAATAATTAAAGATCCCCATAAAATAATTTGGAAAAGCAAACTATTTTTCGTATCTTAACGACATATTAATAAATAAAAAGTTAAGATTATGAAGAAGTATTTAAGAGCATTGGAAGTACCATTTTACTTATTAGTAATTGCATTAGGTGTATTAGAACAAGGCAATGTAAGTTTATCTATTATATTAGTTTTAATATCTATGGCTAGATTCCAAATAAACATCATGACTGATGAATTTACATATAAAAAATAAAATATGACAAAATTAAATACTGATCAAATATATTTTACTGCTACTGCTATTATATTATTAATTATAGCTTTAGTTTTTGTAGTAAATAGAGCATCTAGTAAGGTAGACCAACTACAACAAGAAATAGATACTCAAAATAAAATTTTAGATAGTTTAAATTTAAAAATTGATACGTTATTATGGGAAAAAGAAATTTGGGACCATAACATAGAAAATAATACAACTCATTTATTATCAGCTATTATGTTTGTTGAAAGTAGTTATAATGACTCAGCTTATGTAGCTAGTGAAGATGCTGTTGGTTGTTTACAAATAAGAAAATGTATGGTTAAGGATGTAAATAGAATATTACGTAGGCAAAAATCCCCTTTAAGTTTTAAATATGATGATAGATGGTCAAGAGCAAAGTCTATAAAAATGTTTGATGTGTATTGTAAACATTATGGATTAACTACAGCTGAAGAAATAGCTAGGTGTTGGAATGGTGGACCTCAAGGTATGAATAATGAAGTAACAGCTAAATATTGGGTAAAAGTAAAAAATAAATTAAATAGTTAATATATGGATGGGATTGAAATAATTACACGCATGAAAGAAGTTATTAAATACATTAAAGCAGGTGATGATCAAAAAGCTGTATTATATATGCATTACATAATAGAAGATATTGAAATGTATAAAAGAAATATTTTATAGCGTATGGGATCTTTAGAATTTATAACATTAGAAGAAGCAAAACAATTTGTACCTTTAAGAAACGACATGAAATCTGACTTAGATGATGCAGCATATTATACATTATCTCCATCAAAACGTGGAAAAAATTGGGAAGATGTAACTTATTATTTATCTCGCCGAGTAAGAATGTATGAAGGTCGTGAAGGTAATGGAGATTCATGGGTTTACATATTATCTAACAAGTCTCAGCCAGGAATGTATAAAATTGGCTACACATCACATGAGGATGTTGATAAACGCGTTAAACAATTGTCTAGATCCACATCAGTTGCGACTCCTTTTACTTTAGAATGGGCATTTCGTTGTTTTAACGCAGAAAGATTAGAAGGTGAAGTCCATAAACAACTACAGAGTTATAGAATATCAAAAGATCGTGAGTTTTTCGCAATATCTTTAAATGAAGCAAAAGAAACCGTAGAAGATTTAGGACAAAAATACATTTAGGCGTAAAAAATTTGGAGAAGCAAGATATTTTTCGTATCTTGATGGAAAACACACAATATATGAATAATTCAAGATTTTGGTTAAAATATGAGCCAGAAGGTAAGTTTAATTTATTAGAATTAGCCAATACTCAACGTGCTATTACTAATTTTGTTAAAATATTAACAGAAAAAGAAATTAAAGTTGATTTTCACGCGAGTAATGACAGTGATTCCATGACAAATGGTAAAAGAATTACACTTTCATCAACTATTTCAATGAATACTATAGATAGTGTAGTAGGTTTAGCACTTCATGAAGCTTCTCATTGTAAGTATACAGATTTTCTTATATTAAAACATTTAAAAAATACATTATACACTAAAAAAATTGAATCTGGACATGATACTATTGCAACTTTATTAAATTTTGTAGAAGATCGCCGAATTGATTCATTAATGTATCAAAATGCACCAGGATATCAAGGATATTATAGATCTATGTACGAAAGATACTTTTATAGTAAAACAGTTAATAAAGCATTAAAAGGACCTGAATATAGAGAAGAAAATTGGGAATCATATTTATTTAGAATTATTAATATATTTAATAAAAATACAGATCTTGATGCACTTAAATGTTTACCTACAATATTTAAAGCGATTGATTTAAAAAATATTGATAAATTAAAAAATACTAAAGATTCATTGGAATTAGCTATTATATTATATAAATTATTAAGTGCTCATTTTATGTCAATGACACCTGAAGAACGTAAGTCACAAGTTCAGCAAAATAAACAAAATTCTAATGATAAATCACCATCAAGAGAAGAAACTAAAAAAGCATTTGCAAAACAAGAACAATTTATTAAGGGTAATGTGCATAAAGCTGCAAGTTCTAAAAAAGAACTCAACCAAATTGAGGCAATTAACAAGTCAAACATTAAAGAAGATCGTGTTTCTGCTGTTGATAAAAATGGAGTTAAACGTAGTGCTCGTAGGGTCCATGTAATCGATGGAATTACTAAGTCTTTAATTAATAGCAATTTGTATGGTATTTTTAATACGTCAGACTTTGTGTACCGTAATAGCATAGATGAAGGTTTAAGTTTAGGAAAAAAATTATTACGTAAATTACAAATTACAAACGAACAAGTAACTTTAGCATCTAAAAGATTAAAGTCAGGTAAAATTGACCCTAGAAGAGTGTATGCTGCTAACTTTGAAAATGATATATTTTATAAAATTGACAGAGCAAATTATAAACCAATTAGTATACATTTATCAATTGATGGTAGTGGTAGTATGCAAGGTGAAAAATGGAAACAAGTATTAATTAACACTATTGCATTAGGTTATGTGTCATTACACATGAAAAACATAGATTTAACAATATCTATTAGAACTACTGGTATAGATCCAAGTTTATCATCACAATCAGCACATATTCCATTATTGATTTTAGCTTTTGATAGTAAAAAACATACATTAAAAGATTTAAAAAAATTAGGCTATTATAAAGTTTATGGATTAACACCAGAGGGTATGTGTTTAAACGCGTTAAATAAATATATTCCTAGTTCATCATATTATTTAGATAGTTATTTAATTAATATGAGTGATGGTTTTCCTACATTTGAAAGTAGTGGTTTTACATATAAAGGAAAATCAGCAATATTAGACACAACTAAAGCAGTTAATAATATAAAGAAAAAAGGTGTTAAAATATTAAGTTATTTTATAGAAACAGATATAACCTCAATTAAATTAAATGAATTAGTTAAAAGTTTTAGAACTATGTATGGTAAAAGTGCAACATTTATTGATCCTAAAAATATTTATCAAATTACAAAAACATTAAATAATTTATTTTTAAAAAGAGATTTAGTATCATGAAAAAAAGAACAGAAAATAGAGGTAGACCATCAGAACAACCAATTGAAATGCCCAGACAATTTACTAGAGTATATAACGACACTATTTGGCATTATGATTTAGATAAATTTGATAAAGGCCCTTATTTAGTAGAAATAACAGATACAACATATGATAGATTAGAAAAGTTATATGATAAATTAGAACGTTTAAATAAACCAAAATATCATGAAAGTGGAAGAAAAAAAAGAACAACTAAAGCTGACAAAATCGCGCTTAAAAATACTGAGGAAAAGTACTGGAAAGAGCATTATAGACTTTTTCCAGGGGACAAACCTAAAAAACGAGGAAGAAAGCCGAATCGATGATGAATTTCAAATAGAACAAATACTAATGGAAGCGGGAGCTTATGGCATGAGAAATGAAGTAGATCATTATGCTAAAAAAATTATTAAAAAAAATCCATTGTCTTCAAGAGTTGATGCATATGTAAAAGCATACCATGAACTAATAAAAGACTAGCTATGAGTAAACAAGTAGAAGATACGTTATATGAAATCCATCAAGAAGTTGAAAAAAAGGGACTTCGTAAGAATTTTGATAAACAACTTAGAAAAATGTCAAATCAAGATAAACATAATAATAAAACTGCTTGTGAAAAGTGGGAATATGCGTTAACTAGAATTAAAGAATAATGGAAGAAATACAAAACCAAATAGAAAAACTTATTGATGATTTTGAAAATCATGATGATATGTCTAAAGCAGAACTATTATCATCCTTATACAAATTAAAAACAGAAATAGAAGATTATAACCTTAAATATGAGGAAGACGTAGATTATTATAATTAATATAGGCTACTTTTTTTTTCTTATATTTATTTTCGTATATTATAATATTTTTATATGAAAAAGTTGCTACTATTATTTTTAACGCTATTTACGTTAAATGTTTCTGCCCAAGATTGGAAACCCCAATTAAAAAAAATCTTTAAATTCTCTACATTCTATGGAGCTATAAATGGAGGTACATCATTATCTGATGTTGATGTTTATAGTGTTACTAATGGTTTACAAACAACCACAGTAGAAACACCTTTTGATTATTCAGTTACTTTAGGTGTTAGAAAAATAGCACGTTTTGGTTATGAAAACCGTGCAAATACATTTTATAATGGTACAGAAAATACATTTTCTGATGCAGCTACAGTTGGTAAAGTAAAAGGATTTGAATTTTTATTTGAAGCTGATTATAGACGAGTACAAGGAGAAAATTACTTAGACCAACACCATTTTTTACGTTATGTGTCTGATAAAGATTTTACAATAAAAATTGAATATTTAGAAGATGGTTTCGCAGATATTAGATATTTTGAAGCATCAGAACGTTATAGATATAAATATAATAGCAAATTGTCATTTAATATTGGTGCTGTTCAACGTTTATCTGAACCTTATGGATATGATCCATTAGAAGAATGGAAATTATCAAATGGTAATTTACATTATACATTTTTAGCATTAGAAGAAGGTTATACTACTACATTTAACACAAATGGTGATGTAGAATATTTTGACCCATCAGGCAATTCAGTTGCAACTTCAACTGAAGTATGGGAAGCGGTCGCTATCCCTGAAATGTTAGCAAATTATACAAGTAAAAAAAGAGATCAACAAGACCAAACAATTCAACATTCACTTGTTTTTGGGTTTGACTATTATCATTATACTAAAACTTTTTGGCTACACAGTTGGGGAAATTTGATGCCTTGGCATTATAATGATGGTAGTGAATTTTCATACCACAAATACAATGATGATAAACAATGGATGGATTATTCAGGAGGATTAATTTTTGGATACAAATTTAATAAACATTTAGGAATGTTTATTGAAGGAACTTATAATAAATACTGGAATAGAGAATGGCATGACTTTTCTCTAGGATTAAATTACGTAATATTTTAAAAGAAAAATGGCAAAGGAATTAAGTGAAGACACTAATGTACAGGTAAGTTTAAAAACTTTAGGAGGAATAGCAGCACTAATAGCTACAATTGTAGGTATGTGGTTTGCTTTACAAGCAGATATAGCTGAAGCAAAAGAATTACCAGTTCCACCCCCACCTGCAATTACAAGGATGGAATTTGACATGAAAGATCAACTTGTTAGACAAACTATTATGACAACCCAAGAAGATGTTAAAGAAATTAAAGCTCAGTTAGAAAAATTAAATGATAAGATAGACGCAATGCGATAATTTTATGAAACTGTGGAATACAAATATATTTTTAACATCCCCTATAACTTTAATAGTTATAGCAACTTTATTATTTAGTACAATATTAATTGCTAATGTATGGCCTAAAGAAATAATAATAGAACCTGTATTAGAAGATGAAATGTGGATTCCAACCAAAGAAGATATCGCATATCAAGATAGTATGTTTACTATAATACAAAATACTCAAAATGATATAACAGACATTAAACAAGACATAGTACTTATATTAGAACGATTAGATTATGCAGATGGTACTTGGGATAGTATTAGATATGTAAAAGGAGGTAAAATTGACAAACGTAGAAATAAATAATTATGAAAAAAATAATAATAATAATATTTATGGTTCTTGTAAGTTCTGCAAATGGTCAGTCTCCTTGTGGAGATGATTTATGTGTAGTACAATTTAATGCCAGTTTTAATGAAGCTAATAAGGTATTATGGGTAGGTGATTTAACTGATTGTGATACTAAATTTATTGATATAGCAACAGATGCAAAAGCATCAGGTACTTATAAGATAGTTGTAGTTCCTACTATTTTAATTTTTAGTGGAGGCGAAGAAGTTGCAAGATACCAAGCAAATATCATGATGAAAATGGAAACAAAACAAAAAGAAATACAAGGCAAAATTGATGAAATAATAATGGAAGCCTTTTAATATAAGAAAAAATATGAAAAAATTACAGTTATTAATATTAACACTTTTAATACCTTTTTTAGGTTTTACACAAAATGACTCATGGGTAAGATTTCAAGTTCAATTTGACTTTTATGCACCAACCGAATCTAATTTCTTTATGGTTAGTGATAGTACATTGGACTCTACGTTCTTTTATCAACCAACACAACCATACGAATATCTAGATACAATTATTAATTTGATGTCTGGAGACTATACAATATCTTTAACAGACAATTTTGGTGATGGATGGATATCACAGCAACCTGCTTCATTTAAGATGAAAAATATTTGTCAAGGTCTTATAATAAATTGGGATCCAGTTTTAGGTTCATTCTTTCAAAGAGACACTACAGTAAACATATTACCTTGTGCTCCTCCAGCTTTTGGTTGTACAAATCCTTTTGCGCTTAATTACGATTCACTTGCCTTAGTAGATGATGGATCGTGTATCTTTCCACCTTGCGGTGGATTTCTAACTTCCAGTGCATCACAACAATGCTTACCTGGTGGACAAACATTGGTATCATTCAATTGGGAAGTAGATACAACAAACATAAGTTGTGATATAGTTAGATTCTGGTATTCTAATGCAGATGGAGTAGGACCATTTCAATATGGGCTTGGACCAAATGCAACCGACTTTGCAGTGTACGCAGGAAACGGTCAGATGCCTCCTAACTGGAGTGTAGAACATTATGGTGTTGTAGAATTTGCAGATGGTAGTTTTTCTGATACAATAGCATATACACCAACATCATGTATTGCTGGTTGTACAGATCCAACACAGCCAACTTATAATCCTTGGGCTACATTTGATGACGGTTCTTGTTCTGGTACAACTTGTGATTATACAGAATATCAAATAACAATGGAGATAACATTTGACAATTGGCCAAATGAAACTTCATGGATAATGAATAGTGGAGGAGTAATTGATTCTGCTATTGTTGGAACATATAACTTTAATGATGTAGGTCAAACATATACATACACTTTTTGTATAGATCAATCTATAGGATTCGAATTCATACTAAGTGATTCTTATGGTGATGGAATGGCAGGTTCTACATCAGGTGGATCTATGGATGGAATGGTAGTGATATATGATTGTAATGGAGATACAATATGGTATATGGACAATCCAGGATTTGGATATACTTTATATTCAGGACAACAATTTGGAATTCCTTGTAATACTTATGCTGACGTATTTGGTTGTATGGATGACGATTATCAAGAGTACAATCCATTAGCTACAATAGACGATTCAACTTGTGTTAATCTTCATATCTACGGATGTACAGATACTACAGCTTTTAACTATGACCCATTAGCAACAATTAACGATTTAGTACCTGATTGCCAATACCAATTATGGATTGGGGATGCAGGTGGAGATGGGTGGGGTAATTCTTACATTGGTGTTTATCAAAACGGAATTAACTTTGGTACATTCACAATGGGTCCTGGTAGTTATCAAGATTCATTCTTATTAGTGTTAGATGCTGGTATCCCAGTTCATGTATATTACTTTGAAGTAGGTGGACCACAACAACCACCAGAAGAAGTACAATTTCAAACTTGGCACAACTCATTCAAACTAACAAATGCAAATGGTGTTATATTAATGCATGAAGGTCAAAATCCTTTTGCCAATAATGGACAAGGAGCTCTTCAATCTTTTTCCCCACCATTTTGGACAATATACTCTGATATACCATTCTGTGGTGATTATTGTATCCCTACAGTTTTAGGATGTATGGACTCATTAGCATTCAATTACAACCCAACAGCTAATATAGACGATGGCTCATGTGAACCATTTATCTTAGGTTGCATGAATGTGTTTGCAATAAACTTTAATCCTTTAGCTAATGTAGATGATGGTTCTTGTATTCCATTTATTAATGGGTGTACAGACTCTACGGCTGACAACTATAATTCTTTTGCAAACTTTGATGATGGTTCTTGTTACTATATCGGCTGTATGGACACAGTTGCTTGTAATTTTGATATAACGGCAACAGTTAATAATGGGTGTCAATACCCAATACAATATTATGATTGTAATAATGTATGTATATCAGATACAGATGGTGATGGTATTTGTGATGAATTAGAAATACCTGGATGTACTAATCCTATAGCATTAAATTTTGATTTAACAGCAACAGATGATGATGGAACGTGTATTTTGCCAATTTATGGTTGTACTGATCCTTTAGCTTTTAATTATAATCCTTTAGCTAACACAGATAACGGATCTTGCGTACCTGTGGTTTATGGTTGTACTGACCCAACTCAATTTAACTATAATCCTTCTGCGAATACTGACAATGGCTCTTGTATTTCATATATATATGGATGTACGGATAGTACTGCGTTTAACTACAATGTAAATGCGAATACTGACAATGGTTCATGTATACCAGTAGTAAATGGTTGTACAGATTCAACGGCTATAAATTACAATCTTTTAGCTAATACAAATGATGGATCTTGTATAGCAGAATTATTAGGATGTACCGATCCAACAGCTATTAATTATAATATTTTAGCCAATACTGATGATGGTAGTTGTATAGCTACAATTTTAGGATGCACTGATCCTTTAGCATTTAATTACAATCAATTAGCTAATGTTGATGATGGGTCTTGTATTGCCTTTATTTATGGGTGTACTGATCCAACACAATTTAATTATAACCCATTAGCTAATAGTGATGATGGTAGTTGTACACCATATGTTTATGGTTGTATGGACGTAACAGCATTTAATTATGACCCACTTGCAAACACTGACAATGGTTCATGTGTTGCTGTTATTTTTGGATGTACTGATTCAACACAATTTAATTATAACCCATTAGCTAACACAGACAACGGATCTTGTATCCCATTTGTTTATGGTTGTACTGATGCTGCTGCCTTCAACTACGATCCTTTAGCCAATACAAATGATAATAGTTGTTGTTTAATTGCTGGTTGTACTGATCCTTTAGCAATCAACTATAATGAATTTGCTTGTTTTGATGATAATTCATGTATAACAGCAGTTCCTGGTTGTACTGATGTTTCAGCTTACAATTATAATCCAGCAGCAAACGTTTCAGATTCTACAGCATGTTTATATGATGCTGGTTGTTATGGAGGACCTGGAATACCATATTGGTTAAATGATGGATGTTATGCTTGGGTAATTGATGTTGATGATTATTGTTGTACTAATGAGTGGGATGCTACATGTCAATCAATGTATGATTATTGTCAATTAGGGTGGCCAACTTCTATACCTGACATTTCAGCTTTAGGGATAGCTGTTTATCCAAATCCAACACATGATATATTAAGTATAGAAACAAGATTAGATATACAAATAGAAATACATGATTTAATGGGTAAATTATTGATTAAAAAAGAAAATATTAATAGATTAGATTTATCAGATTTATCAAATGGATTATATAATTTATCTATAATACACAACAATAAACGATACAATAAACAAATAATTAAACAATAATACAGTTTCTGTAGTAGTTTTATATTTATTACAGAATAATACATTATAGACATGGCAAACGACAAATATTACGGATTTTCACCTAAAAATAATGAGGATATCCAAAAATTAGATAAATTAAATCCATACGAATTTAAAAAGGGTATGGATTATGAATTAAATGAAATGGGTATTAATAGATTAGCAGAATCATCTATTGAGGACAGAGAAAAAGCTACTAAAACTGTTATTAAAAACTTAGAGGAATATAGTGGTTATTATTCATGTTTAGTTCATTATGAAACTAAATATCGTAATGTTGATAAAAAACCTACTTTTAAAAGTTGGATTAAAGAATTCCACGAAGAAAATAATATGAAAGAAGTTGACAAAACATTTAAAAATGACAAAATGGAAAAATTAAAAGAAGCTATAAAATTAGAAGTTAAAGCTATATTATCTGAAGCTAAAAAAGGTAAAGAAGATAAAGAAGATAAAGAAGTATCTGATGATGATACTGATAAAAAAGCTTCTAAAGGTGCTAAAGGCAAAGAAAAAGCTCTTAAAGCATTAGAAAAAGAAACTGAAAAACTTAAAAAGGATAAAGATAAAAATAAAGACAAATTATCTGCTCCTTTACAAAAATATAAAGATGGAAAATTAACTGCTGATGAATATAAAAAATTATCTGCTGAATTAGTTAAAGCAAATAAGGAAATTAATGCTAGATTAAGTGATATTGAAAAAGAAAAAGATGATATTACATTAAAAGAAAAATTAGGTAGAAGAGAAGTAGCTAAAACTATGATGGAAAAAGATACCCATATGGAAATTTTAAATATTGTGAAAGAAGCTGGTGTTAATTTAAGAGAAGGAGCTAGTGGTATTAAGATGTATTATGAAATAGCAAAAACAGCCTATCAAGAAGGTTTTATGGCTGGATTAAATAAATAATAAAATAAGTTATGAAAAAATATTTTGAAAGATTATGGAATGCTATTTGGGATTCAACAGACATTGATGAAAAAGCAGAAGCAGCCCTAAAAGAAGCAAAAGCTAGAATTAAAGAAATGAAAAAAGAACTAGCAGATGTAAAAAAAGCAGCTAAAAATGTTGTAGCACAATCAAAAGACGTTGTAGAAGCAGCAAAAGGAAATAAAAGACGAGGAAAAAAACCTACTAAAAATAAAAAGACTAAAAAATAACAATAACCCATTCTAAAAACTAGAAAAAATGAATTTAAAAGAATTACAAGCAATGATCAAGGAAGAACTTGATACTTACATGAACGAAGAAGAAGTTGACGTTGATGTAGATATGGACGCAGGTGATATTGATGCAGATGGCGCTGAAGAAGGTGACACTGACGAAGATATCCTTATGCAAATCTATACAATGTTAAAAGATAAATTTGAAGGAGAAGGAGAAATGGATATGGATGATGAAGAAGCTGAAGAAGATGATGCTGATTTATCAGAAGAGCCTATTGACGAAGCTTCAGAAGAAATTGAAGAAGCTAAAGAAGAAGATGAAGATATGAAAGAAGAAGTATCTACTGAAACTACACACCTTCAAGAAAGATTTAAAAAGTTAGCTAACATTATTAAGTAATATACTTATGACTCTTGACGAGTTATTATTAGAATGGTCTTACAGGTCAGATAAGGGGTACCCAAATATGGGTAGCCCTTCTGATATTCAAATTTTACATGAAATCCTTTCAGAATTAGACCTACCTACAGACGAAATTTTATCAAAATTAGAAGCAGACGAACCTGGTGGTGATGATATTACAACACCCGATACAGATGGTATGGAAGATTCTTCAGTAGAAAAAGAAAAAGAACGAATATCAAACCCAGGAGATGCTGAATATGATGCTGTTATAAGAAAGCATTTAGGTTTAAATGATGATCAGCCTATCCCTCAACCCAAGAATAAATATCCATTTAATCCTTCTGGAGGCACATTTAGTATACAAGTTAAAGGTGATGATTTAAAATATTGGGATGACTTTTGGACTTTAACTCCTCCTAAAAAAGGTGCTAAAGTAGGAACAACAAGTAAAGGATCAGGTGATGGAGAAATATCA
>Ga0209535_1002152_pt1 | contig 12900 bp, 26 predicted proteins | sample LinPmetageLP28_FD_184041 | JGI IMG/M metagenome (GOLD analysis project Ga0209535, IMG submission 184041) | Marine viral communities from the Pacific Ocean - LP-28 (SPAdes) (version 2) | ecosystem: Environmental > Aquatic > Marine > Oceanic | place: Pacific Ocean | collected 2009-08-22
GCATCTTAAATGGTAGAACTAACATTCTCCATCCAGTTGGATTTGGTAATTTGTTTACTTCTTTTGTTTTTAAACGCTCGTAACCATCAACCTCTTTTTGATGATCATCTTTATACTTATCTAGTAGAGCTGGTTTAGCTTTTGTCGAATCCGAAGTCGACGACGTTGTCTGGTCTTTTAGTATCATTTTTTGGCTCCTTTGGTTTTAGCAGGTTAGAGATTTCCTGTGATATTTTTAAATAGGCATGTGCCTGTCCCATCATATACTTGTATTTTTCCATATTGTCAATACCTCCAGCAATCATGGCATCGCCAATTTGTTGATACTCTTCTTTCAAATACTTTTGTATTTTACTTATGTATATTAGTTCGTCGTCCATCATGTTTCTTTCTCCTTTTCTTTAATAAATTAACTCTTGAATGCCAACACCATTCAGTGCATTTAATAGCATACGTCTCTATTTTAGCAATAGCATTATCTAATGCGCCAAAAAAATTATATATAAATCTATCTAACATTTCCAACGTTTTCTAGCCTGACGTAGTCTAGAATTAGGATCTTTTGCAGCCTTAGGAAATTTCTTCATCTGTCCTGCACTTCTTGCACAGTACGACTTTCTACGGTTTGCAGCTTTTGATCCTGGCTTCACTTTTCCAGTCACAGCTGTTTTTAATTTTGAACCAGGGTTATCTTTTCGGTATCTAGCAACACCTGCTTTAGTCATACCCGCACCTGATTCAGTTTTTCTAAAATATTTTTTAGTTTTAGGGGGTTGTTTATCGCTTCTTCGCATGTGGTTTCATTTTCTTAATATGTTTTTTAATTACCTTAGCTTGTTTAGCATGAGTCTTAGATGCTTTTTCTAAACCTTTAACTACTTTTTTTAATCCTTTTACCATTATATTTTTTGCATTTCTGGGTTAGTTGATAAAATATTTTTTTCTGCTCTTGGTCTAGCTAGAGAGTCTTTGCTTCTTTTTCTAAGTTGCGCAATAGCAGATTCTTTTAATGCTTTTTCTTTTTTTAATCTTTGTAAATCTTTTTCTAAATTCATTAAATCATACCCTTATAATATTTTGCATAAGATGGATTATTTAATCTTACTCCAGCGTAATCAGAATTGATTGCTGGTCCTGTATATCCACCCATAGATTTTTTAGTTCTTTTTGTAAATGTTGCAACGTTAGTTGGTTTACCTCCAGGATTACCTGCAGCTCTCTTTCGTTTGACAGCACTCGCCTTTTGCCCTTTTGACATCCGTGTGGCTTTTGCAAGTGGTACGCATTTCGGATACTTCCTTTTGCTCCCTTTGCTTCTTCCACAAGGCTGATATTTTCCATCCTTCTTTGGAGCTCCAATATCTACCCATTTCTCTGAAACCCATTTTCTTAAAGACATCTTTTTCTTCTTGCTAAACCAGCTTTTTGAATTCCACCATCTTTAGCTTTTTTTCTTCCACCTGGTTTTATTTTTCCTGAACAAACACCTGAAGCATACATGTTTGCATAAGCTGAAGGATATACCTTGAACTTACGCTTTGCTGCTGCTTTTCCTTTTGCACAGAGTTTAGCCATTATGAATTTTTCCCATAAGCTTTTTTGTTAATTCCTTTTAGACAAATTCCACCGCCACGTAAATTTACTCTTCCACCAGATTTTAATTCTTTTGAGGGGGATGCAAGTAAACCTATACCTTTTTCTTTTTTAGAAGGAGATGCAAGTAAACCTATACCTTTTTCTTTTCGTAACTTCTCTAACTCTTTTCTACTTAATAATTTTTCTGTTTTAACTTTTCTATCTTCAATACCATATGGTTTGGTTTTCATCCTATCTTTTTTTTGATTACCATATTTTTTTATGTCTTCTGATTCCGATGCCATTATGCCATTCCCATTGCTTTTTCTCTAGGTGTTTTCTTTTTCTTTTTACCTTTAGCCATTAAAATTTTTTTCTGTAATTCTTTTGGTAAAGTTTTTTGTCCTTTAGTTAAAGTTGGACCACCTTTATTGTAATAGTTTCTCATTATTTTTTTCCTCCGTTTTGTTTAAATATTTGTGTACCCTTTATACCATAGATGCTCGCCACGACAAGGATCCACAAATTTGTGAACCATTTCGGGAGCTCTGAGAACATGTCGAAAAACAATTTTACCTTGTCCATCGCAGTTGGGTCTTCACTTACGACTGCCCAGGCCAAAATTGCTATGGGCAAACTTAAAATTATCAAAACGGCCTCGTCCTTCCAGTCCGATTGTCTGGCTTCTAAAAGTTTACCTTGGTAAGCTTCTTTTCCTTCGGCCATACGAGACGCATGCATTAGCTGTGCATCTGACATTGCCATTTTAGTCTTCTGCTTGTTAGCATAAATCTTACTACCAGCAGAGACGGCTAATTTAATTGCCGAAAACCACATGTTAGATCCACTTAGCTTTTTTAGACTTCTCTTTTAGCATTCTTTTAGTTCCTCTTACTTCAACTTCTTCGCCAACAGCGATGTAGTTGTTAGAACCATTAGAAGTTGTCTTTGATCTCGGGTCAATTTCAAGTTTCATCTTGTCTTCTGACGGAATCTCAACAATTTTATCTAGTTTTTCCATATTTTCTCCTTAATTAATTTATTTTAACTGTTTTTTTAGTTTTTGTCACTAGCCTTTCCTGAAAATCTCAACATTTGGCATCATGTCTTTAGCATTTGGAAGCGTTTTACTTAAAACAGTCTTCTCAATGGATGTATCAGCTCTTAAATTAGCTAATTCTTCGTTCTGTTGAAGTTTATTTTCTTGATTTTGTTGATTCATCATTGTTCTCATCTTATCAAGATTAAATCTTTCATCAGCATCTTTAGCTTTTCTATCATTTTCCATTGCTCTAAGGTCTAATTCTCTTGATCTTAGTTTAGCGATAGGATCATTGTCAAATTGTGAAGTAATTTTCTTCTCTTCATTCATAAATTCTTCCATCATCTCAGCAATTAGTTGAGCTTTTCTTGCTTCAATCTTTTGTTGCATCATCATAGCTTGTTGACCTATCTGTGGATTCTGTTGTGCCATCTGTTGCATCTGTTGTAGTTGAACTAATTCGTCTCTGAACTCTAATTCAATCTGTTCTTGAGACATTAAACTAATATGTTCAAAAATATTTTTTTCTAACGAAGCCATAACCATTGGATTATTTCTTGCAATGTTTGTTGCCATGAAATTTAAGTGAGCAGTTATGTGCGCTCTATGATCTTGGCCTGGAAAAGCTTGAAAAGGTTTACTACCTAATGCATCGATATGTTCTAATGCAGGATCTTTTGGTGTTGGCTGCGCTGGTCTAATTAAAATAGAATCAATATTTTTTACACCCAAAGCTTCATACATATTTCTATATGTTTGATACATGTTGTGCATTTGTGGATTAGAAGTTGCCAGCTGCAATTCCGTCTGAGCGAGGGAAATACGCTGAGTCTGTGAAAAAATGTTGGGGTCGGCAACTGGCAATATATCTACCCTATCATCAAAGTCAGATTGTTTAATCATCTTTTGGCCCCCAACTACATCATACGGATACTCTTGGGGTAGATATAACTTGAATACTCTAGCCATTAATCTGAATTCAGTTTTAAGAGCTGAGTAAATTCTTTTGTGGATAGCAGACATGGTTCTTGAACCACGTTCTAATAATGCAACTGTAGTTCCAACTGCCGCTTGTTGGTTTCCATCGCCAACTTGTAAGTCTGCAATCGATGCAAATCTTTGTCCCGCATTAACTACGACACCCATTAACTGTAATAAAGTTTGTGATGGTTCTTTAAACGGTAACATCATAAACGAATCTTTTAAGTTTCCACCCGGTGCATCTACATCTCTAAACTCACCCGGTTGGATTGACTGTGCATCATCTCTAATTCTTATACCTCTCATTTTAAAACCAGCTGGCAGATTAGATAACGTTCCCGCATCCAAGAGCTGTCTTAAAGCTGCGGTCGCTGTTCTTGACAGTCCACCAATCATGTGGATTAGACCGAACCCATAAAAACCTAGTCCAGGTAAAAATTTAAAGTGAACAAAATATTGAATTTTGTTTTTCTTTGCATCACCTATTTCATAATTTCTTTTAATAGATAAAATTTCTCTTGATCCTTCTTCCAGTGTTACGATGTACGGGACCTTAATTCCTGATGGCTCACCAGTCTGTGTATCTGTATCTTCAAAGCCTTCAAGATCTAAATTCACATGACACTCTAACAAAGTATATAAATCATCATTCTTAGATTTTGATACTCCTTCTAGTTCTCTCTCTTTTCTATCAACTTCTGATTCCTTATCTTGCGGTGCAGCTAAATCTATATCTCTATAGAAACCTGCGACTTGTTGTTTTCTTAATTCGTTTTCAGAAATTTTTACTTTATGAATGATTGCTTCCGCATCGTCCAATGAGGTAGCCGTGTACGGAACAACCAAATCATCCGCAGGAACAAATTTAGAAACTGCTCTACCTTCTACTTCATCAAAGTAAACTTTTTTAAAAGTAGATCCTGCTAACGGTAGATGGAATAACATAGAATCAAATTCTGGTTCATACTCTTTCATCTGATCCATAATTTGATAATTCATAAAATCTTTAACACGATCAGCTTGTTGAACTTTATCTGGAGTTTGTAATCCAAGTATCTGTGATCTTACAGGTCCATCCGCTGGTAGTAATTCTTTATAAGCTAATGCTTGAAATTGTGTTACAGCTTCAGCAAGTACAGGGTGAGTTGCACCTGAAGCTCCTTGAAAAGGTTCTGTTCTTTGGTCATATTTAAATCCTAATAAATCTAAACCTTGAATATAAGTTTTTTCCCAATCTTTTCTTGATACAGAGTAGTCTGTGTATTTTTGATTTAAGTCTGAGCCTAATGATCCTAAAGTATCATCAGGTAAAAATTCTGCTAAGTTTGCATAGTGGTCATCCCCACCTTCTTGAGAGGCAGCTTTTGGATCAAAGTTAATATCAACTGAGCCATCTTCATTTTGAATTTGTTCTACTTCTCCTGGTTTTTCTAATTCAGCTTCAACTTCTTCTACTAAAGTTTCCTGAATCTCTTCTTCTCCAGGAAGCGTAATTTCTTTTCTAGGCTCGTTTGGTAGAGCTTTGTCTATTGTATTGTCTGCCATTTATTTTCTCCGTATGTTTTACTGTTCTAACAGTATTATAATTAATATTCAACCCCTGACTCGTGGGTCCTGATTTAGGTGGAACTGTCTTGGTCAATCTCTTAGAAGTCATTATATGGGTTCTTAACTAGTTTTTTAACATCAATTAAATCTGGTCCACCAAGTGGATCTTTCATCTGTCCTGCAGATCCTCCAGGTATTCTAATTTTAAAATTTTTAAATAGGTTATTTATTTTTGTTTTTTGTGGAATAGGTGCGTTAGACGCTCTCATTGGATTAGAATCTTTTACTTTTGATTTAACTAAATCAATTAAACTTTGAACCTTAGATTGAGTTGGTCCAAACGCAACTCTTTTAGAAGGATCCATATTTTTATATTCTGTTTTTTCTCCAGAAATACCAGCAAATGTTTTTGCTCTATCAACTCCTTTTAAAGTAAATTTACCTGTATCAGGATTTACTACAAAGTATCCAAGAGTTCCTTTTAAAACATTAGGTAGTTTTTTATTAAAATCTTTTGATAACTTTGCCGCTTTGTAATTCTCTTTTATCAATGAGTCTTTATAGTTTTTTGGTTTTTCTTTTAATAACTTTTCTTGTTTCTCAGCAATAGTTATTGCCGCTCTATCATATCCTCCAGCAGCTCTATTTACAGAAGCTTTTAATGGACCAGTATCTGCAGTTGAAGTTAAATAACTTAATAGTTTAGGAGCATAGTGTGCAAAGTTATTTATATTATTCATAGGTATAACTGATCCTTGAGTTGCTTTGTAGAAAGCAGCACTTTTTATATTAGATTTATCACTACTACCTGTAGTTTTAAATTTTCTTTTACCTTGAACTTCTGGAGTAATTCCTGCTGCCTTAGCTTTTTTTAAATCACCTTTTGTTAAAATAATTCCTTTAAAATCTTTTCCCATATCTCTATTATTTAATTTTCCCTCTCCTATTAAATCTTTTTTTGTAAAAAGTGGATACGCCTTCATGATGTTTTGTATTTGAGTTAAATTTTTTGTTTTAAATTGATTTTTATAAGGAGTCTTAGAATACACTGTGCCATATCTATTTGTTATTGGATATTTAAAAACATCAGTTTTAACTTTACTTGTGTTAGGGTTTTCAGTTCCTTTACCAAAATTAGTTCTCTCTCCTATTTGTGGCAAACCAATACTTCCACCATCAGCCATCTTTGGAAAATACTCTTCTGCAAATTTATCTATATCCATGCCTGTACCTTCTTGACCACCAAGTTCAATGTACTTCTTTGTAACCATTGAATTGTATTCAGTATCACCACCATCTAAAAAGTTGACCCGTTCCTCTTCTTCGAAACCTGGTAGAGATGGCATTTGTTCTCCTGGATTATTTTCTAAAAATTCTTTTAACTCTTGTGTTCTTTCTTTAATAAATTTAAGTGCATCGTTGTAATCCATGGTGCCTGACTCCTCGATCTTTCTTAAATCTTTTTGAATCAAGTCAACCATCTCACCACGATCGAAACCACCTAACGCACCTTTGATACGTCTGTCTGTGTTTAGTTTAAATTGTTCCTCTGTGAAAGGTTTTGGTTTTGGGATAATAGGGTCCATTATAAGACCTTTACATTACTGATGTAATGCCACCAGCTTTAACGCCCATTCTAGCTTCAGCTAAAATTTGATCTATAAACATTTTAAGAGACATAGGTTGTCCACCCATTTCAATTATTTCATTAACATATTTTTTATATTCTTCTAATAACATTGGATCTGCTCCACCTGCCATTTTAATAGATGGTGCTTTTTCTTTTAGACCCATGATTCCTGATTCCTGAGTCTCGGTTGGTGCACCCATTTGTCTTAATAATTCTTGATACTCTGCGTCAGAAGTTTCTTCTATTTCAGGGATATCCTCTGAACCCATTGCGTAGTTTAATCTCATCATTTCTCCACTATAGTTCATATTGCCTCCACCCGCAACATCTTTTCTAGTTCTTTTCATAGCCTCTTTAACAGCTTCACCAAACTCAAAACCTTCATCGTCCATAAGTTTCTTAACTATCTTTGACATCTCTGATTCTTTGTATTCAGCCATAATCTAATAATACACCTTTGGTGTCTGTTGTAAAGGTTCATCTTCGTAATCATCTGGGTGATTAATTAATCCACCTTGTCTAAATCTCATTACAGCTTGTGTAGTGGAGTCAACCAAGTCATCATGATCTCCATAAGGAAACGCAGCACATTCTTCAATTACATCTTGTGCAAACTCCATTTCAGTTGGAGCCCAGATTCTACCAGACTCAAATAACGGAGATACAGAATTAACTCTGGTGTGCTTGTCATTACCTTTTGATGGTGTGAAATTTAAAACAGGTATACCCATCTTTCTTAATTCGTAAGTAAGAGGTAACCCTGATGCCTTACTCTCGATTATAACCGTCTCCGGATTCCAATAACCATATTGATCCATAGCCACTCGACGTAACTCTGGAAACTCATACCGACCTTTTATTGCATCAAGAAGCATGAGACAGGGACCACTATCCTCGTCTGGATGAAACACGCCCCAGGTTGTAATAGCAGAATAATCGGCAGTTTGTTTTTTCATGAAAGCTGTATCATAAGATTGTATAATATGTTTAATTGAAGGAAGGTCCTCTTTCTCCCAAGGTTGCCACCATTCACGTTTTATTAATGCTCCTTCTTCTGAAGTAGGATTCTGCATATACTGTGCATTCCATTTTGAACCGGGAATAGAAGCCTTGACTGATTCTAAGTCAGACAAGTTCCAGTATTCAGGCCACAGGGGTTTACCACTTGGTAGGATCGCAGGAAACTCAATCACCTCCCATTGATCAGCCTTTGGTTCTTTTTGTGCAGAGATTAAACGACCTGCTAAATCTTTTTCATTCCATCTAGTCATTACAATTACAATTGTTCCACCAGGTTGAAGACGTTGACGTGGACCAGATGTATACCACTCATAAGTTCTATCTAGAGCTTGAGCATTCATTGCATCTTGTTCAGTATGTGGATCATCAATAATCAAGAGATCGGCACCACGACCAGTAATTGCAGAGCCAACACCAGCAGCATAGTATTCACCGCCTTGTTGGGTTTCCCATTTACCAGCAGCTTGAGAATCTTCTTTGAGTCTTGTTTGAAATACTTCTTTGTATTCAGGAGAATCCATAAGTTGTTTAGCCTTACGACCAAACCTTACAGATAATTCAGTTGTGTTAGTAGATTGAATAATTTTTAATTTAGGATTACGCCCTACCATCCACGCAGGTAATAAATAAGATGCAAACTCAGACTTAGTATGTCTAGGAGCCATATTAATAATTACACGTTTAGTTTTACCAGAAGCAATCTCATTAAATTTTTTAGCAACTTGTTGATGATGTTTACCTTCAATAAAATCAGGCCAAACATGTTTAACGAACTTCATAAAGTCCTGTTGTATATCAGCTTCTTTTTTCTTATCTTTCCACTTAGCCATATATAGGCCCAATTGTCTTTTGACATCAGGTGGGAGCTTTTCAAATTTCTTTAGTTTATCTATATCCATAGTGCATTCGAAAAAAAATTTTGCAAAATTTTTTCAGTTATGTTTTCAGAACCTTAAAGTATTTTATGGCTACGATTATCCAAACCTTTGTATAAATACGTATATATCAAGATTCCTTTTTGTCGCACCTTAAACTAAAAATAAAGAAATTTCAAATTTTGCCTGAGGCTTGGTACCTCTACGAGGCGCCTGCGACATTTTGTCGCAGGCTGCTTGGTGCGACATTTTGTCGCACCTTGTACTAGGAGGCTAGTCTAGTAGAACCATATATTCTTTTGTAAAGTGTTTAGCAAACCAATCTAAACCCTTACGATGAGAATCCCAATCTTTAAATATTTCGCTGCCCATTATTACATCATACACAGCCACTGCAAATGCAGGTAGTTCACAAGACTCACCGCCAAATCTATTAGAAACTTTTTCCATAGTTGTCGGGTCTTTTGGTAGTGCTACCGCAAATGGCAACTTGTATTCTTTGTTATTGTATTTAATTGTTTTCATATTTCCTCGCTTTGTTATGTGCCCATTATAACATCAATGGACACATAAGTACATTGTCAACTTTGTCGCACCTCAATCGTAGTATTATAATAATTCCCCCATTCACTTTTTACTTTTTTAGGATCTTTAATCGGTGTTTCAAGAGCCTCGGTTCTTGGATATAGATTAATAAATTCAGACCAATGTTCATGCATGAATTCATTCCAACAACCTTGACTACAAAAGTTAGACCAGACATTGTTTGCGTTCCATTGGTTTTTTGCAATCTTACGAGTTCTTAAAACCTTTTGACCTTTAACACCTCGCACTCTATCTTGTGTTTCATGCTTATGGCAACTTGGTCCATGACACCAATTATATTCACTCATTCCAACTCCTTTTCATTCTTTTCATTTCACTATATAACTCGCCCATTTGCAACTTGTCGCAAGTCTTAACCCACTCAATTAATTCTTGTCGCATTTCTTTTTGTTGTTCATGAGCCCTTGCTCTATTTTCACTTATCACTTCAAAATGTTCATCTCTCATTTCAGCCATATTATCCTCTATCTATTATTGTCCAACTGTCTGTTGCAGTTCGGTATTCGTTTTTATCAACATCAAAATAAGTCATCAACATTCTATTTGCTTTTGATGTCCAATACTTACACTTATCTGTCCAAAGTGCATTTCTTGTAATTGTCTTTTTATCTTTTGCCGAAAAGTATCTTACTTTAAATGGTTTGTTGTTTATCATATTTCCTCGCTTTCTATGTGCCTATTATAACACAATGGCGAGAGTATCGCCATTGTGCAGATTGTCGCAGTTAGTTAATTGCCTCTTGTTGCATTAAACCTTTTGCAATAGCAATTTTTTGATCTCTAGTTAATTCAACTTTATCTTCTAAAAGACTAGCCAAATTTTCTGGACTATAAATTGATAATGCCATTGAGCTACTTTCATTCAATACACTTTCATTCAAAGCAACTCCAACTTTATCAGCTAGTGATTTAGCTTGGTCAAAGTATTTATAAGATTTTAAACCTAATCTTAATTTGCTCATCTTATCTTCAACATAAGAAAATAATTGTTGATGTGATAGTTTAACATTTTCAACTGCTTGATTATACATTTGAAAAACTTTAATTGTATCTTCATCAACTTTGAATTGACGAGAACCACAATAAGAACTTCCAATGACTTCAAGTTTGAAATCATTTTCCCATTCATCTTTGTGGTAGAGTGTGTTTCCTGTCTTATCGTTTCTACTTCCATAACCTAAAAATTTCTCAACTCTACTTTCCATGTCATAATATACAGGGTTTCTTTTTGAGTAATCTTCTTGAAGTTTTAATTTATAATCTGCGTCAAGACCTTTTGCATTAATCTCATCTCTATAATAAGACCTTGCAAAATCTCTATCATCTAAATCAAACTTAACATGTTCACTATTTTCGGTTTGGTATTCTCTACCCTCATCATCAACTTTAGTAATTGGTTGTTCAAAGTTAAAACAATTATCTTCATACAACTCACCACCCGCACGATTATATTTTTGTGTCATTCTTCTAATCGTTTCAATGTCCTCTTGAGGTTGATGTGCTCTTACAACTTTTTCTGCAAGTGATTTTGTAATTTCTCTTGCATGGTTGTAATTTTCTATTGCTTTTAGATGTGCTTGTCTTTTTGGGTTATCTTCACTTTCCCAATGTGATTTAAAAACATCTGCAATAGTTTTTCTTTTTTCTGCGTTTAGTGTTAGTCTTTTAGTCATTTGACCTCGCTTTCTATATTTATATTATTATATCATTGTGTCCGAATTATGGCTACCATTAGCCAAAATTACTGTGTCTTTACTATCATCTAAATAAGGGTCAACCTTTTGTAAATGATAAGTAATGTCTTTATTACTATTCAACTCATCTAAAGCTAATAATTTTCTAGTAGCAGTAGTTAAATTAAATATGTCTCTTGAGTAAATGCTATATCTAGCCTCGCCCAAAAAATACTCTTTTTCAATTATGAAAAATTTACTTTCTTTGTCCATTTATTTCTCCTCTTAGTTGTTGGCTTTATTTTTAAATCAATAGGTATATAAAAATCTAAATCATCAATTATACTTTCACTCTCCCAAATTTCTTGAGCAAAAATAAAAGTTTGATTTGTAAGATTTGTCATCTCACAATTTAGTTTTACATTTTCTCTTTTGACTTTCATGCGAATAGTTTACAAAAAAATTGTGGCAAGATTATGTCAAACTATTGGTCATTATTGTCGCACCCTGGACAAATTGTCGCAGTGACAATTTGTTTCTTGACTTGGTCAAGATTGACGCACCATGCATTATGACATACTTTTGCCACAATCCTATATTATTATATATACTCAGCCTCATTTGAAGTTTTATCGCTGACATAAAACTATAAAACTTAACGGGACTTGCACCGGCAAAAGCAAGTAGGGTTAAAGCGTGGTTACAGGGTTTAATCATCCCTTACCGATCACGCCTGATCCCTGGTCCATTGAATCAGGCGCAAGGGTGATCTTGCCAACTTCGGTTGTTTGCCTAACGAGATGGACCTGGGATCAGTTGGAAGACGCAATGAGCGCCAACTGGTCCGGATCAGTTTAGAATGATTATAAAGTAAAAATATTATGAAAGTAAAAGCACAAGCACCAAGCCACAAGCTGCGACAAATTGTCGCAGGACAATTTGGACAATGGACAAAGACTCAAGCTTCAAGCAACAAGCTGCGTCAAAGTGTACAATGTTTTATACCGGGTCGACGTGTTAATAATTTATTTAGGAGGAATATATGAAAATAAAAGATGCATTAAAAATTACAGACTCGTTTACAAAAACGTCAAAGATGCCGGGCCTATCTTACAGCCTACCAGCATGGGAATGCAAAACAGGATGGAAGCTTGCTCAGGTACCTGGCACGCCTTGCTTTAGCTGTTATGCTAAGAAGGGCAACTATACAAGATATCCAGCTATAAAAGCAGCGCAATATAGAAGGCTGTCAGCAATTGAAAACCCGCTATGGGTTCAGGCAATGGCAGCTAAAATTAAAAATCAAAAATGGTTTAGATGGCATGACGCTGGCGATGTGCAATCAGTCGAGCATATGCAAAAAATTTTAGAGGTTTGCAGGTTAACACCTGAGACCCGTCACTGGTTACCAACTCAAGAACGTCAGTTCTTGCCAGCACCTGAAGAGGTCCCTGCTAACCTGGTGATAAGATTATCAAGATCTAAAATAGATGGGCCAGCCTCCAGCGCCTGGAGTCATGAGTCAGGAGTCACGACTGGTGAAGCTCGAACATGTCCAGCCCCGGATCAAAGCGGCAAGTGCGGCAGCTGTAGACAATGCTGGGATCCTGAAGTAAAAGCTGTTGTATATGGTAAACACTAATGCACGTTTTCAAACATCCAAAATTTTATGAAGAGTATAGGAAACGCGCGAAAAAATTTCAAAAAGAAGAAAGGAAAAGAAATGCCAAGGAACAAGCAACAAGCACGAAGGCACAAGCCACAAGCGTCAAGCCACAAGCTGGAGACTCTGATAAAGATTCTTCATGATGCCTGGGCCTATGAGAATGGTTACAAGGCTCAAGCTCCAAGACACAAGCTGCGACAAAATGTCGCGCGGTATAATGCCTCGGACTACAAAGACTCAAGCAGCAAGCCACAAGCGTCATAACCCATGACGCAAGGCTCAAG
>Ga0209535_1002153_pt1 | contig 12895 bp, 11 predicted proteins | sample LinPmetageLP28_FD_184041 | JGI IMG/M metagenome (GOLD analysis project Ga0209535, IMG submission 184041) | Marine viral communities from the Pacific Ocean - LP-28 (SPAdes) (version 2) | ecosystem: Environmental > Aquatic > Marine > Oceanic | place: Pacific Ocean | collected 2009-08-22
CTCACTGCATCTAAGGGGCTGCCAAGTTGAACTTGAAGCCTTGAATTATCATGGCTGAATCCGGTGATTGCATAAACTTCTTGGCTGTGTTCTGACCCTTCTGCAAACGTCACTGGGTCAAGCCACACTGTGCGAATTTCAGCAATCCAAAATTCTCGGGCGGCCTGCTCGAACACTGACAGCGATATTGTGTTCAAATCAAAAACTAGCGATGCTTGAATATTTCCAGCTTCGAGGTCGAGTGTGCCTCCACTAAAACCAAACCCTCCATACGAATAGTCTGAATTGTCATAGCGACGTGTCTCGCCTTTGAAAAAGTTTTGCCAACGGTAATTACTCTCAGTGCCTTGGCTGGTTTTTAGTTTGAGATAAATACCTATGGCAATCGTCATCAGCCCACTCCTATTTGACGGCGAATGGATGGACGGTTTTTCATATCAGAGAAAACTTGAGCCCTAGCCTGTTTGATCGCTAAAGCCGAGGCTTTTTGCACTTGATCAATGCTTGCATACTCCACGTTATTAATGACTTGAGTTTCGATAATCATGGAGCCTCCTCCACCTATGGTAGCTTCCTTAGTTTTTTCGATTGCACTATTAAAGCTTGCGGTCTCTTCCCGCCTTGTCTCCCTTTCGCGAATAAGGTTGTTGGCTGTGACTATTGAGTTCGTATTTTGAGCGAAAGCTGTAGTTGCTGCACTCGTTGATGCGCCTTCCTCTTTGTTTGAATTCCCGCTTGCTGCGCCACTCATCGCACCTCGAGCGGCACCAAAAGCGTCTTTGTTAGAAATAATGGTCCCCGCGCTATCCGGCACCCAAAGTTCTGGCCCGTCCTCGCCAATTACTGCAAGTTTGTTAGGTGCGGGACGACCACCATCGGCAAAGAAACTAGAGATCCCCAAGCCTGCACTGCCCACACCCATAAAGATTTGACCAAGACCAGCCAAAAAGTTCTGAGTACCACCTTCTTGCAATTTGGTTATCCCGTTGGCGACCATGCCAATACCGGCCAGAACAGTAGTCGCAGCTCCTATTGCGGATTGCGCACTCTTAGCGGTCTCACCTACCCCCGCTAAGGATTCACCTAGATCAACAAACTCGCCAGCTTGCATTGACATATCAAAAGTGAGTGCCTCGGCAGCCTCCCCTGCGGACCCCATCGTTGAACTAAGTGTTTCCATAGCAGGGGTAAGTGTGTTCGTGGTTGACTCGAAGGGTTCTACCGCTATCGGTATCGCTGTTCCTCTCGGTTGCATGTCATCACCACCCACAAAGTTACCTATTTCAGGGTGTGAATCTGATCTTCCGTATTCTGAGTCGTAGCCGCCACCCATACCGGCAGGTACGTCTTTAATTCTGTCGAGTGCTGCTTTAATATCGTCAAGCTGTCTTTTTGTGTTGTCTTTAAATTCACCTGTTAAGGTTTTTATTTGTTCTTCTGTATCTTGTAAATTAAAAGCTTCACCGAATAAAGTTTCAAACTGTTCGTTTAACCCGTCGAATGCATAATTAAATAGACCATCAGTTACTGCGCCAGTCAGTGTGTTGGCAAAGGTGTCCAAAATAGCGCCAGGGTCTTGGCCATTCAGCAGTCCACCGGCTGCATTACGCAACGCACCTGTAAATGTCTCTGCAGCGAGCTTCACTAAGCCCACACGCTGGAGCAAGGGCTCTAAACTATCATTTAGTTCTTGCTGTCTATTACTCGTAGCTTCCAGTACACCTTGATATTCAGTTAGTAATTCGTTTATTTCTGCATTAATTGGTATGCCTTGCTTTACAAGGTCGTTGCGCATAGCTTGCACAGCAGCTTCAATTTCTACTTGCTGAATTTGACGCTCTGCGTTATCACCTAATGAAGCAACTGCTTTTGCAGCCTCCGTTGCAGTAGCACGCAGATTTTCTATACCACTTGATTTCAAGCCCTCAATATCACCAGTAAGTTGTGCTACAGCATCTGCAGTAGCTTTTTTTTGCGCATCTGCAAGACCTTGAGGCAGCTTCTTCAGTGCAGTTTGATAGTTTATTTCAATATCGGCTAAAGCTGATTGTCGTTTGTTTGAGTCTAGTCCTACATTGCCTGTTACTACTTTAGTGGCTGCCTCTTTATTTAACTGCAGCATTTGCTTTTGGTTGTCGTAGTCAAAGGGATTAGGATTACTGCCACCTTGCCTGAAAGCTCTGGCTCTTAATTGAGCATTGGCAATGCCCTCTTCACTTACCTCGGGGCGCATGATATTCAGGCCAGAAGTAAGGAGATCTGGCCGTGTCCTAAGTTGTTCTAACTTAAGATTTGCTAGGTCTGAATTTACTTTGCTTAAAGTATCGTTTAGCGCCCGAGTTGCGTCTAAAAGCTGATTGTTTAACCTCTTTCGTTCTGCTTTGAAACCATCTAAATCAAAAGATAGATCTTCTATTTTAGGTGGAGCAGGCATAGCTTTCTTATACAATCCGTTTGTACCTAATTCTGCTTTCGCACCAGCAAATGCAAAATCAGCTAACGCCTTATTTTGTGTGTAACCCTCCAGTATTTTCATGAAGTCGGCATCACCGCTTCCAGCCTTAAGTGATTCCGAAACATCAAAATTTCTTTTTACAATATCGATTACTTCTTGGATTGGGATGTCAGATGAAATGCCATAGTCTTCTGCAAAGCCTGCTTGCAATAAAGCTAATAATTTTGTTGATGATATATCGTTAGCAGATGCTACATTTTTGAAGTTATCCGTTGTGTCATCAAACATAGTGTAACCTTTCGTTCTTAACTTGCCGACTTTAAGCGCCGTTTCCATATCCTCTTCATTCTTTCTTCGATTAACCTCAGCTTGATAGTTAGCGACCTTTACATTGAAGTCGCCTGCTTTCTTTTGAAGTTTTGCCTTCTGTTCTTCTAACTTATATCCATAGTCAGCAGTATCCTTCGCTAGTTTTGCTACTTGCTGTTTAAGGTCAAACTCACGCTTAAGACGTTCCTGCTCTGCTGTAAGAAGGCTATTGGTGTAATCATCTAAAATGTTCGCGACTTGTAGCGCTACTCCAGTCAGCCCTGTCTTCGCTTGCTCTTGTGCTTGCTGGATTCGGGCTAGTTCAACACGGAACTGTGCTTCTCGGCCTTGCTGTAGTTTCTGTTGATTGCCTTGTTCAATACGGAATTTATAGTCAGCTAGTGATCTTTCAATCTTTTCCCTCTCTTTTTTCAGTAGGGCTTCAATGGCTGTGCGTTCTTTCCCGAGAATTTGTACCGTTTCCTTATCGGCTTTCTTTTGCGCTTCTGCGGTTTCTTCTTTAATAAGTTCTTCTTGTCGTCTTCTTAGTTTCGAGGCTTCTTCCAGTGCTGCTTTTAAGTTCTTCCGTTCCCTAGCCGTCTTCCTCGCAAAGCTATTCTTGGCATTTTGGAACATTGGGGTTGTGTTTTCTAATTCTTTTAATCTTTCTGCTGCTTTCTTTGCGCTCTTTGCTTGTTCTTCAAGTTGTTCGTTAATTTTTTCAATTGCAGATTGGCGTGCGGCTTGCGCCATTTCCTTTTGACGACGCATCCATAGACTTGACTCTTCATTAACACCTGCTAACGATGTTTTTAAGCGTTCATTAGCTCGAATACCTTTATTTATAGTCGCAGTCCTTTGTACCCCATTTGAATACTTAGACCACAGTTGTAAGGCTAAGCCCATGACAACTGTGATAGCGAGCATCTGAGCAGCAAATAAGGCAAGTCCAATGGCGGCGGATTTAATTGCAGCCCCTGCAACTTTGAAGGCACTGGCTAATTTTACTTTGACTGCAGTAGCTAGTTGGCCTACGCCTGCAGTAACTTTTCCTATTGGATTAATATTTTTTGCGATGTTATTTGCGTTTGCGTCCAACTTCATCAAGGCTGTTGTAGCCGCACCGGATTTAGTTGCGAGGGTATCCATTGCTGTAGCCGCAGCAAGGGCTGCGGTAGCAATTGAGCTGCCTATTGCTGTGCTTGTCCCCTGAGCTAGTACCGCTATTTCTAGTAGGACAGCTTTGATCTTTAAAGCGACAGTGCGCACAGTTTGTGTAATAATCGCGCCTGTATTTGCAACTACTTCTATAATGCTAGTTATGAACGCTATAACATTAGCTTCAAGTCCTTTTATTACACCTATAATAAAATTCCTGATGTTTAATATAGTAGGTTTAATACTACTCAATATTGCTTTTAAGCCTGCCCACCATTTTTTGTATACCGCTGCTGATCCTGCTAACTGAACTACTAGGCGAGCTATAGCGTTGATTCCAGATTTCTCTAAAATTTCAATGTACAGGACTGTTTGGGATAGGAACTGTATCCAGTCCGATGCCATTAAACCTGCATATAGATCAAGAACACCTTTTAATGCAGGCGCGATAGCCTTGACTATCGAAACTAAATATTCAAAGCTATCTATTACAACTTCAAATTTAATAATTTGAAACTCAGCAAAAGCCGCTACTAAGCGTCCTACACTAGGTAGTAGTGTATCGATTAACGATTTTATATCATTAAGTATTCTGACCGCCATTGGTCGAATATAATCGTACACTTTATCCATTATTGATTCAACAAACTCAATTACTAATACACCGGCTTCTTCTAGCCCCTTAGCTATATCTTCTTGACTGATTAAATTAAAAGATGAACTTCCTATAATATTTTGCGCTAGTCGAGCTACTTCTCCAAAAGCAGTGCCTAAGGCGGAAGCGAAGCCCAGTAATTGCTTAAATACACCTGATAACTTATCGAATATAGCTGTTATCGCGTCTAACAAAGGAGCTAATACTGGCTTACCTATTTCTCGGGTGAATTCTTCGTAGACTTCCAACACATTTGACAGCACGCCTGATAATTGCGTGGCCGCAATCTTTTGGCCTGCTCCAAATGCGGCGAGACGACCCTCCAACCAACTGACTAAACCTTCTGCGGATGCCTTCGCTTTTGTTACATCTTCGTTTGTGATTCCAAGACTTCGGGCTAGAACAGAGTTTTGATCGATATTACCTGTCAGGATTGAGCGGATCTCCTGCGTGGCGTACATCGGATTGGATAAGCCAATTGTCCCGAGAGCTGCAGCAAAGCTTATCGATAGATCTTCGGCGTCTTTTAAGTCACCACCTATTTGACCAATTTGAGCGGAAACAACTGAGAAGGTTTGGATGATTGCTTGCGACGTTGTGCCTGCAATCTCTAAAGAACGCCGTCTGATATTTGTGATTGTCTCCTCAATGGGCTTATCGAGAGCTTCAATTGCAGCTAGTGGGTCATTGATTTGTAGGCCATCAACCAATACTCGAGCTGTAGACGCAAGTGTTGTTTTAGTTTGTAGGATTGTTGCTTCGAGTTCTGCTTGGCGGCGAATCGTGCTGTTGAAGAAACCGTTGAAAGTTTGCTGAACTAGCCCAATCGACTGCTGTAAACCAAAAAAGACGTACCCTAACCTTGCGACGGATTGGGCAGAGTTGTTGACTGTTGTACTTAATGCTTCAAAACCTGTACCGACGATTGTCGTCGGCATCAATTTGTTAATGTTTTGAAGTTGTTTCGCAAAGTTGCCAAGCTCGGGCAGCAGATAGCTGAAAGCTTCTTTTAGGTCACCTACTGCACCTACATGTCGGTTAATTGACCCCAGTGCTGTGTCAGAGTACTCCCATACAAACTGCAAGCCCTTGCCTACTGCCTGCAGACCAGCGGCGGCTTGATCTAAATTGGGGAATTGAAGGTCTAAACTGCCAGCTTTTTTGTCAATACTTTCTAGCTTCTTATCAACTTTGTCTAGCTTTTTATTGGCTTCATCAATTTCGGCATTTATAAATAAGTTGTATTCCGCCATGCTCGAATCGACCTCTGTATACGCTCTTAGTTTAAGAGGTATCTTTAGTTTTTGAATTCAAAGCAATGAAAACATGAATGGGTAGGTTTCTTTTTATTAATAATGTTTTCAGTATCGAACGGGTGATTTCTGTCGGCCTGTCGTCGCTGCTTCTATCGCCCTCGAGTGGCTCCCATGCGGGGTATGGCAGGAAATCCTGGGGCTTGGTTCTAGGCGGTGACTTCTTCGACCCGCTGTATGAGTGCGCAATTTGAATTAGATAATTACAAACATAAGAGGCACTTACGGAAGTACTATTTAATTGATGCTGTTGTTTGTTCTCCGATAGAAGCAACAGTCTTCGTATTGTTTGCGAGGGAGTGCGCAGGAATTTCTCGGGGTAAAACTCTTTGCCAAATGGTGTGAATTGCATTTGGCAATAAACTTCGTCCCAATCGGTGGGAGGGGAGTTCAGAAAAGTCGCGATCCGGTCGAGCTTGTCTTTAACATCCTCCTCCTCTTCACCTACTCCCTTTAGTCGTTTCCCGCTTCGCTACTCTCCACAGGCCACCCATCCTGTTCCCATAGAACAAAGTTGTAGATCTGCTCAAGGATTTTGGTGGGGATTTGATTTGTATCCTCTGCTGACCAGTCATCTGTTTTTGTCCACTCCTTTGCTCGGGGTAGCTTTACCTCCCCTCGGTACTTCAGACACAGCGTTGCGTACCCTGCCATCTGCTCGACTTGTGAAATGCCTGAGTTCGTCAGGTTCTCTAGCTCTTCAGCGTAGGAGTAAAGCAGTTCTTGATTGTCTTGTGTATTGGCCGTGGACATCAGTTCCACTGCTTCTTTAACGCCAATCCCTTTATCCTTTGCGATCCGTTGCGCTAATTTCAATGAGGCATACGTCGATTTGGATTGTTGACGGGCGACAGCTTCAATGCCTTTTGCTTCACCAGGGACAAGATCCTTATAAATCGGGAAGCGAAATGGGCCAATTGGCCAATAATCTTCTGCAGCAAATAGTAGGCCGGTGTACTTACTCATGGAAGTGTGTCATTCACTTTTTATTATACGGCTGAGTTATAGTGCTAACTGGATCGGGGAACGAGGGGGTCGGGTGCTCCCTCATTCCTTTTTCACTTCTAATTTAATGTTCCACGCTCGGTACGCTTCGCCTTGCTGCGTCATTTCCTCAGGAAGCAGCACTTTCACTTTCACACTCCCGCTCTGAAGCGGTAGCTCCCTACCTGGCATTTGTGGCTCTAAATAAAATGCGCCTACATGTGCATGTTCGTCCGTTAGTTCTACGTTCACTGCATAGGCACAATTAATTGGATTGGTTAGCAGGTCGTAATGCATAGCAAATAAAAAAGCCCCGAACGGGGCTCTAAGTTAAGCAGTGGACTAAATACGTCTTACATACTCAGTCTAACTAGGCTGTTTTGAAGGTCACTCTGGTCCCCTGAAGAGATCTCTTCACCCCAGAAGCTGATGCAGTTCCACTTGCATCGACAGCTTGGGTGACTGCTCCATCCAACACATTCAGCGTGAAGATCGTGCCTGCAGCCAATGAAGCGTCAGGATTGATCGTGAATACGTTGGCGTTGCTACTTGTCCCTTGTGTAACTGTGGCACTTACCTTCGCTCCAGTAGAAGCGTTTGTAAGTTCAAATCCAGCTCCATCGGTTTGACCCAGCGCTAGCTGTGTTAGCGCAGCAGTTCCATTGCTTGTGAATGTAACCGTCAAGTTCGCGGACACACTGATAGAACTTGCGTTATCAGTAGGTACAACAGCTACTTGGCGCACTCCTGACTCGAGGAACAGCAGGTTGGAATTAACTCCACCGAAGACAATCTGACTGCTGCCGTTGTCATAACGTCCGAAAACAGGCTTGCCTCGAGACATGAGATCGAAGGTGACTTCCGTCAAGCCTTCAGCATTCATGTTCTCGCTGTAGTTCCCGATGCAGGCATTGAAACCCGTGAAGTCGTAGACGTAATTCCCTGTAGACCCGTCTGCCTGACCAAGTTCTTTCAAGAATTCAATGTAAATCTCGAAATTCTTGTCGTAACGAGCACGTTCGATAAGAGCAAAGCCCTCGTCGTAGTTACCTCGGAACTGGGGGCACTCTGCTCCAGCAGGGATTTCAGCATCCTTCAGGAAGTAGGTGGTGCATGATGCTTGAACTCCAGATCCTGTAATAACTGAATCGTTCCAGCCATCGTCTCCGAGTAGGCGGAAGTCTTGATTGTTATCTGAAATCTGGAAGTTGGTTTGTGTTACACCTTGGATCTCGACATAGGAATTCCCTGTGTCAAGGGTTGGAAGGGTAATCATTCCAGCGTCACTACGGGTTGCGTAGTAGCGGCAGGGTGGGTTCAGACCAATGGCGCGGACGATGGTTCGGTGCGCCTTGTGGAATGAAAGCCCAATGGCATAGTCAGCCATGAGTTCAGCTCCTTAGGGGATCGGGGGGTTGATGTACGGGCCGAGAATTCGGGCCGACAACGACTCAAAAGTCGCCTCTGTTCGGGCCATGTACGTGACTTGGTCCCGAGGGAATGTCCTTGCAAGACGCCTTGCGACATCTCGTAGGTTTAAGCGCATTTCTGTGCTGTTTTCCCATCCATAATTCGTGAAACGTACTTGCCATTTCTCGTAAGAAACAACGCCGCTCATTGAACCTGGATTGACAATTTCAGGAACATCCTCGATTATCATTTCGATACCGTTGATGTTCCATTCGGAAGGCACCATCGACTCGCCTATGACATACACAGCAGGAATAAGCTCCCCGCTGGGTAGTTGATATCGACCGGGCCATTGATTAGACGGAACTAACGTCAAATCTGAATTTCGGATACTCAGAATGTGGCGCTCAAGCGTGTCGCGTAACCATGTAACCGGTGGGCAGGATGTTGAAATTGTCATAGCCTATCCAGCTCAGTGGAAAGGTATTCACCGAGTTTTACCTTGGATTCTTCCATTGGAAGGCGGGTCCATGGTCTGCCCGGAAATGGGCGACGTGTGCGGGTGCTTACGCCTCCATCGTGGACTTGTTGCGCATATTCCACCGGCCAAGTGAATTGAAGAGCGCCTGTGCTTGTATCTTCAATTCGTGTTTGGCTGGCTCGTAATCGGCCCGTGTCCACAATGTCCCGTACCTCGGGGGGTGTCGGGTACTCCCATTTCACTGCAGAGATTTCTTCAGTAAAACGGGCGTCCAAGTAGATGGCGAGATTTCTCATCGCCTTTGGAATTGCACGTTGTAGGTCTCGGGATAGTTTGGGGTTTGGACTTGCCATTAACCTTTACCTCCGATTACTCGGAATGTGCCTTGAATTAATTGACGCAAGGCGGAATAATGATTCCGGTCCATTGTCAAATCAAATACCAGCTCAAATCGACCTTTATACCCATTGATAATCGCGGTGGCTTGATTGCCATTCGTGATACGGGGATCGAGCTTTGCTGGTGTTAAAAGACGGCCTTGACAGGCATAAGTAGTGTTGTCCACACCACTCTCGCCTTTCCAATTAGGTCGTTGCAGATTGAGTGTTGCTAAATAATCCACCGTTTCAGTTTGGCTTAGTTCCGTAATCAAGTTTCCAGTACTTGGATCAGTCGTATACGTCTTTGTATTCAAGGTAAATGTCAATTGAGCATTACCGTGAGGGGCGTATTGAGCAATCGTAGTAGCTGAAATACTCATTAAAAACTAAACCCACAATGAGGTTGACTATTCAGTAAACGCTTGTACTCCTGGCCATAAAGCGTTGCGTCGAGTTGATCACCACTGGGCGAACCACTGACACTGCCGACCTGGAGTCCAATTTGCATCGTGCGCATTGACAACGTGTGGGCTGTCAAATACTGGATAGCTGCGGTACGAAGCAATGTTGAATTCGTCGCAGACCATCCAGTTGGTGGGCAAAATAGAATGGCTTCTGTCAACGCAGCTTCCACTACAACAGTGGACTGTTCCTCAAACTCGGGGAAACGAGCTGTGAAATCAGCGAGCGTTGGGTCGGCCATCAGCCCTTACCTTCCGTGATTGCAGAAATGCGCTTGTTAATCGCGTTCCGCACGCGAATGCGCTTCTCATTGGCTTCCCACTTCTGAAGCTGCGTGATATCGAATGAATCTTCAATCAGGCGCATTGCAGACGTTACGTCCACATTGTCCAAATCAGATACATCGACTGCGGTGTTAATCGCAAGCTCAGCTTCATCCTCGGTTTCGACTCGTAACGCACCTAGTGCCATCAAATTTTTGACGACGGTCTTGGTTTTAATGCGCTCCCAATCTGAAACCTTGAAGTCCCTATTCACACCGTTCTCTAGCTTGACGAAATCACTGAGGCCGTTTTTTTGTGTAAACGTGAAACCAAGGCTGGCTTCTTTTGCCATGGGTGGGTTTTCAAGTTCGGGGCGGTAGACAAGAATCATTGCGAAGTGGTGGGGTGACTGTTCTAATTATAAGTTGGTTGATCCAACTTATAACTTTAGTTTTCCTCCATGACAATTACACTCTTCGGGTAATAAAGAGCGAGACCGCCAATGCGGGAATGAGCCGCAACACTAAATTCCAGTGCTTGACGTAGAGGAGGAAGAAACTCCAGTGGCTGGGGAATGTGCAACTGCAACTTGTCAGGGCTGCGGTCGTAAGTCACAATTCGGTTCTTACCTAAGGCACCACCACTCTTACTCGCATCAAGCTCGTTAATGGGCTCGATTGCAGTAATAAATGGATTTGTGCGGAGGAAGAATTCCATCACTGTTGTGTCACTCGCCTCGGAAGCACGAGTGGTGGAAATGATGCGATACACCTCGTAAGGAACCAACATTGTGTTGGGCTGTTCCTTCATGTTTGAACCATTCACCAAGCGGGTGGCGGGTTCATTCAGAAGTGACAGCATCTCATCTGTAGTCGTACCGGCATCGGTAAACCACTTGTCAGGAACGATCTTGTCAACTTGATCGTTATTGAAAAAGCCCTTCATGCCGGAGGCTGCGTCTCCGAAATAGGCGATCTCTTGCACTTTCTCCTCATAAGCACGGCGCACTGCATTAGCGCGACGTTGCTCAAGATTTGTATTCGGGACCATCGCAGCAGCGCGAGTCTCCTGAATTGTGTAGGCGAAAGATGCACCCAAACTGCGTACTGGATGCGTGATTTCCTTACGCAAAACATCGGCTCGGGGGAGATCCGATGCCTTGTCTTGGATCACCTTCATTGATCCCTGCTTGTCAAACACGCGATACGTGAATGAGTCGGCACCAGGACCAACTTCCGAACTAATCGGAAGGAGAGAGGCGTATTTAATGTCGGCATATTCGACCTCGTAGCTACGAGACAGAATTGTCTCCAGCTCACGAGCTAGAAAAATACCAACGTCGTCGTTGCGGATTTCAGAGGTCATGATCAAGAGTCAGCGGTGAAGGTGGCGGATGGGATGTCCAGCTCCAGCAATGCCAGACCTGCCGCAGAACATTCAGATAGCCAACGTGCGCCAGTGGCGACTTTGACTGTCTTGTTTGCCGCAGCGGTTTTGGTGAAACGGCCTTTGTCTTTACCTGCGGTGCTGCCTGACTCATCCGAGAGGAAGAACCGGACATCGTCACCGAGTGCAATTGCAGTGGCTGAGTAAACCCAAATCACGCCTTTCGACATGACATTGAGTACCTGCTTGTCTGGATAACCTGCGTACTTATCGCCATTGGCGTCAGTACGAAGATTGGTTGGATTAGGCACATAAGCACCCTTACCCCCAGAGACACCCTCGAATGTGAAGGAGTCGACGGCAATACCAACAATGTTGGTAGCTCCACCGGCTAGATCCACCGCATAAACAGTGTTACTGGTCGGGGTATTGTCAACTGCAAGCATGCGTCCAAACGGAAGCGCTGCACCTGACTGATTGTTGTAGCTGCGAGATACATAAGCTTGCAAATCAGCAAGCATGCCCTCATGCCCCTGTGTTAGGTCCAATGGATAGGAACCTTGCGCACCGACAGGGTTGGTAACGGTGGTTGTCGTGTAAGTAACAGCCATTGGATTATTTGGAAGCGGTTAAGGGTTGTTTCCAGGCATCAGCCATCCGTGATCGATAGGTCGCCGTTGTTGACGACGCATCGGAAAGACGGGTTGTACTGGAAAGAGCATCGCGAAGTTGCTGCGTGCTGTCTGCACGAGCGGCTTCATCTGCAACATGCTCTTCGCTTACTTCCTCCTCAACTTCTTCCGCATCTATGCGAGAAAGCAGGCCATCCACCACACCAGCGATGTATGAAAGGTCTGCGTCTTCTCGAGGTTCGGATTCAGTCAGTTCAGTGAAAGCTTGACGATAAAGAGTTTCAGTATCGATACCATCGAATTTGAAATCTTCGTCAAAGGCAGGCGCGAGATGTTGAAGAGTCTCGAGGCGCTTAGCAACTAGCTCATCGATTTGAGCTTGATCTAAACGAGTTTCCTCGGGAGCTTCATCTACACGCGACTGCAAATTAGAAACAAGCTCGTCTGCTTGTTCTTTTTCTAGGCCCAGAGTTTCGATCTCCTCTGCGAGGTTGTCACACCGCTCACTAAGAGAGGTGTTTTCAACTTCTGCTTTGTCCAGACGATCCTGCAACATGCGCAGGTGTTGCTGAACAGCGGAAGCTGCCTCGACTGGGAGATCAAGCTCAAGGCCGTCTAGTTTGATAGACGCCATTGGAATAGTGAGCTGCGATTGTGTGGGCTGGGGTTTTTGCTCGAGGTCATCGGCTACAGCATCTGCTGTATCCATTCGGTCCATCAACAAGCGCACTTCTGAGCCAGCCCGGCCCTTTGGTACAACTGCTATGTGATTGACACGAATTTTGCGCTGAACACCGATGTAGTTTTCACCATCTGGGGTGATCCCCGGAGTTGGATCAAAATCAACGCGGTATCCAGCACTGACTTCACGGGCATCACCACGCTGAACTTTTTCGATGGAGTCTTTGTCCGTTAAGACAATTGCGACTTCAACAAATCCGTCGTTGTATCGAACCTGACTACCTGTGTAGCCAATTTGATACTGCTTGGTGTTGTCTGTGGTAAGC
>Ga0209535_1002156_pt1 | contig 12887 bp, 18 predicted proteins | sample LinPmetageLP28_FD_184041 | JGI IMG/M metagenome (GOLD analysis project Ga0209535, IMG submission 184041) | Marine viral communities from the Pacific Ocean - LP-28 (SPAdes) (version 2) | ecosystem: Environmental > Aquatic > Marine > Oceanic | place: Pacific Ocean | collected 2009-08-22
TACAGTCTTGCCTTTGGCTTGTAATTCAACCACTCTCGCTTCGTCCTTGAAGGGATAGGTTTTTCTGCAATAGATATCCATATCCCATTCAGGAACGTTTATTTTCATCATTTCACCACCGATCGCTGATCTGTAGTGGTCTGTTATTTGCTTCATTGGTGAAGACATATTTTCTAACTCCTTTTGTTTAGAACTTCCCTAATGGCAGGTCGCGTTATACCACGAGGTGATTGTTTTGAGTAGCCTTGGTTAAGACGTTCGATGTAAGGAGTATTGTTGGTTACCCTAAATTCACCTTTACCACCCGTCAACCTCCAATTTGATCTAGCACGACCAGATCTTTTTGGAGTATACTTTCCAAGTGTTTGGAAAGTGTCCTTGGCCACAAAGCCAACCCGTTGGTCTATATCACGTCTGAGACCAGAGATTGCCTGTTTGGCGTTTATTAACTTTATTTTCAACAAATTTATTACAAATCCGTTTTAGTCAATGCACCAGAACCTTGGAAAGAGATCGAAGCCTCTACCATACCGTCAAAGTTTGAAGATATAGAGTGACCTGTTATGATTATCTCTCCAGATAGTTTTATACCAGTAGTCACACCCGATGGGTATATTTCTACCGTAGCCGCACTTGCGCCAATACCTGCGAATAAGGCATTTGCACCGTTGTCGTTATCTCTGTAAAATACGTCCATAGATCCTGAAAACTGGGCTAGACTTGGAAGATAAGTTCTTGTAGTATCTCCCATTTTTGTTGTTTCAACTGTCGCTTGTTCCTGATCCACTGTGAATGATCTGACTTCTGCGACTGCTGTTGGCGTTCCTGATACGTCATACTTGATGACCCCAAGTTCACCGGTGTAAGTTGCTGTGTTTACTGCCATCTTACTGCTCCTTGTTGTTTAGATCTTTTTTAAGATCTGTTGTTTGGACCTCGCCCTCGGCAGTGATTTTGTCCTTGCCGTGTTTGAATGTCGCTGTTGGTTGTGACGGACTGAAAGTCCATCCTTTTTCCAGATGCTGACGAACATCTCTGTTGTCAACAACTTCTGAAACTTTTCCTTTATACATTTGTATTGCCATTATAGCACTCCTTTTTTATATCTGTAGATAACGTCCACTGTCACCACAACTTCACCCAAGGGCAAAGCTCTTTCAATGACTTCTACTTCTGATACACTTGTTGTGACGCTGTGTATGTTGTCTACGCTTTTTGTGATGTCTCTGTCTCTTGAAAGCTCTAAAGTTTCTTCTATCCGTTCAACTATTTCATTCCTTAGGGTATCAACTTCCGTGCCCCTGACGTAACATCTCAATTGGTATTGTAGTGTGCTCTCCCTTAGGCCCATTGATATGTCGCTCCTGACCTCGTTGCCGGTTACCATTAGGATCGCTGGAAATTGTGTGATGGCAAGTTTGGTGACCTCGAAGTCAACCCTTGACACCTTGCCCGGTGCTGGATCAGTCATGTTCTGCAACTGTTCCAATAAATTTTTTGCTATATCTTCTCTCGCTGACATTATCTGATCAATCTACCGTTATAAAATGATGTTTTTTCCCCGTCCTCGAAAGTTCCTGAAGAATCTATGTCGTAATGCACTCCTGACCTCAAGATGAGATCAAATTCTTCCAAGAATTTTTCTGTGTAATATACCCTCTTGTTTGTGAACACATCATTCTCTTCGAAAGTTGACAGTTTCGGATAGATGTAGTAAGCAAGTGTGTGGTATACAGCGGCCCTTGTAAATTGTGTTGAATCTAATTTTGAAGTGTCAAGTTTTGTTGAATAAGTGCCTAACACACTTAAATCATATCGACCAAAATCAGTTGTGGGGAACCATTTTATATTCAGTAGACGAACGATGTCTTCGTAAGTCTTCTCGTGTTCTGTTGTGTATTCTAAAATTCCAAATTCTTTGATTTGGGGTTCGTATTCCAATAGGTTCGTGTCTGTCGCGAATGTTGGCATGCTAAAAGTCCTTCTTATTAGTTTCTGGTAGAGTCCTTCCCTACACGATTATTTACCGCATCGATGTATTGTGAAGGTCTAAAAAAAAGCCCCATGTTTCCACAGGGCTTTTTAATGAGTGAGGAGTTGCCTCCTTGTTTGTTAAGACTACTGAATAGATGAGTCGTGGTTACATTCAACTCCATAAGAGTCATGTAATTCACCAACACCATATACTGCTGTCGCTACAATCTCAGTTGCTCTCAAACTCGCATCTCTTTGAGTTTCGATTTTTAGGTCTTGCATCATTGCTAATCCCAAAGCATCCTTGTGGAATAAAGCACCTTTGAAATCACCAGTTGTTCCTGGGAAGTTGCCGGAGCTGTCTGCCATGTTAGATGTTTCATACACAGGAACCCCTGCGATAGTTCCCACAAAACCTGATCTTAATGCTTCATTACCAACACCTGGGTTAGGGTTAGCAAATGTGTTTGTTAAGCCAGATTTTAGATCAAATGCTACTAATGGGTGCACCACACAAGCAAGATCATCACCAGGAACACCATTTTTTCTTAATTGTGCTACTGCTTTGAAAATCTCTGCCGCCGTAAATGCAGTTGTTCCATCACCAACTTCTGTTGAGAATCCATCGAACAATGCTGTTAAGTCCGTGTCAATTTTTTTGGCGATTGCTTCACCAAATAATTTTCCCAAATCTCGGACAACATCTGATTCTGATGTGTTCATTGCCAAGTCAGTCAAAGAAGCCATTACACCGATTTCTGACACAATCAAATTTTTGACACTTGTTGAAATTGGCGTGTTTGCTAAATCAGTCGCTTCTGCCACTGCCGCCGCACTTACCGTTGGGTAGATTGGCACTTGGATTACTTTTCCACTATTAGCAGGCATAGTGTAATTTCTTACTAGGCCTCTCATAATAGATCTTTCGTTTGCAACGTATAATGCTTCTGCCACCATTGGTGAAATCAGATGCTGTAACGTTGAACCTGTTGTTTCGTTTGCCATTTTTATTTTCTCCTTTATGTTAAACGATTATGTTATACCAGTCCAGCCTTTTTACGATATTCAGCATATTTTGCTCTATCTTCTGGGTTGGACATATTAAGTTTCTCAACTTCTATCTGTTTCGCACCAGCTGTGCCAGTGTTCGATGTAGAACCACCTCCTGGTTGTCCCGCTGTAACAAAATGTGGGTTTGATTGTAAGAATTCTCCTACCAACCCGTCAATGTTAAGTGGATCACCATTGTCAGTGTATCTAGTCTGTCCTGTTTTAAGATCAACGACTTCGACCTCTCCTGCTTCTGACATCTTGACGTTCTCCCTGACCAGCCTCGCGACTTGTTCTGGATTGATCGCCTTCTTGGTTGACGCGGCATTTATCAATGCTCCATCCACCTTGATCTTTGTCAGTTCAGAAGTGAGTGATGAAATCTTGCTGTTAAACTTCTCAGCATTCTCTTTCAACAGTTTCTCGAACTCCGACTTCTCCTGTGCCTTGGATATCTTTTCAGATTCCTCTTTGGCAGTTAGAGTTTTGTAGTGCTCAACATCTATACCTTCAAACTTCTTTGATAATTTGGCTTCTGCTTTTCTTCTTATTTCAGCCGCCACAGCATCAAGTTCTGCCTGTGTATAAACTTTCGCGGGTTGATTGTCCGCTGTGTCCTGTGTAGTGTTTGTGTTAGAGACTTGATCTGGTGCCACAGTGGCAGTTTGACCCGTGTCTTGCGATGTTTCTTGACTCATCGTAGTCCTCCTTGTTGTTAATACGTGATTAGGATTTGCTCACACTGATATTTATCCGTTGTTAGTAGAACATACTACTATCAGGGTCAAGACCCCAAGACATATAGTAATCAGTCTTTCGTAATCGTTGTTGTGCATTTTTCAATTTACTTAGATCCTGGACCATGATGAGCGGACATTTCTGGAAACTGAATGACACTCCTTTGTGTCGGCCATCGTTGTCAGGATGATCATACAGGATGGCACTGTTGGGATTGTTGCGGTGTGAACGTCTGCAGATGTTGGCCAGTTTACGCTCTGTTATCGGTTGGTTGAAATAGAAAATAACAATATCGAGATTAAGCACAGTAAAAAGATTGCAACACTGATCAATCTGAGCCAACACATTTGGCGTCGCAGGCGTGATCTGTATTTTTCTATCTTGGAGTGTTCTTTTTGCAAACGGACAGACAGGCGATTGACTTGCTTTATGAGTCTTGATAACAACCTGTCTGATCCACTTCTCAATGTCTTTACTTCCTACGGCCACTTGGTTTTCTTCTGCCGGATTTAGCTGACTTTGAGCCTTTTTTGCCTTTATGCTTCTTGCCTTTGTGCATCTTGATTCTCCTTGTTTCTGTGTTTGGTTGGAAATTTTTCTTCCCTGCCCTCGTTCCTTGAAGGAGCATACAGGTCAAGTAGTTCAACGCCCCTGGCGTGGGCCACCCTCTTCAACAACACGCAGGCCTTCCTGGCCCTCGCGGCATTGCCTTTGCTTGGATGCTTCATCAATTTGTCATAGTGAGTGAAATAGTCAAGACACAGTTGTTTCATCTGTCTGTGCCTGGCCGTCTCCTCCGGTAATCTGTATAGTTTCCTGATCATAATTTATAATGTCCGTTTATGCTGATCCTCATGTCACTGTCACAGGTTATGTCTCGCTCCTCCCTGTATGGTTTGACGTGTGACTTTTTTATCTGGTCAAACAGTTCATACTTGTCATGGAACTCCGTGTCCTGTAGATCAAATGTTGTGGCACCTTTGTCAAATTTCATCATCGTTTCCTCTCGTTAATCTTGTTGATCAATCCAAATGCTACCGTTACTTTCTCTTCCAGCACTTTGATACGATAGTGTGCCTGTGCCAACGTCACTATCAACAGCACGAATGCTACAAATATGGGCCACAGGGCTGTCAGTGTTGATATGTTCATGGTGTCTCCTATTTGTATATGAAAGGATCTCTTTGTTTCAATTTTTCAATCTTGTTGTAGTAATCATTGTCCCACCAGCTGAACTTGTTGTCGTCAAGCGTCTTGAATCCATGCTCCCTGTCCAAGTATTTGTAATCCAATTTTTCTATGTCAAACTGTGCCAACCACATGAACACGTCCTTGATCTTGAAGTCCTTGCAACTGTATACGTCCAACTGTATCACGCCTGTCTCTGTCCAAGAGTGAAATGTTATCGAACTTGTGGTGATTATGGCCGTTGAACTCCAACCCACGTTGCTTGTGTCGAAGCAGTAGGCCGAGTGAGGACCTGACAGGATCTCCATGTCTATGTGTTTGATGAGGCTACGGATCTCGGCGTCCATACGCTCTTGAGTGAAATTGTTGAGCGGTGGGGAATTTACTTCGGCCCTAACCAGTAGGTGTTTGTGTTGGAGATGTGGATTCATTGTTCAAATTTAATAACTGTTGTTTTGCCGTTGTTATGTCTGCTTGATTAATTTCTGGATGTAGTTGTAACATCTGTTGGTCTGTTAGGCCTTCCATTATCATCTCTTTGATGTGTTCTGCTCTGTTGTCCGGAGTGGTAACTGGATGTTGCATCTCCTGTAAATCGTCTTTGTCTTCTGCCAGCAGTTCAACAATCTTGTTGTCCAACATTGTTTTCACTTTTGGTGTTGCCGTCGCACTATCTCTCTGTGCCACCGCGGCTTTCTGTATGATGTCCATGTCTAGGTTCTTGTCCTTGATGTGGAACGCTGTAGGATATTTTATTTCTCCATCCCACGCCTGTCCTTGCCATAGTCCAAACAGTCTAAAAATATTCTCCTCTGCCAGTTCGAGATTCTTGGCCTTCTCTGATAGTTTGGCATCAAGCAACATGTATTCTGATTGCATGGCTAGACCACTCATCTGTCTTGTCTCGACTGCCCTGATTGCTCCTAGGTGCGCCATCCTGTCTATTGACTTCACTGTGTTCTCCATTGTCTCTAGGATTGCCTGTAGGTTACCACCTGATGGCTGAAGAAGGTATGGCCGAAGATTACCGTCAAGTTCTTCTGGCATGCTTATTATGGCACCGGCACCTGCTGATGCCTGCACTGAATTCGTTTTCACAAGTGATGGGTGATTGGTCAGTCTTATCAACTGCTCCGCCTCACTGTTCAGTGAGTGAAGGAATCTCTGACTCTGTGCGATGTCGTTGATGTCTGAAACACCTATGCCCCTGATTGGTCCCCTGTTTGCATAGACCCATACCGCCGGAACCTTGCCCAGCGTGTTTGGTCTTTCATTTAGTAATTGTAAATTTCTTTTTTTGTCTGTGTTGTAGGCTTCAAGTGTAATACTTTCTTTTGTCCACGTCCTAACATAAAATTCTGCAGACTCATCCCACATCCTATCATCCTCTTCCAGGAACTTGACCATCTCTAATTCGTAGTGACCGTTTGGCTGTCTGATGAACTTCCAGTCTAACACGTTTTCTGGTGTGTATATTGTGACGTATGGTCTGATGTCTTGTGCTAATTCTTCAGCCCTTGTTCCTACTTGCATTTCAGGTCTGTCAACAAGAACCACGCAGTGTCCGTATATAGAACTTTGTAAGTTGGCCTCCCTCATGAATGAATCCCAACTCCTTCCTTCAAGATCGCAGTCTTTCAAGAAATTTTCAATCTCTGGTGTGTTCTCTAACCAACCAAAATCTCTCTTTGGTTGTTGCCTGTATAAGAAACTGTTGTAGATGTGACACACGCTCCTGCAGTGATTGTCAATGGCAGATTGATCTAGCCTGTTGAAGTATTCACTGTTTGACTCGTATTGATATTTTGTTAGGTATTGTCCTTGTTTGTATTCGTTGCCACCTAGGTAACTTCGCTTTAGGAATCTGTATTGGTCAATGTAATCTTCGTAATCTTTGTGTGTTGGCAATCCTTTGACACTGCCGTTTATTATTGATTGGTAGTTGGCCATTATCTAAATACTCCTGTTTTTACTGCAAATCTTTCATTTGGTGTTGACTCATAGAACGTCTTAATCGGGTATAAAAACGATATTTTGTAACCAAGACTGTCGGTAAAATGATCATATCCTTGTGTTTTATCAGGCAAAGTTGTTCCCTCTTTGTATGTCTGTTTCGCTATGCTATTTAACATATTCTTGCACTTGGGGTCAATATAGATATCTCGCTTGCCTGACGCTGAACACAACTTGGCATTGACAGAATTTATCCTGTCCCTGACTGCCATGTGCCTCGGCATGGTCTTGCAAATGAAGCCCGAATTCTGAAGTATTGATAGATCCGTCCTGCCTCCGGCTGATGTCTTCCTGGCCTTGGACGCAGGATCAGGATACACGAATATCTTCTTGCCTGGGTATCTACGGTGTATCTCCTGACACATCTCGTCAGTGTTTGAACTCCAAATCTGTATCTCATCGAAGATGTTGACCACATCATTCTGTATGTGACTGACCACTGCACTCATAGGGTCAAGGTTAAAGTCCATCCCGATGTGTATGATGTTGTTGTCAAGCGGTGGTATAATCTTCTTGACGTTTTCTTTCATGCTAAAATTATAGATCACCCCAGAATAGGATTCCCACGTGGCCTCATATTCTTGCCTATAGGTCTTAGAATCGAGGTCCCGCTTGGCCTGTTCTATCTCTTCCTGATCAACCCAACCACCTTCTATGGTTGTGAACTGGTATGAACTCCATTCTTGTTCGGTCTGATCCTGTCCCCTCTGGTAAAGGTCATAGAACCAATTCATGCCCTTGGGTGTGCCGATGAACACTGCCCTACCTTTGGTGTCTGACAGCGTAGGACGAAGGACTTCGGTGAATGCACTCTCAGAAATATCTGCACATTCATCCAGCACCAAGAAGTCAATACCAACACCCCTCAGTGAGTCTGGGTTGTCAGCACCTCGGAGGCAGATACGTGATCCGTTCTTGAGAACCACTGTGAGTTCAGCCTCGTTTATGTTCTTGACCCAACGTAGGTCCTTCAATATTTTTTTAAGTTTGATCCATGCTATCTGTTTGGCCTGTCTGTAGGAAGGCGCCACATACCAACAAACCTTGCCTGGATCCTTGGCGTAGTAACAAAGTTCCCTGATGGCCAGAGTGGTTTTTCCAAAACGTCTGCCGCTTACACACACACGGAACCTGGCCGGGTCATCCGCAACGTTGCGTTGTGGTCCTGATAGTTTCATTATATGTAGTTATTATGATGTTGAAAACAGCAGTTATTTCTCTTCCCAAGGAAGCGGAGCTGTTTTCTCTTCATCGGTTGGCTGGTCAGATTGGTCTAGATACTGTTTGCCCATCCAGATAAGCATCCGGACATCGCCCTGTAATGCTTTCTCCATCTGTGCTCTCCTCAACGATCTCTTGCCTTCCGCTCTGCCCTTCTCGATCAAGTTCTTGAATCTCTTCTCCAGCGTGGCCATGGATGTGCCGGCTATCTCTGCTATCTCTGTGTATGAACAGTGTATCGACGCCAACTTGAAGATCAAGTCGTGGTCTAGTTTGTATGATTTCTTTGATGCGTCCATTATAGGAATCTCTCCGTGCAAAGTATCCTGAATGATCTAGAATCGGTGTCACCCTGTGCTGTCACTATCACACACTTGATGTCATAGACATTGTTGAGAGTGCCTCCGGATAATCTAATGTTGACCAACTTACCACCTGTGACTAATATGTCTGTTGATGCATTTGTTGGATGTGCCAAAGGTGCGGCATCACCTGAAATTGTTTCTATGGTGACAGTTGCACTTGATACTGTGTCACCCGAATTCAAGTAGTCAGTGAAATCAAGACCATACTGTATGTTTGAACTTGGCGACTTTTCGAAGTAGATGCCATCGTTGTCTTTTTTTGCTCCTGTCAAATTGGCCATTATTGCTCCTGTCTAACCCTTGGTGTTGAAAATCTGTTTCTGAATGGTGGTGTTCTCAATTTCAAATTCCTTGTCTCTTGTGAAACTAGATAGTCTCTGTTTTCTGCTGTGATAGTATTTAACCTGTTTTCCTGCTTTACCAATGTTTGCCTATTTTCAAAAGGTAAAACTAACTGTCTTGTTTCTGTTGCGACCTTGATAGTGAAGTAAGGATCTGCCTGATAGAACACCCTCGCTGTTTGTAATGTGCTAACAAAACCAACCAACGCCGCCAAACCCGCAGGTTTGAACGTAGGAATTAATGTTGTCGTAGAAGAAACAGCCATTATGCTCTCGCCTGCTGGTTTGAATGTTGGCGTGATTGATATTGATGTGGTCACATCAATGTCAGCAAATGTATCTGTAATGGCACTCGCAGTCAATACGGCGTTGAATGCTCCTGTAATGCTGATAGGTGTATCATCAAGTGCATATTTCAAACCAACTGACAATGTAGGTGAGAATCCACTTGTCAATGCCGCACTGCCTTTCAACAATCCTTGTGCCGTTGGTTCTATTGACGTAGTTGCGGTGATTGTTGCCTGTGCTGGTTGATTCAATGCTACATCTTCTGCTAATGTGAAGGCACCTGTGTATGTGACCACATCTCCAAGTTTGAACGCTGGAGAGATTAACATAGTTGCACTTGCATTTTTAACGTAAGGTGTTTCCCAAACATCTTCTGGCCAGTTGTCCCAGGTCTGTTCACTACCAAGCCAAGTTGTGACAGGCCAATCATCCCATGCTGTTGTGGCCAAGAAGTCCCAAGTGTATTCACCTTCTTCAAGTGCAAAATTGTCAGCACTGTAACCTATTTCAAAATATGTGTTTAGATTGAATGTATCCCATATGTAATCACCTGTGACGTCAAACTTTATACCAGCCGCTGTGGCAGTGCTGGTGCTGGCTGTCAGTGTTAGTAAAGATCCTAATTTAAAACTTGGTGTCGCTGACAGGCTGGTGCTGGCAGTCAAAGTTTCATTGTCCAACAATGTGAAATTGGCGGTTGTGACCAAGAACAATGAAGTGGCATCTAGTGTTTTTGTGAAACCAAGTTTGAAACTAGGTGTCACTGACAGACTTGATGTAGTCGCTAATTCAGTCTGTGGACATATCTTTTTGTTTACGCTGTCTTCACTGACTCCTGCTGTTGTTGCCAGTGTAAGAGGATCCAGGAAAAATTCTTGGTTTGCAACCACAGCCATCGTGCTGGTCGTCGCCATTGTTGGGATGGTGTGATCGCTGTCACTGCCATCCATGATGATGTCTCGTGCTTGATAGAATAATACCGTGCTTTGTGTGGGCTGTAGATGATCATATTCTAAGATAGGATTGGCATAGAATGTGACACCATAACTGCCTGAACCCGATGTGGTTATCTTGATCTCTGCCCAAGCGGTTCCGTCTCCAAGGCCATTGTTTCCATTGTCATAGGTTGGTATGAAGTCACTGAAACCAAAGCCGTCCTCACCACCGTAGTGGTTGAAGGTGCCAATGTTGCTGACACCAAATGGACTGATGTGTCCGTCAGCATCAAAATCAGTGCCGCTGTGATACAGTGTGCCCCTTGTCGGGACGAACTTCTCACCACGGAACACATTGCCTGAACTGTTGATAGTGTTACGATTGTAGGTCACAGGATTGATGTTGGTTGGTCCGCCATTCCAGGCACCTGGTGCGAGTTTTATCTCAACGTTGAAAGTGAATGAACCGGATTCGTTCTCAAAAAATGTCCTCACATAGTAAGGTATGATCTGTGCGTATGCGGCCACGCGGCTTGTGGGAATGCCCTTGTGGGGGATCAACATACTGGTTGCAGTGCCGGATCCGTAATGAGGAGCACCTGCCGCCAGTGCGGTGTCGTTGGTGAATCTTACCCTGAATGTCTGTGAGTCAGGATTTGAATTGGTGAGCGTGACCTTCTGTGACGGAATGTCCCAGGCCGTTCCTGTGCCCAATGTATTCCTGTCATAGGCTATGAATGTTGGTTTTTGGAAACTACTCGGTCCATCGCCATCACGGTTTATACCACTGTTGCCATTGTGAATGGATGCATTATTGGTATTGAACCTTATGTATCTGACTGTTCTGTTGGTAGCCACGGGAGATTACCTCCTTGATTACGCTAGACTTACGCTTAAATTACCAGATGATATGGTAAATTGATCTCCTGAACTTACCGTTTTTGATGTAGTTAAATTACCAAAAAAAAGACAATTTGCACTTGAACTATTACCATCCATGATCGCTATGTGTGTCACTATGTTTCCTGTAGAACCTGCTGACTGATAGTTGGCAGTCGCCACTGGGAATGATACCGTTGCGTTGGAACTGATTGTGCCATCTGTTGACGCACCTGCGTTTCCAAATGTAATTGACTGTCTGGAATATGAACCTGCGTTGACTTCGTAGTAGCCGAACTTGGTTGTCGCATCCGTGCCTGTTGTATTTGCCTCGAGGGCCGCCGCTAATGCAGTCACCTGTGTGCTGTTTGCCGTTGAGAATAGGGCAACATACACTGTTCCTGGTGCACTGAAATTACCTGCGGACTGTCTTAAGACGTGATCTAATAATTTGTTTTCTAAATAATCGCTTGCCGCTGTCATTGTGTGTTTCTCCTTTTGTTATATAACAATGTTATTTATTGCTATGCCTGTATCAATCTCATCTTGACATCGTTGTATGTGAGCAAGGCCGCCCCATCGCCCCAACGACTCATACGACATTTCTCTACATTGAACGTTTCAGTTATCTTTGTTATCTCGCTCAGGGTGTTGGTTGATTTAACGAACTTGCAGATCACCATCGTGCCTGGTTCTTGCTTCATCGCGAACAGGAACACGTCGTTGTCTGTGCCAACGAAACAGCCTGTTGGTGATATGTCTGAATCACTGCCGCCTGAAAATATCAGTGTGTTTGAAGTTGTTATACTGCTGTCACCTGGAGTGTAATGATGGACCCTGATCCGTCCTGGATCACCTGATCCTTTTCTCTCCCAGAACATCAGTGTGTTGTTGAAGTCTGTGGTGTCAAAGGCACTGGTGCCTGCTTGACCAAAGTCTATGCTGTTAGACGAATTTGTCCCATTCAAATCAAGGTTGATCGCACTCACACCTGACACAGGTGTTGGTGGTGACTGACTGCCAGTGGTCGTCAGGTCCAACTCAAAAGGTTGGATGGATGCCGCATTTCCGCTGGCGTTATCAATGCTCTTCCAGAACAGCACCGTGTTAGCGTCTTTGAATCCGTGGACGGGCCTGCCGTTGTTGTAATACATATCACTGCTTTCCACGTAGATGTCTGAACCCATACTGACACTTGAACTGTTGCCATTGTCCGTCAGTGTCATTATCTGGGCACTCCTTGACAGCACGTGGACGAATTGGTCCGTGCCTGGTCTCCTGAACATCCTACCACCTATGCCCTGTTCCTGTGGTGAATTGAAGGCGGTGTGTTTGGTCACTGTGCTTCCTGATATTGACAGTATGGCCGCATCGTTGGTGCCTACCCCTTCAGCGTGTGTGTATATGTTGCCTCCGTTGGTTGGATGTATGTTGGCCTTGAAAGTAGAATAATTATTATTGCCTGCTGTTGTCACATAAGATTGATCCTGATTGGCGATGCTCAATGTGCCTGAATTGTTTCTCAACACATCATATCTGATTAGATCCTGACTGAAGTTGCCAGTGTCAATGATCACCATTGAAATTCCATACTCATCGTTGAATGGTGCGAAACCAAGGAAACCTTTGACCGCCGCGTTCCTGGTTAGTGTGTTGTCATTGCTACCATCCCACCCTAGAAAACTGTTCGTGGTTGACGTTGTGCCCTGTGCTAGTATGTTGTTGGCGAATCCTATTGGCATAGTTCTCCTACGCGAATGCTTTGGCTATGTTGGCTATCTTGTTGGTGCCATCGTTGAATATGGTAACAACGTCTATTGCATTGGCGTCTGTTGAAAGTGTTGGTGTGCCTCCCGCGAATTTCGTAGAAGTGAATGCACCTGTGTTTGAACCCG
>Ga0209535_1002157_pt1 | contig 12887 bp, 17 predicted proteins | sample LinPmetageLP28_FD_184041 | JGI IMG/M metagenome (GOLD analysis project Ga0209535, IMG submission 184041) | Marine viral communities from the Pacific Ocean - LP-28 (SPAdes) (version 2) | ecosystem: Environmental > Aquatic > Marine > Oceanic | place: Pacific Ocean | collected 2009-08-22
GTCTCCTTATTTGCGTACAGATTGCTAAGGTTTAATAAGTCTTTATTGTGTTTTCTTTTGTTTCTTATTCCTACCAATTTATTCCATAATTTGTTATTCATCTAAAGCCCTTTATTATCAAGTGTTCACGTAGTATTTAACTCAAAATCAAAGCTTCTTTAATAAATCTTATCTTTTTGCCATAGCTACGCTAACAAGAGAGTTTTCATCTCAAGTTACACACAAGCAAGTGGCAGAGTATTTTAATCCTTTCGAAGCCAATATAGTTTTAACAACTAGGAAATGCGTAAGTGTGACTACTTATTAGTTTGTCGGCACCTTAATCGCGTTTTAAGGTGCCTTGTTGTGGGTGACTTGGTGTCTTTGTGCCTTAGTGTTCGATGTAAAAGTTATCGTAACGATGAGCTCTTATTTCTTTTGTTAGATAGCCGTTCCATCCTTTGCTGTATATGTGCCTAATGTCTTTAACCGTATCCAATTCTTCTACGTGTTCTTTAATGTCAGTTATTGCTTGTTCGATAAACTGTAAGTTGTTGTGCCATTTTGGTAATCGCCCAATAGCAAAATGTAAGTGAAAGCGTCGTTTCCATCCTCCATTTTCAATTGCCCATATTGCCTTTACTTGTTTATTGTTCCTTTTGAACTTGTGTTTGTAAGCAAGCCTATTAAATCTTGCTAAAAACCTATTCCCTATATATTGGCAATCTTCAAAAGTTAGTCTTTTAAGGTATGTACCTCTATCAGTAGTGACAAGATACGTTTGTTTCAATGTAAGTGTTAAAGCCCAATCGTGTTTGCCAAGTTTTATTGCGAACTCTTCGTAAGCATTTGGTATCGCCCACCCCTCTTTGTTACTTACAACTCCTAACTTTCTATTTCTTTGCTCAATAAATGTTTCTAGTTTCATACTTTTCTCCTTTTCTTATCTTTATTTATGTAACAAAAACAAAAGAGAAATATTTTTGAAGTATTTGGGGCGACGGCAGTCACTGATCCGTGTATCGCCCTAAACAGATAACTGTTTGAAAAGGAAATTCAAACTGCTTAGAACAGTTAACAATTGTATTTAGCCGATTAAAGAAAAGAATAAATAAATATGTAACTAAAACATTATCGAAATAATTAAGAGGGAGTTGAAATGAAAACGTTAGATATTTACAAAGAGGCTTATCCATCAACTACAAAAAATGCTGAACAATTACGAGTAGACGCACTCAAAAAGCAGAAAGAAACGGTAAGTGATAGACTTAAGCAAGAAAAGAAAAGACAAAAAGTTAAAAAGGCACAACAACAGCTGAGCAAAGCAGTTAAAATGCCAACAACTTAGTAAGAGGGGTTTGTAAGAGTAGGTAGGTAGCGGCTTTAACGTTACACACTTTGTTACACACCATATTTAAAAACAGATATTTGGCGCTAAGATAGGGCTTTTGAGGTAACAGCGTTAACTTCAAAATCCCGCGCTAGTAATAGCGTGTCGGTTCGATTCCGACTCTCGGCACCAATACTAAAGGGTTTCAAAGCGAAGCCCTTTTTTTATGCCTAAAAAATACGTTACACACTCGTTACACACTTTTACTCAATTCGTATATAATTAATTGAGACATATTATAAGGTGTTTGAGAGTAATGCCAAAAAAAAGCGACATCAACATACACATCAATGACGGCGAGGCAATGCTATACAGACGCGAGCGAAGTAGTTATTGGTATTTGCGTTACAAAGAAGGTGTGCGTGGTTGGCAAAGAAAGAGTTTAGGCACAGAGGATGAAGATAGGGCAAGAGAAAAAGCAAAGCAGATTGTTGCTGAATCTCTTGCTCGCAAAACACTTGGTATCGAATCAGCTCCATCAACAAATTTTCGCAGCATCGCCCAAATTGTTAATGACAAACTTTCAAAAATTTCTAACGGTAAAAACAACCCTTATCACTTAAAGTTAGCTATCACAAAATATTTAATACCTTTTTTTGGAAATAAATCAGTTAATAAAATTAAGGCTACTGAGTTTAAGGATTATGTGAGTTTTGTTGAAAAGGAGATGAAAAAAAGTCCATCAACAACAACATTAAGAAAGCATAACTCAGCATTAACTATGATTTTTGAGTATGCAGTTGAGGTTAATAAAATGGAACATTACGAGGTTCCAAAAAAGCTACTAACAATTAAGCGTGAAAAAATAGGAAAGCGCGGAAGCTTTAGTAATGATGAGTATCAGTCTTTAATAAGGTATATGGAAAATAATTATGAAAAAGAGGCACGTAGTGTAAATGAAAAAATGAAACGTGCTTTGTTACGTGACTATGCTCTATTTCTAGCTAATAGTGGAGTACGTTGTGGTACTGAAAGTGCAAATATTAAATGGCGACATATTGATTGGGCTAAAACACCAAATGGAAGTGACGTATTAACAGTTTTTGTTGAGCAAAGTAAAACTTTAAAAGGTAAAGGGCGTAAAGTAGGGCTTATTACAAGAGGAAAGGATAAGGGCGTAGCACGTGCTTTAACAAGGATTATAAGTCGCAGCGAAAAATATAAAGACTTAACTTTAGATAAGATGTTGGAAAAGAAAGTTAATGAATACGTGTTTAGAGCGGAAGGCGACATAAACTTTACGACCAATATGGGCAGAATGTTTGATAAATTGATGCGTGATTTAGATATGAAATATGACAAGACAACTAACAATGTAAGAACGCTTTATAGCTTACGACACTTTTATGTAACTATGGCTTTAAAAAATGAAAGAATGTCTATTGCTCAGTTGGCTTTAATCATTGGCACATCTGTAAAAATGATTGAAGATTATTACACTGATGATATTAATGCTATGAATTACGACGGTCTAGTTAACCCCAATTAAGTATTTATAGGTAATAAAAATAAAAAAGTATAGATTTACAATTATGTTAGAGAACCCACAAAGAGCAACTATTATGGTTATCGAAGCTGATAATCCATTAAATGCAACTGGTATCGCTCAGACTTATGGCGGAGTAGTTAACGGTCCTACTCCATTAATGGAATACGAATACTAGATAACAATCACAAACCCCTAAACCAACTCAACAGCACGTTTTTAGCCAACATATGTAGTCTTTATTGTTAGATGAAAAAGGTGTTTTTTGGTATAGTTAAAATACAAAATAGGTAAAGAACAAAATGCCATACATTCGCAAAGCCAACGACGACGATAGTAGAGATATATTTGATTGGCGAAATGATGAACTTACAAGGCAGATGTCGCACACATCTGATTTTGTTGATTGGAATAGGCATAGTGGTTGGTTTGCGGCATCGCTCACTAATAAAAATAGGCTAATTTTGATGTGTGAAGAAGAGAGTACTAATGAGAAAGTCGCAATGGTTCGTTTTGATGTAGAAGGTAATAGAGCACTTATCTCAATAAATCTTTCACCTAAAATGCGTGGTAAGCGAAAGGCAAAAGGATGTTTAAGCGATGCTATCTCCTTTTTCCAAAAATCTTATTCAGTTGTTCAATTTATTGATGCTGAAATTAAGTCCATCAATATCGCAAGTCAGAAATGTTTTATCGGTGTAGGCTTTGTGCTATCAAAGGCAGATGCTGATGTTTTGTACTATGAATACGCTCCTAGCAATCACTCTTCTTTCTCTCTTACCAATCCAAACATTACCTAAAGTTGAAGGTTCTGATAAAAGTCATCATTTAATTGCATATTTTTTTCTTGCCTTACCTTTAGGTCTAAGAAAGCCAAAAAAATCTTTTCTAATATTATATGGATGGTCTGCAAAAATAAGGTCAACGGAGGAACTTTCCAAACTTGAAAGACCCTCAAAAATGTCACCGTGCAATATTTTGGTATTTTTATTTTTAAAGGTTTTCATTGCTTATTATTTATTAATATCCTTAATAGAAAATAAAATTAATTGTTAGGTAGCTAATTCAATAGCACGTTTAAGCATTTTATCATTAATGTCTATGTATGCTTGCGTCGTTGAAATGCTGCTGTGTCCAACAAGCTCAGCAATTACTCTAACGCTAATACCTTTATCAGCTAAAGTAGTTACGAACGATCTTCTGCCACTGTGACTTGAGGCTCCATCTATCCCTACTTTTTTGTAGAAGTGATGAAACCACTGCGTCAACGTGTTCGCATTGAAGCCATTCTTTTGCTGTGAGAAAAAAAGTTTATCTCTCCTATCTCTAGTTTTTGATGGATAAACATAGACGTATGCTTGTAATGCTTTTTGAAGTTTCTTACTAAAGTAAAGTGTTCTGCCTTCATTGCCTTTTGTTTGATTGGCTTTTAAGTAAACCTCATCTTTTATATAACCCTCATTATCTAAAACATCGTTGTATCTAAGTGCTGCTATTTCGCCTACTCTTAACCCACCATAAAACGACATCATTATTAGACAACTATTACGTAATGCGTATCTTGTACCACCACAATATTTTATTGCTCTTACTAATTCATCGTTACTTAAGACTTTTGCTCTCTTTGCCATTTCTGTCTCCTTATTTGCGTACAGATTGCTAAGGTTTAATAAGTCTTTATTGTGTTTTCTTTTGTTTCTTATTCCTACCAATTTATTCCATAATTTGTTATTCATCTAAAGCCCTTTATTATCAAGTGTTCTAGTAGTATTTAACTCAATACCAAAGACTCTTTAACAAATCTTATCTTTCTGCCATAGCTTCGCTAACAAGAGAGTTTTCATCTCAAGTTACACACAAGCAAGTGGCAGAGTTTTTTAATTCTTTCGAAGCCAATATAGTTTTAACAACTAGGAAATGCGTAAGTGTGACTGCTTATTAGTTTGTCGGCGCCTTAATCGCGTTTTAAGGTGCCTTGTTGTGCGTGACTTGGTGTCTATGTGCCTTAGTGTTCAATATAAAAGCCATCGTATCTATGGGCTAGTAACTCTTTTGTTAGATAGCCGTTATATCTTTTGCTATATATGTGCCTAATATCTATAACCTTATCCAATTCTTCAACGTATTGTTTAATGTCAGTTATTGCTTGTTCAATAAACTGTAAGTTGTTGTGCCATTTTGGTAATCGCCCAATAGCAAAATGTAAGTGAAAACGTCTTTTCCATCCTCCATTTTCAATTTTCCATATTGCCTTTACTTGTTTATTGTTTCTCTTGTACTTGTGTTTGTAAGCAAGCCTATTAAATCTTGCTAAAAATCTAAAACCTATGTTTTCACAATCCTCATAAGTCAATCTTTTAGAGTATGTACCTCTTTCAGTAGTGACAAGATACGTTTGTTTCAATGTAAGTGTTACAGCCCAATCGTGTTTGCCAAGTTTTATTGCGAACTCTTCGTAAGCATTTGGTATCGCCCATGCCTCTTTGTTACTTACAACGCCCAACTTTCTATTTCTTTGTTCTGCAAATGTTTGTAGTTTCATACTTTTCTCCTTTTCTTATCTTTATTTATGTAACAAAACAAAAAAGGGAAAATTTTTGAAGTATTTAGGGCGACGGCAGTAACACGACTCGAGTATCGCCCTAAATAGGTAACTGTTCAAAAAGGAATTGAAACTGCGTAAAACAGTTAACAGCTTTATTTAGCTGATTAAAGAAAAGAATAAATATATTTGTTACTGAAACATTATCAAAATAATAACTGAGGAGTTAAAATGAAAACAGAAGATATTTACAAAGAAGCTTTTCCATCAACTACAAAAAATGCTGAACAACTGCGTGTGGCTGCACTCAAAAAACAGAAAGAGTTGGTAGGCGATAGGTTGAAACAAGAAAAGAAGAGGCAAAAAGTTAAAAAAGCACAACAACAGTTGAGCAAAGCGGTTAAAATGCCAACAACATAGTAAGAGGGGTTTGTAAAAGTAAGTAGGTAGAGGCTTTAACGTTACACACTTTGTTACACACCATATTTTAAAACAGATATTAGGAGCTAATATAGGGCTTTTGAGGTAACAGCGTTTACTTCAAAATCCCGCGCTCGTAAGAGCGTGTCGGTTCGATTCCGACTCTCGGCACCAATACTAAAGGGTTTCAAAGCGAAGCCCTTTTTTTATACCTAAAAAATACGTTACACACTCGTTACACACTTTTACTCAATTCGTATATAATTATTTGAGACATATTATAAGGTGTTTGAGAGTAATGCCAAAAAAAAGTGACATCAACATACACATCAATGACGGCGAAGCAATGTTGTACAGACGCGAGCGAAGTAGTAATTGGTATTTGCGTTACAAAGAAGGTGTGCGTGGTTGGCAAAGGAAGAGTTTAGGTACAGAGGATGAAGGTAAGGCAAGAGAAAAAGCAAAGCAGATTGTTGCTGAATCCATTGCTCGTAAAACACTTGGTATTGAATCAGCACCATCAACAAATTTCAGAAGTATCGCCCAACTTGTAATTGATAATTTGTCAAAAAAAGCAGACGGCAAAAACAATGCCTACCATCAAATGTTAGCAATTAGAAAATATCTTATTCCTTTTTTTGGTAGCCGTTCTATAAGCAAGCTCAATAGTGGCGACTTTGAAACATACGTTGGTTATGTGACAAAGGAAATGAAAAAACCTCCATCTATAACAACTTTAAGAAAACATAGTTCTGCGTTAAAGAGTGTTTATGAGTTAGCCGTTGATAGAAGAAAAATTGAAGAACGTGAAATACCAAAAAAACTTTTGCCAATTAAGAGAAAGAAAATTGGTAGACGTGGAAGCTTTACAAACAAAGAGTATCAATTTTTAGTGAAGTATATGGAAAACCATTATGAGAAAGAAGGACGTAATGGCAATGAAAAAAAGAAACGTGCGATGTTGAGGGACCACGTTTTATTTTTGGCGAATAGTGGCGTGCGATTTGGCACTGAAAGCTCAAACATTAAATGGCGACATATAAATTGGGTTAAAGATGTTGAAGGCAATGACTTATTAGAGGTTTATATTGAAGATAGTAAAACAGATAAAGGACAAGGCAGACGTGTTGGCATAAGAACACGTGGCAAAGACTTAGGTGTGGCACGTGCGTTGAAAAGAATTATGGGCCGCAGCGAAAAATACAAAGACTTGACGTTAGATGAGATGTTGAAAAAGAAAGTTGATAGCTATGTTTTTAGAGAAGAGGGCGACAAAAACTTTACAACAAATATGGGTAGAATGTTTCGTACGTTAATGGATGATTTAGAAATGAAATATGACACGACAACACATAACGAAAGAACCCTTTATAGCTTACGTCACTTTTACATTTCAATGGCAATAAGAAGTGGAATGGATGTTTATCAACTTGCTAGAATGTGTGGCACGTCAGTGACGATGATAGATGATTTTTATGGTGACGATTCGGTGGCGCTTAACTACAAAGGATTGTCTTATTAAAGCAGTTATTGCTGACAACTGTGGAACAGGTATTGGAATAAACATATGAATGAAGTTATTAACAGAAACCCTTTTTTAAAATGGGCAGGTGGTAAACGCAAGCTTGTAGAAGTATTAGCCAAAAGCTTAGCAAATGGCGATAGGCTTGTAGAGCCATTTGTAGGCTCAGGTGCTGTTTTTATGGGAACAAATTATAAAAAATACTTACTGTGTGACACTAATGCTGACTTAATTGGATTATTCAATAATTTAAAAAATAATACAACTAAGTTGTTAGCTGAAACAGAAAGCTTATTTAGTGGAAAATTTAAGACAGAAGAAGCATTTTACGAGTTAAGAGAAACGTTTAATAAGCTTGAAGCAGAGGATTTAAAAAAAAGTGCTTTATTTGTATATTTAAATAAACACTCTTTTAATGGACTTTGTAGGTACAACAAAAAGGGGTTTTATAACGTTCCATTCGGTAAATATAAAAATCCAAAGCCACCAATTAATGAAATGATATTATTTGCTAAAAAAGCACAAATTGCTGAATTTAAATGTTTAGATTTTAATGAAACGTTTAAGCTTGTTAATAAGGGAGATGTAGTTTACTGCGATCCACCATATGTTCCAATATCAGCAACAGCAAGCTTTACTGCTTATGCGAAAAGCGATTTTAAGGAAGAGCAACAAAATGCTTTGGCAGAAGAGGCAAACAAAGCAAAAAACAAAGGTATACGTGTCGTTATTTCAAATAGTGATTTGAGCATAACAAGAGACATGTACAAAGATGCTGAAGTTATTAGCATTGATGTGATGAGAAGTATATCTAGTAATGGTAGTACAAGAGGAAAAGTAAAAGAATTAATAGCTATTTTTTAATCAATCAATGTTTTTTTTATTCAAAGTTAAATGTAATGCCAATTTTTTATAAATATAAAAATCAAATCAAACTACATGATGGCGACAGCTTTGATGTGCTAAAAGGAATAAAGAATAATAGCGTTGATTTGATTTTCGCAGATCCCCCTTATTTTTTATCAAGTAGTGGCATCACATGTAAAAGTGGAAGAATGAAGAGTGTAAATAAAGCTGACTGGGATAAGACTTTAAAAATAAATGAGATACATGAGTTTAACTTTCGCTGGATTACAGAATGTAAAAAAAAATTAAAAGATAATGGCACAATATTTATTTCAGGTACTTATCATAATATTTATAGCGTTGGCTTTTGTTTACAACAGCTAGATTTTAAAATCTTAAACGACATTGCTTGGTTCAAAGTAAACCCTCCTCCCAATCTAAGTTGCCGCTATTTTACACATGCTACAGAAACAATTATTTGGGCGAAAAAAAATATCAAAGCTAAACATAAGTTTAATTACCAAGCAATGCGATCTATTAACGACCCAGCTGTAAATAAACAAATGCTTAGTTTATGGAAGATAACACCACCAAAAAAAATAGAAAAAAAATATGGTAAGCATCCAACACAAAAGCCAATTGCTTTACTTAATAGAATTGTAGAGTCAAGCACTGACGAGGATGATTTAGTGTTGGATTTATTTTGTGGAAGCGGAACAACTGGTGTTGCTTGTGCTAACTATAATAGAAGGTTTATAGGAATTGACAACAACAAAGAGTATTTAGAAGTAGCTAAGCTTAGAATAAGAGATGCTTTAAATATCAAGTAGATTTAAAGGTAACTCATCAAAATAGTACTTACAATCTATCTCTTCAATATAATCTAAGACATCTTTATAACTTGGATGTTTAAACCAGTCATTTAAAATGTATACATATTCTACTTTAACATTTTTAAGTGGGCTACAAAGCCTTTCATATTGTCTTTTTTTAAAGCCACATGTTTGTAGTTTCTCATCAACTGATCCAGCTACTTGTTGAAACTTTTTTTCAACGATTGTTAATGTGTTTGATTTTAGAGAAAAATAAGCATCGTCAGGTAAAAGTTTTTTTGAAATTATAGATTTCCAATCCACTTTTTTTGGTTCTAAAAAACGTCTGTAAAGTTCATGTTTTTGTAATACATATCCAATTATTTCGCCATTAAAACGCACAGTAAAACTGTCAATAATTTCAAAACCCTCTTTTGCTGATATAGCTTCTTCTAAGTCTGTATCTTTTTCAAACCTTATGCCAGTTTGCGTATTTGCCCCACCAACTCCGCCTACTATCATTTTTTCTCCAAAGTTTTTTTTAACTTATACAGAATTATCATACATAATTTTTAATCTAACAAACATATTTTCGACTAAGCTGAATAAAAATGATTGAAGATTTTTATGCTGATGAAATAAGTTCTGATAACTATGAGGGAATGTATTTTGATTAAAAGAATACGTGTGCTACGAAGTAACACACGTATTCATCGCATTGGTTAAACCAATGCGATGTTAAGCAAGCACTAAATCTATTTCTTCATCTACCATTGCTTCATTAGCCATTACTAATTCAATTTCTTTTTGTTTTTTTGTTTGTGCCTTATATTCTTTTACTTTGTCAGAGTAGTGTGAATAGGTATTTGATAAGGCTGAATTAACAGCTTTTGATTTAGCTGTCGCTGACTTAATAACATATTTGTCGCCATCTTTAACAGCAACAAGCACAATAAAGCCATCTTCATCAATCTCATCTTTGGCGTTGTCACCAAATTTTATATCGGCAGTAAATTCAGCATAATTAGAATTAGATAAAACCTTTTTCATAATTTCTGCGTTACTTTCTTCTGCCTTTTCACCTTTCTTACTTCCACAAACCTCTTGTATACCTCCATTCAACTTTAACCAAGTTGGAAGATGATCAAAATCTAATTGTGTTGATGGAGTTTCCATCAAAAATAGATTTATGGCTTTTGCGTATCTACTAATATTGGTTTTGTCAGCACCTACAAAAACGAACTCTAAAATTCGATGAAGTGTTTGCTTTTTCTTTTTGTCGCTTACTTCGTGCTTTTTACACATCACCTCATAATTATTATAAAAACGAGTTGACATACGTGCGTCATATTTTTTGTCTTCTTTAGCGTCAGTGACTATATCGTTTGCGTAAGCACATTGAGACAGTAAGCGATAGATTGCGTCAGTAACACTTTCTTGTGCTTTCTGTATATCAATGTAGGTTTCATTCAAAAGCGTAAACACATTTGCTTTTATTTCACGTGCCTCAAACTTTCCTTCTTTGCTTTCTACAATGTTGTTCAGAACAACCTCTTTCATTTCAATGTTTATTGTTTCCATTTTTTATTCCCCTTAAGTAGTTAAATTACAGTCAAGTTGTTATAAAAGTAACTTCCTCAACTGTTAATAACAGTGTATTCTTAAGTCATTATTTTAGCGACGCACCACAAAAATGAAGTATTTTGGATGTTATAAATGACAGTAAGTACAGTAAGTTTTAAGTACAAACACCCTTTGTTTGGACGTAAACAACTTCCAAAAGGTGACTATGGAAAAGAAGATAGTGTTTACTATTGGTGGTGGGCATATCTTAGACGCAACACAGACTATCTGCGTTGCTGTTCTAAAAATGGCAAAGGTAAGCTATCTGCTTTGTATAAAGACTTTGGTGATATGAGAGACGATGACTTTAAGCAATGGTGGAATGATAAAGGTGTGGAGTTGTTTGCTGAACAACAAGCAGACTTAATTGAGGAAGTGAATGTAGTTGCTGATGATGGCAGATGGTTTATTGCTGTATCGCTTAATTACGACAAGATACAATTAAAGAAACAATTTAATAGAATGTTAAAAAAGGTACACACAACGAAGCGTGGCAGAAAAAAGGTATCGCAAATAAACAGCACTGCCAAATATACAATCAACACACAATTTACAACAAAGGCATTGAAGAATGCTTTGCTTTGTTATGACGAATGGTTAGCTAACGAAAGTAGAAAGGTGAAGTTAAGGATTTGGCAAATGGCAGAGAAGCTTAACTTATGTGAATTTGATAGAGAGAGTGATTACAGTAACGTTGAGAAACGTGCCATCCTAAGTGCCACGTTCCAACGTTATGTGAAAAAAGCAGAACAACGAATTGAAGAAACTGCTAATGGAGTTTTTCCATCAGTCTAAAGTTGTTCAGAACAACTAAGTGATATAAATTTAATATATATAATGAACCTTACAAAAGCTCTCTACTAAAAATATCCTACATTCGTTATATTCTTCGTTAAAGGCTTCATTAAAAACTTTTTTACCAGCATCAGTTAGAAAAAATAAGCCGAAGCCAATAACTGCAATAACAATGATCACCGATTTCGTATTCATTTTAAACTCCATCAATAACACAATTTTTCAATAAAATTTTACCAGGCTTACCTATAAGAGAAAGATAGAAAGTTCCAGTAACAGTTGTGTTTTCTAAAACCTTACCTTTCTTTTTAAACTTGAGAATTAATTTTTTTTCATTTTTTGTGGTCTGATGACATTGAATCCTTGTAATCCTATCTGCTTTCTTCCCAATCAAAAATAACCATTCATCACCGAAATTAACGGTGTCAAATCCGAAAACTGTTGCATTTTTTATAGTGACTTTGGAGGAATGTCTAGTACCATACCTATTTTCACCGTCAGTAACTTCCAAATAAAATTCATCCAAAGGTAAGCCTTTGCAATAACCATCTCCACTAAATCCTCCCTCAGCCGCCCTTAATCTACATTCTAAGTCTTTAAAATCAGCTACCACATCAGCCGCAAAAATTGATGAGGTGGAAATAAAAATTGAAAGGAACGTTGCTAAAAAAAAGTTAATATAAATTTTAATTCTTTCTTTGCTCATAAATTTTCCCTTTTTTAAATTATTTTTATTAACGTTAATCTTTTTTTAAAAAAAACAAAACAATTAAAAGCTGTTTAGATAGTTAATTCAATCGCACGCCTAACCATTTGTGAATTGAGTTCGATGTATTTTTGGGTAGTTGAAATATTCTGGTGACCAACAAGCTCAGCAATGACTCTAACGCTTATTCCCTTGTTCGCCAAAGATGTAATCAGAAATCTTCTGCCACTGTGACTTGAGGCTCCATCTATCCCTACTTTTTTGTAAAAGTGATGAAACCATTGCGTCAACGTGTTCGCATTGAAACCATTCTTTTGCTGTGAGAAAAAAAGTTTATCTCTCCTATCCTTCGTTTTTGATGGGTAAGCATAGACGTATGCTTGTAATGCCTTTTGAAGTTTCTTACTAAAGTAAAGCGTTCTACCTTCATTACCTTTTGTTTGATGGGCTTTTAAGTAAACCTCATCCTTTATGTAACCTTCATTGTCTAAAACATCGTTGTATGTAAGTGCGGCAATTTCTCCCACTCTGAGACCACCATAAAACGACATCATTATTAGACAGCTATTACGCAATGCGTATCTTGTACCACCACAATATTTTATTGCTCTTACTAATTCATCGTTACTTAAGACTTTTGCCCTCTTTACCATTTCTGTCTCCTTATTTGCGTACAGATTGCTAAGGTTTAATAAGTCTTTATTGTGTTTTCTTTTGTTTCTTATTCCTACCAATTTATTCCATAATTTGTTATTCATCTAAAGCC
>Ga0209535_1002158_pt1 | contig 12886 bp, 16 predicted proteins | sample LinPmetageLP28_FD_184041 | JGI IMG/M metagenome (GOLD analysis project Ga0209535, IMG submission 184041) | Marine viral communities from the Pacific Ocean - LP-28 (SPAdes) (version 2) | ecosystem: Environmental > Aquatic > Marine > Oceanic | place: Pacific Ocean | collected 2009-08-22
ATATCAGGATTGTCTTTTAAATACTGTACTTTTAAATTATCCCAATGTCTACCTTCTGGTCTTTTATCTTCCACTACTCCTACCACTCCTAATTTATTACACATATTAAATAGCTCTGCAAACTCTACAGGTGGTGGACTAATTCTAGGTATTCTTTTACACTCTTTTATTAGTTCAAGTTGGGTCTTTAATTTTTGTTTCTTTTGTTGCTCTGCAATATACTCATCATCACAAGTAGCACCTAAAGGCATACGAAATCTAAAACCTACTATTTGGTCTTGATACTCATCACTTGTGCCTGTTTTAAATTCTCTTTGTCTAACTTCTGTGTAAGGTTCGAAGCTACCTCTTTCACAGGCATAACCACCATCGTTTAAATATTCATTTTTTGCTTGTGCATAAGTTGTTACACAAAGAAAAAATATAATCCATAATAAATTATCTCGCCAAATCTTTAAGGTCATAAGTGTGATCCCTTACTGTGTCTGCTAATTGTCTATATAAATTTTCTGCCATAGTCCAAGTGGCTTCTGCTGCTGCAAGTCTTGTTTTAAGATCATAGATGTTAGCTTCAGATGCTGTATTTTTTTCTTGTAGTTTAAGAATAGTTTCTTGGTTAGCTGTAATAGTATCTGTTAAAGATAAAACATATCTGACAGATGTAAATGTTCCAGCTATGATTGCAGCTACAACAGGTACTATCACTATATTTTTTTTTAACCATTCAAATTTACTTGGCTGTGTTAATGTGGTTCTTTTCCTTGGCATACATATCCTATAACTTTTTTATCTTTATAAACGTGGTAATAATGATTAGACATAAATGTCTTTTTCTTTTTTTCCACAGTAGTTATATTTGTATTAAACCAAGTGCTACAACTTGTAAAGATTTCAAATGTATCTAATTTAATGTCTCCACCAAAAGTTAAATACATTAACGATATTATAATGGGTTTCATCTACCTTGAGAGTTATATTTTTTCCAAGTTCTTTTTTTGTTTTTATTCATAGATGACGTTTTAGGTCGTCTACCAATGCTAGTACTTTTTGCGATTCTTTCGTGCTGAACTTTGTCTACGCTGAATCTTTTTGCCATTTCTTTTTCCCGTTTGTTGAGATAATAAACTTACTTTTTTACTGTATTGTTGTGTGGAAGCTGTCATTATATTGTTCATTTTTTATTTAACTTTGTTATCTCACTAGCTTTAATTCCATAGATAGCAGCGACAACTGATACCCATAAACCTACCAACCACCAAGGCATTTGTTGAAGTTTGTCAAAAAAAAGATCCATCTTCTGTTCTATTTTTTCATCTTCTGCAAATACAGAGTAAGCTAACATGAAGATAGGGGTAGACAAAACAATTAAGACGAACTCATCTTTCCAGTCTCCCTTCTGATGCTCAAATACTTTACCTTGATATTCTATCTCCCCTGTCCGCATCTTCTCTGCGTGAAGTAGTCTAGCTCCTGATAGAGCTTCTTTAGTTTTCTGTTTGTCAGAATATAATTTTCCTGCTGTCTTTAATCCCATACCTATTAAATTTAACCACATAATTATCCGTTCCTTGATCTGTTAGATGCTTTATTTTGTACTCTTAAATTACCTGCACTATTATTTCTAGGGTTTCTATCTTTATGATCTACGTCTCGACCCAATATACTATTACCATATTTTTTTTTCATTCTTCGTCTAGCAGTATTCCTACCAGCTCTATCTTTTTTTTGTTTAGATGATGAGTGATAATTATTATATTCTGATTTATAATCTCTTGCCATTACTCTACTACCTTACCATCTTTCCATTCCATATCTGGTAAATTATTTTCAAATTTTTTACCATCATAAGTTAATATTTGTTTTCTATTGTTGCCTTTTTCATTATAACTACAATGAATCCAACCTGCAGTTGGATCATCTTTTTTATAATATTCAAGGATGAGTTGGTCAAAGTCGCAGTTATTAGAAATCCAATAAGCTACTTTTATATTAGGCACACCAGTTATCTCAAAATCTGCTGCCATTCCTTTTGCGTGTTGCGATGTTTTTTTACTACCAATAGCTTCACATAGTTCTTCTGATCTATATCCTGATGTAATCGTTACAGGTTTATCAAACTTATTTCTTACAGGTTCTAATACACAGTAGCATAAATCTTCTAAATTTTTTATATCACCTGCTCCTGGTGTATTATCAATACCTTTACGTTGAGCAGTCATAGACTTGGTAAATTCTTCTAGGTTAAAATGTTTAGATAGTTTCATTTGTTATAATATATTTGAACTTTTAATTTTTTTTGTTCTGCTGTCAACCCTCTATAAATTAGCGTTCCTGCTTTCCTTTTATAAGTATCTTTGGGAGTATATGATGATTTTCTATAATTTGCACTCTTAACATCATAGGCTTGATACTCTCCTGTGGTTATATCTAGCACCACCATATCTATTGGTCCTTTACCCATGGCAGGTACAAAGACAATCTTGTTTGGGTCTTTAGCAAATTCAGCTTGAGCAATGAGTTCATTATATAATCCAACAGAAGCTGTTTGTCTGCGTCTAGCCATCCCATTTAAAAAAACCTAGAATGACAGCAAGTGTACCGCCAATAACAACTAGGAAATTTATAACACCTTTTCCTTTGTTCATATCAGAGTGTAGATTTTTTATATCTATTCTCATTTCATCTATAGCTTTAAATAAAGTTTTCATGCGTTCCGCACACACCTTCTCATGATATGAGATACGAACACTATTGTTTTTTTCTGCGTATTCTTTAATTTTTTTTACACTTGCAGATGATTTTTTTAATTTTGTTTTTGATACCATTTTTAATTTTATTCCAAAACATTGTTATTTCTTCAATAAAAACTTGTAACATTTTATCCATAATATTCTCCTATGATTCTTCTGTTTGTACGCAATTAAAATTTATCACAATTTTATTATTATTTACTATACTACTTTCCATACTATTTATTATTTTAATAGAACGTAGATAACCTGCACTAGCACATTCTGACCAAGAATTAAATACAAAACTATCGTTCATTGAGGGTAAACAATTCATGTGTACAGCAGAACATACCTTTAATATTAACATAAACTTCATGTATTTTAATTATCAAAAATATTAACTAATTTATATATTTTTTTTAAAGGGATAGACAAGGTGGTTGCCTACCCCAACTAACAATCTATCATTGTTTAAACCAAGCTGGTAGTCCTAAATGCTTTCTTTGATCATATAAATTTTTATTTGCATCTTTAGATTTTTGGTCATTATAATGTAAAAAAACTTGACAACAATTATCTCCTTGAAATTCTTCTCTCCAATGCTCTAATTCCATACCTTTATAAACCAACATATCTCCTGCTTTTAAAATAACTTTAGTTCCTTTATTATTACTAGATGTAGTTATTTTTTTACCATCAGGTATGCCTACATTTTTTTTCGGTTCTAAATAAATACACCAAGGATCACCACCAAGATTTAATGTTGTAGATATTTCACAACTAAATCTATCTTTATGTCTTTTTAAAATATCACCTGTTTTATATATTCTTGCATAAGAATAAGTAGGATTTAGTTTAAGTCCTGTTTTTTTTTCCATTACAGGTAAAGTTCTCATTAACAAAGTTTCCATAGCTATATCTGCATAGTGAGAATAAGTATTCGGTACTTGTTGATCTGTCCACGTTCCCCATTCTTCTGTAAATTGAGAGATATACCTTTCATCAAATAATGTTCTAGCTACCTGTCTTTTTAGTAAAAAGTAATTGTAAACAAAAGTTGCTATATCTTTAGGTACAGCTTCTTTGATAACTATATATTTATTTTTTTTAAAGCTCATTTAATACTCTTTTCTTTTGAAATTTCTGTCTCAACAGCTTTAATATTAAAGTGAATAAATCTAAATGGATCAAGTCCAGCATCTACTGAAAATTCATGAGGAACATAACCTGGAAAAATAATCATTGTTCCTGGTGTAAGTTTATAATGTACTTGACTTGTACCCATTGTAATTTCAGATTGATTTTTTAAAGGTAACTTTGTCATCTCTGCTCCTGGTCTTGGTTCGTGAAATATAGGATAAGATGTTTTATCACTACATTTTAAAAAATAAAATCCTGATACGTGTTGATTCCAATGAGTGTGTGTAGAGTGATGACCACCACCTCTCTTACTAAATTCTTGTACCCAAAATTCTGTAAAATGTAAGCTATAATTTTTTAAATTAAAACCTTGCCAATCTAAAAACTCATAAGATCGTTGTCCAATAAACTGAACTAATTCTTTTGCTTTAAGGTCTTGTGAAAAACTTTCACTATGATTAGACAAACTAAAATCACCTATTTCTTTTTTCCATTCAGGATCATTTTTTAATTTATCTTTTAATAGTTTCTCACTTTTTTTAAGATACTTGTCAGTTATTTTAATTGAACTTTTAATAAACATAGGAACTTCTGCAATCCAAATTGGGGTTTGAAAATAAAATGCAGATTTGAAATCTACATGTCCTTCAGGTTTTTGTGATTTACTGCTTCCACCTTGTTTTATATTATTCATATTATTTAAACGGATAGCCAAGATTCCAAATGACTAAACTGTTTCTTTCTCCTTTAGTTACTGGTTTAACTCTATGCCAAACAAAAGAGGGAAATACAACAAGACTACCTTTGGGTAGTATTTCTGTACAAGTTCTTAAGTTAGGTTTTTTATTAGGATCTTCATTTCGTAAATCAAACTCTAACTCTCCACCTTTATATTCTTTTGGGTCTGTTAAAGTTACAGTTACAGATAATTTTCTTATTTTACCTTTTGTAGGTCCTTCTTGCATATAAGGTTTATCCCAACTGTCACAATGCCAATCGTAATATTGACCTTTTTTATATATAGTAAACTGACAAGATTCTGAAAAATCCCAATCATAATTCCAACCAGCATTTTTATTTGCTCCATGTATATAGGGTTGTATTTCTTTATAAATCCATCTGTCGTTCATCCAAATAATATTGGAATTTCTTTTTTTATGTAAATCTTTTATTTCGTTTTTGGTAAGAGGTTGTTTAGATAAATCTCTATCCGTACCATACCCTCCTGTAATAGCCATAATTTCTCTTTCTTTTTCTGCTTTACCATATTTAACAATTAAGTCACAAATTCTTGGTGGTATTACAGATTGAAAGTACCAATAGTAATTAGATATATTCATAGTTTATAACCAAAATTATATTTAATTTATTGGATGTGTTTTCAGTAAACATATATTTTTGTGTAGCAGGAAACATTATAAAATTATTATTCTTTATAGGCAAATGCCAAGTTCTATTTTTTCTTCTATTATCATCATATTCAATAATACACTCACAAGAATTTTCTTCTACATCTACAGCATATATTAAAGTATAATCAGGTGAGTTTTGTAAATCTACAGGTTCTATGTGGTTTCTTAAAAATGATTGTTCTTTAGGATGTAATACTTTACTGTGCATATCTTTTTGCAATAAAGTAAAATCATAATCTAATCTAATATGATCTCTTAAATAATCTTGTGTCCATTGTAAAGGTTGTGAAAAAGGTACTTTGTAATCTTTGTAACTATAAACTTTAGGGTTATTATTTATTCTATTACCTTCAACAAATGAATTAAGAATATCTTTTTTAATTTTATTACGATCAATTTCAAAACCTTTTGGCATATCAACAGAGCCATAAATTAAATTGATTTTTGAAAGAACCACCTCTTTCATAAATGTTATATTTCCTCTTTATCCCAACTTTGATTAGATTCATTCCACACATAATGATGTGTATTTTTTTCTTCTTCAGATAATGCTGGTGCATCACCTATTGGTGATTGCCAACTTGCTTCTGATACATTTAAAGTCCAACTAGCATAAGGTTTTTTAGGTAAAAACAGATCATTGTCTTCATCATAAGTATAACCTATACCTGCGTAATTACCTCTTAAAGGTGTTCCGCCATTTTTGTGTTGTCCACCCAATGTATTGTAAGATGTTTTTTTCCATAAAGGATAACCATGTATTTTTTCTAAAAATTGTCTACCTACTTCTTCGTCTTCAATACCATCTGCATTTTGACAATCAGAATCAGCTACAACGTGTACTGCTATAACTTTACTGTTTAGTCCTAATTTTGCGTAATGTGCCATAATATTTTCCTTATTTTATTTATTGAAATTTATATCTTATTATTACCACTCCTGATCCACCTACTGCTCCATCTGCACTTGGATTAGAACTTGGACCACCAGCACCCCCACCAGTATTTGCAGTTCCATTATCGCCTGCTGCATTAGTATTAGTTCCACCACCTCCACCTGAACCAGCAGACCCCATACTTACTCCAGCTGGAGTGTAAGCACCACCTGCACCACCACCACCTCTAGTTACTGCTGAAGCTGAAATTTCTGTTGATACTCCATTACCACCACTACCTGATGTACTAGCAGTGGCATTTGTACCTACCGCACTTGCTCCTCCGCCACCTCCGCCATTTGTATCTAATCCACTAGCAGGACCTGTTCCTCCATTAAAACCTTGTGCTGGACTAACGGGAGGAGTATTTCCTGCTCCACCTGCTCTATTTCCACCTCCACCACCTCCACCACCTGAACCACCAGCACCACCAACTCCTGGTGATGTAGGACCTCCACCAAAGCCACCACCTGCAGATGTGATACTTGAAAAAACTGAATTTGCACCTACTGTTCCTGGAGTTTCAGGAGCAGAACTTGCATCACTTCCCGCACCTCCTGCACCTACTGTAATTGGATAACTTGTAATTCCAACTGGTAAACCTGCTGGAGCTACTAAAGGAGATGACGTGTAAGGTGTTGCTGGAGTTTTACCTTCTCTAAAACCTCCTGCTCCGCCGCCTCCTGATGAGTTACCACTTGAACTTCCTGATCCGCCGCCACCACCTATAACCATATATGAAACATTATTATTAGCTGGAGTAGGTGCTGCATTAACAGTAAAGGTTGAAGTAGCATTAAAAGTATGAATTTTAAAATCTCCTGATTCTGTAATTGTTCCACCACTTGCACAAATAAAAGCTGGTGCACCTTTAACAGTATCGTCTGTTTGAACATTTAACCATCCCTGAGTTGAATCAACATAAATTAAAGTTATTGAATCTCCTTTTGTTTCTAAAATTGGATTTAAAGTTTCACCAGCAATTTTTGAGCCAGCTCTACAAATTGTAACTGCATTTGTATCAAATGTATCAGCATAATCTTTAAGTGAAATAATATTTCCAGCAGACGGACTAGAAGGTAATGTTACTGTAATAGCTCCACATGAAGTATTTACAAAAAAACCATCGCCATTAACTGCTGTAAAACTAGAAGTTTTTGCTGTAGTACACCAATCAACTGTACCTGTTCTACCAGTAGAAGCAGCTTGCCAACTTAAATCTGTTCCGTCTGATGTTAATACTGTGTTAGCACTACCTTTAGTTAAAACTGCTGTAGCTGCACTAGAGTTACCATAAATAATACTTCCTCTACTTAGTGCGTCTAATTTATTTAATTCTGTTGCAGTAGATGACATAACTACGTCTTCATTTATTTTTGGTGATGTTAAAGTTTTGTTTGTTAAAGTTTGTACGCCATCTGTAGATACGTTTCCTGAACCATCAACACCTGAATAACTAAAATGTACTCCAATACCATCTGTGTTTGAGAATGTACCATTAGATACTACATGAGTTACTGGAACTTTTGTATATCCAGAAGCATCTGTTACAGCTCCTGTTACTTTAAATAAAGCAAAAGTTGCTGGTGTACCTTCTTTAGTAACAGTTACAATTCCTCTTGCTGCTCCATTAGATACATCATCCCAAGATTGTACAAAGGAAGATATATCAGCTCCACCATCATCTGCATCGTCTACATATAAAATTGAAACTGAACTTACAGTTCCATTATTAAAAGCTACTTTACCTGCACCTGGATCAGCATCTGAAGTAGAACTATTCCAAGTCATAGAAAGTTGTGAGTTTGTACCTGATGGTCCAGTTGAACCTGTTGATCCTGTGTTTCCAGTTGAACCTGTATTTCCAGTATCTCCAGTATCTCCATTTCTTACAAAGGTAACTGAAAGTTCGTCAGCAGCTGAAAAAGTATTATTAGATGCTAAATGAGCTACTGCTAGTTTTACATATCCACTAGCGTCTGTAGAAGCACCTGTTATTTTAAATCTTGCGTATGTTGATCTATCGTTAATATCATAGATCATTAGATAACCTCTAATCGTAGACGTACTATCATCCCACGTTAGAATATCTGTTACAACTGTAACACCATTGGCATCAGCATCATCAATATAAATTACTGTAGCAGATGCGTATGTACCATTGTTAAATGCTAGTTCTCCAGCACCAGGATCTGCATCAGATGTACCTGTATCAAACTTGTAGAAATATCCTGGTATTGCACCATCTTCTCCACTTGCTACAAATGCAACAAAAAATTTATCATCATTTGTAAAAGTTCCTGCACTATCAATATACACTAATGAAACTTTACTATAACCAGTAGCATTTGTTATCCCACCAGTTACTTTAAATACCATCCAAGTATCTAATGAATTAGCTTTTGAAATTCTTATTCTTCCTCTGTTAGTATCGTTACCCGCAACATCATCCCAAGATTGAATCCATGCTTCTACGTTTGTGCCATTAAATTCTAAATCATCAATGTACATGATTGTTGCACTAGCAATCGTTGCGTTATTTAATCTAAATTTTCCTGCTCCTGGATCAGCGTCTGCTGTAGTTGTTGAATATTGAAATAAAGCTGAATCTCCACCTGCTGGTAAAAAATCTGCAACTGTTGTTAAATTACCTGAACTATCAAAACCTAAAGTTTTACTAGCTCTTGTTGTTGCACTATCTGTAAATTCTGAAGATGCAATCGTGTTTGTTCTTGAAACTTTAAATGATCTGTCCAACTCTTCTTGCATTTGTTGAGTTGTCATAGTAGCACGATCCAAACCCTCTTCGTGTGTCTCCGCAGGGAATGGATCATTAGCGATATAATCTATCGCTTGAGTTTGCGGGACATTCCTAATTAAAACAACTGTTTCTGTAGCGGTTGGTATATCACTAGATTCAAATACTACGTTACCTCCAGTAGCACTACCTACACCTGTTATTGTGTAGTCAGTTGTTAATGTTTTAGTTGTCTCTGTTCCTGTGGCTGATCTAATAATAACTTGTAGATCAGACGATGCAAATATTTTAAATCCATAAACAAAAGTATCATTACTTCCGTCTCCTGAATAACTGTTTTTTACTGTTGTGCTAGATACTGTCATATTAGTTCTCTATATTCCTTTTAATCATTTGATTCAATGCTTTTATTCATGTTTTCTAATGCTCTTTGAGCAGTCTTAATCATCACTAAATAATGAGCATCTATCAAATCTCTCTTCTCATCTGCTGTATATTTTTTATTATTATATATGTTTCTTATAATAAAGTTAAGGTCTTTTATAGCATCAGCATAAGGAATTAACTGCAATCTATTTTTTCCTTTTATACTTTTTCTTAATTCTTCAGATTCTAAAATCTTACCTTCCTTTTCTAAAGCATCTATCTCATTTACTATTTTACTTATTTTATTATATTCTTCATAAAAATCTGTAATATATTGAGAATTAGCATCTGGATATTGTGCTGTAAATGCTCTTATAACTGGCATTTTTGATAAAGGTTGAGTAGGTGAAATAGGATCTTTAATCATACCACTTTCAATTAATGCTTTATCAGATAATTGTACTAAATATCTTCCTATTGTACCTGTCCATTGTCTGGCAAAGTTATCAATAATAATAGGATTGTTAAATTTAGTATCTGTACCAATTAATTTATAAATTCCATTGGCAAGTATTTTTGCAGTTTCAGAAGTGTATGTTGTGTATTGCATTTTGTTTGGTAAATTTTTTTCTATATAATGTGGAACTAAAGGTCTACCTTGAAACCAACTAACATTAAATCCACCTTCAATAAATGGCATAGCAAATTGCGGTGTTGGAACAAATCCTTTACCTACTTTTAACAAGTAATCAGTAAACCAACCATCTAATTCTTTTTTAGTTTTAGCGTCTTTATTATAATTTTTTTCTAAAAAAGATTCAGTTAATGCTTTAAATGTAACTCCAACATCAAAAGGCACAGGAATTTTATGAACAACTTTATTTTTACCTTCTCCACTTGTTGTTAACCAATAACCTCTTTTAACCCATTCTGGTTGAGCTTGTATTGCAGGATCATCTTTTCCTAAAAACCAAAACAATGCAGTTGGTCCTATAATTGCTCCACCAATAACAAGAGTTGTTCTTGTTGGTCTTTGTCTATATGTATTAAATATTTTATCAAAACCTTGAACCATAGCATTATAGAAAGCAGAAATTTGATTAAGTCCTCTCATTTTTGCTCCCATTCTTCCAAAGTCTAAAGTTACATCTCTTGATTCAAATCCACCTCTTTTAATTGCTTGTTCATGTGTTAATCCTCTTTTAATAGAAGCATCATAAGTTCTTCTAAATTCTGAAAGTCTTGTAGCATTTTCAAAAGTTTCTGATATTACTCTTAATATTTCTATAGGATTTTCTGCTTTGTTTCTAATAGGTCCTTTATTTAAAATATCAAAAGCAGGTTTGTCAAATACAGCTCTATCTACTGAAAGCATAGTTGATTGCATACCACCAGACTTTAACCAATACTCATAATATTTTTGAGAATTTTTATTTAAACCTGTTCTACCAGCAACAATATCAAACAATCCTCTTATAGAACTCACAACAGGAAAAAAACCATACTTACTATAAATAGCAGCTTGAACTGTATCTCTTAAAAAGTTTGCTCCTACAAAATCAAAAGCTAAAGTAGCACCAGCTCTTAACCAACGAGCAGGATGTCTAGCAATACCAATAAATAAATTACTAGCATCTCTTGGATTAAAATCTTTCATTGCATCAGCAAGTTCTTTTCCCACTTCCCATACTTCATATTTGCCATTACGAAATACAGCAACGGAATCATCTCCTACTTTATCAAATTCTTTTCTAAAAACTTTTAAGTTGTCAATTAATTTTTTACCTGCTTGTGTATTGTTGTCAAATTTTTTCATATTTATTCCTAAATCCTCTAACTCTTTTACATTTAATTTAGTAGATTTAGTGATTGTTTTTTTATTAATATCTGGAAATGATTTTTTATTAGCTTCAATTAAATTAAAGAAAGATGTTAGTGCAGAATTTCTTTCTACTTTTTTTATAATATTAAAAGTATTAGAATAAGTAGTTGCCACAGGATCAATAACTTGTTTTGTTGAACCCGTCATTCTTTTAAAGGGATTAGATACTCCTTGAATAAAACCTTTATCTTTTACAGAAGATTCTACAACTCTAGCAAATGGTATATAATCTTTGTTTAGTTCAATCATTGCATCAAATGCTTCTTCAGTTAATAAACCTTTATCTCTTGCATATTCCAATAATCTTCTATTATAATCTGTTAATTCTTTTTGAACTTTATCATATTTTTTAATTAATTCTTTATTGTTAACTACTTCTTTTGCTGCTTTTAAATCAAAGCCAGTTGTAATTCCTTGCGATTCTTTTTCTAAAACTCTTTTAGATACAGCATAATTAACAAACTCTGCTACAGTTTGTTTGTTTTTTAAATCTCTTGCTGATCTTGAGATACCAACTTTTTCTGGAAGTCCTACTACTGCAAAATCTTTATTTATTAAAGGTTCTAATACTTGTTTATATGATTTTCCGTTTGTTTGTAGTTTAGCATTTTGAGTTCCCACTTCTATAAAAGTACCACTTAAATTTTCTACACCTAATAGTGTTCTAAATTCTTCATAAACATTTAAAGCATCTTTAGTATTTTTTGTATTTTGTACTCTTGATATTAATTTTTTAACAGGATGTAATCTATCAATAGAATTTTTAACAAAAGAATCTTTAACAGCTTCAGCTTTTTCTTTTGTAGTTACTATAGCTTCTGGTTCGTCAAATCTAATATTATCATTTATTTTTTGTTCAGCTTCTGTTTTAAATTTTAATCCTTCTTTAAAAGTATCAGGTTTTAATGTTACATTTTTATCTCCACCATAATACCTAGGATTTTGATTAGTGGTACTTGCTGCATCTTCTAAAACAGTTTTATTAATAATCATGTCATCTGCAAACTCTGTCATCGTTCTATCATTTTTAGTTATAATATCTTTGGATTTTTTTATTGCTGCACCACTAAAATTAAATAAACCAAATAAAAATACACTATCTTGCATTTGTTCTTTACTTGGCATTTCTCCATGTAAAATTGCACCTACACCCTCAAAGGCAGTAGCTTGTGCTATAGTTTTTTTAAATCCACCTTTAACTAAACCACCAGTTTTAGTTGCTGCATAAATTTGAGCAGCTTCAATCCCACCAGCTTTAATACCTTCTTCTGTCCATATCTTCCAAAATTCTTGAAAACCATTTACCTCATCATTTTGTAATGCTTTTAAATATGTTTCTCGTAAAGAACCTGCAACAAAAGCACCCGCTGCTAAACTTAAATCAGGTTTTTTTGTCAAATAAGCTCCTGCTATAGTAGGTACTGCATAGATAGGTAAATCTTTAACTAATCTTGAAATGTTTGTAATGTTTCTTTCTAAAAATCCAGTATCATCTGGTTGTTCCGTTGTGTAAAGTTCTGGCATTTTATCTCCATGAACATAAGATTGGTGTAAGTCATAAATACCAGCACCCCAACCTCTTTGCCAATATTTTGCAGGTTCAAAAACTTCTCCAACTAGAGCTTCTTTTTGTTTTTGAATAAAAGGAGTATCATCTCCTTG
>Ga0209535_1002160_pt1 | contig 12881 bp, 19 predicted proteins | sample LinPmetageLP28_FD_184041 | JGI IMG/M metagenome (GOLD analysis project Ga0209535, IMG submission 184041) | Marine viral communities from the Pacific Ocean - LP-28 (SPAdes) (version 2) | ecosystem: Environmental > Aquatic > Marine > Oceanic | place: Pacific Ocean | collected 2009-08-22
TCCAAATCGTGCCTGCTAGGTCTACTGTTTTTGAGCAGTGTGTTCAATATTGTGATCTGTTCAGTGTTCTTAATTTGGATGTTATCGTAGTCTATTTCAACCACACAATATCAGAGAAGAAGCTGTCTAATCTTGCAAGAAGAATTCACTCTGCCAGAAGCAACTTTGCTGTGCTGTATGATCACCCAGACAATGCAGGACTGCACCAAGGTGTCAGTTTCAGTTTTGGCAAAGCACCACTTATGATCATACAAGAGTTGTCTAAATTAAAACGAGCCCAAAAATTTTTACAAAAAACAGATTATTATAGAGCATGGGGACTGGATGATCCAGATATGTTCTACTAACCCATAAACCGCTCATATTTGCACAAAACAAATAAATATCATTGAGGTAAATCCAACCGCTAATAAAAGGAGCACCAGACAGATGACTGACGAAAATACATCAAACAACACTACTCTTGAAACTACTGCGACTCAAGAAGAAGTTAAGACAAAACAAGAACCCTCGCAGGCACAGGTAGAAACACCTAAGACTTACACAGAAGATGAATTCAAAAACGCAATGGCGGCTGTTCGTTCAAGAACAGAAGACAAAGTGTTAAGAAAATACTCTGATGTGGATGTGTCAAAGTACCACGAGTTGATTGCTCAAGAAGAAAAAAAGAAACTTAATGAGCAAAAAGCAAAGGGTGAGTTTGAAAAGATACTGAAGGAACAAGCTGATAAGGCAAATTCCAAATTACAATCTCTTCACACTGAACTGACAAAAATCAAAGTTGATGGAGCATTGTTAAATGCGGCATCACAAAAGAAAGCAATCAATCCTGACCAAGTCACAAGACTTGTAAGGGATCAGGTTAGAATGTCAGAAACAGGACAAGTAGAAGTGATTGATCCAGTATCAGGTCAAACGAGATACACTGAAAGTGGTGATCCTTTATCACCTGTGCAATTAGTAGACGAATTTCTAAAGAATTCTCCTCACTTTGTACAGGCAGGACCCGCAGGAGGTGGATCTCAATCCTCCGTGAGTGCTAACGCAGTTGATGGTGTTGATCCTATGAAATTGGATATGAAAAATCCAGAACATAGAAAAATTTATGCTGAGTATCGTAAGAAGCAAGGCATAATTTAACATTAACAAACTGTTGATCACAAGGTCAACAAATAAACAGGAGAAAAACAATGGCTGGTGAAATTAAAACACAGACAACCACACTAGACGATCTGTTAGCCCCTATCGTGCAAGAAGCACTTTTCGTGGCATCAGAACAATCAATAATGAAAGGTCTTGTAAGAAACTTTACAGTTCCTGCAAATGCGGGCAAAGTTCTACAAGTACCTATCTACCCAACAATAACTGCGGCGGCTTTAACTGAAGCAGACGACATGGCACTGACGGCAATATCAACTTCTAAAAAAGATATAACTTTAACAGAAGTAGGTTTTGCAACAAATGTATCTGACTTATCTTTAAACTTTGCAACTTCAAATGTAATTGCAGACTTAGGAAGATTAATGGGAGATGCAATAGCAAGAAAAATGGACAGAGACTTAACTGCTCTATTCTCAGGCTTCTCAACTTATGCCTTAGGTGCAGACGGTGAAACGCAAGACGAAATGACTGCGGCTCACTTATTTGCGGCGGCGGCTAAATTAAAAGCGGCGGCAGTACCAGGCGCATATGTTGGTGTATTCAATCCTAAATCAATCTACAATATGAAGAAAACTATGACTTCAACTTTCGTTCCACAAGGCAACACAGGTGTTGTTAATGCGGCAATGACTGAAGGTTATGTTGGTAGAATCGCAGGTATTGATATCTACGAATCTTCAAATGTAGTTGAGTCATCTGCACCTAGTTGTGTTAATGCTGTCTTCTCAAGAGATGCATTAGGTTTAGCAATTGGATCAGATATGAAAATTGAAACACAAAGAGATGCAAGTGCAAGAGCAACTGAATTAGTTGCAACTGCTGTATATGGTGTAAGTGAATTACACGACTCTTATGGTGTTAAAGTTGTTGTTGACAACCAAGTTAGCTAATAACAATTAGTACACTCAATTTAAAGGGCGGTAGCAATATCGCCCTTTTTTTTATGGCCTAAATACAGATATGAAAGCAACAATAGTTTGGTTTAATGGCCTATCAAGAAATCAATTATTAAACAAATTTCCTTTGCAAGAAAATGAAATAGGTTGTAATTTTATAAGAAGAGACAGAGCAGTTGGTCATGTGGTTTGTTTTGATCAAGAAATTGTTAAAGAAAACAACAAAAACATTGAACAGGATGTAAAGTATTATACCAGAGATGCTTACCAAAAGCCACCTTGGAATATTGTGCACCAATGCCATGGTGTGGATCCTATCAATTCAGGTATGTTGGCAGTGCTGTTGGCCACAAACCTTGCACAGGATCCTGTGTATATCATTGGTTGTGACTGGGGTTTGAATCATAACAGTGTGTACAATTACGGCAAAGTATCACCACACAAATATACCAATTCTTGCAATAGACATATTAGATTGATGTCAAAAACTCACAAGATAATAGCAGTGCATGATCAATTGCCTGATATTGATTGTGAAATAATGCATAACAAAAGCTTCTTGAGTTTATTCACTAAATAATTGTAGAATCAAGAAGGACTTGATCTTTTATAAAATTAATTATTGGAAGGACCAATATGGCACAATTTAGCACAGATTCAGACATACTTGAATTTGAACCAGACATTAAAAATTACGGTATTCAAGATTTCTCAAATCCAAATTTACACGCCAAATCATACGATGATATTATTCGTTTGTTGAACATAAAATGGTGGCCCACTGCAAATTATTCTGATTACGACATTTCAATAGTAGGCACTGCAAGAAAATTGTCACCCAGTAAGTTGGACAGCACACAGTTCACTAGAGCCAGTGTGTATCATGTTCTAGCTTACTACATCTATCCTAGACTCTCTACATTTGATCCAGATGGAGATGCTTTCAGAGAAAAATTAAATTATTACAAAGAAAAGTTTTTGGAAGAATTTGATCTTATAATCAGAGAAGGTGTCCATTACGATCTTGACAGTTCAGGTTCTTTTGATGATTCAGAAAAACAAACATTTTATCATGGTAGGTTAATTAGGTAGTGAGTGCAAGAGAAAACATAGCAATCAACATTGTTGAACAATTAAGAAACATGACAGACCCTGCACCAGGCATGGTGTCCAGAGAGTTTTTTGATGTGCAGAAATTAGCAATCACACAATTTCCTGCTGTACTGGTTATCACTTCTAATGAAACCAGAGAAGACATTTCTACACTGCACAGAGAAGGCCTTATACAATATTCTTTGAGATGTTATGTGAGAGGCACTCAAATTGATACTCTTAGAAATAACATTGTAGAAAAAATAGAAGAAACACTTGAAGTTTCTAGAAACAGAGATTTAACATTATCCAGCACCAACATCAACAACGTCACAACTCATGTGTCTAATGTTGAAGTGGTTGAAAGAGAATTGCCTCTAGGTGAGGTGATTGTAAATGTGGATGTTAGATACAAATACAGAAAAGGAGTCTTATAATGGCTATACAAATGCACAAAGGCAAAGTTTCTAAAGTTGTTCAAAACAGAGATGTTAGACAGCATAGAAAAGAGGGATGGACTTTCAAACCCTCTAAAGAATCTCCAAAAACAACCAAGAAGACAGCAGTGGTCAAACCACGAGCCACTCTCAAAGTTGAACCAGAGATTCTTAAAACAACCATAGAAGATCTTCCAAGTCCAGAAGATTTTTTTAACACAAACCCCAAACAGGAGGACTAACCCATGGCAAATAATGGAGCAAATGTTTATACTGGTGAATCAGGAGTAATCAAATTCTCTGATAACTCTTCAGCAGTAGCAACTGTTGCCGCAGTCAGAAACTTCACAGTTGAACAGACTACGGACACAGTAGAAACAACATCAATGGATTCTAGTTCTGCAAGAACATACCTAGGAGGCTTAACAAGTTTCTCAGGTTCAGCAGATCTATTTTTGATTGATGATCTTGATGGACACAACAGTTTATTCTCAGCAATTGGAAACGATCCAGCGGCTATTGAATTATACCCATCAGGCACATCAACAGGTGTAAAATTAAGTGGAAATGTTATCATAACATCACACTCAATCACATCTAATCATGACGGAGCCGTTGAATTATCTATTGCATTTACAGGTTCAGGCGTTTTAGCTAAAGTAGACGTATAATATAGATGATATCAACAAAAATCCGTTTTGATAGCAAAAAGGTAACCACTCAGTTGACGGATAAAACTACTGAAATGGTTCGCCTGATTTCCCAAGATCTCTTTAACACAATTAAAGGGAAGACACCAGTACGGTCTGGTCGTGCTAAGAAAGGTTGGAGACTGAAAAAGCAAAACGATACTGCATACAAAGTATCAAATTCAGTTTCATACATATCTTTATTAGATGCAGGTAAATCAAAACAAGCACCGCGAGGGATGACACGACCCGCCCTACGTGAAGTCTTAGCCAAATCTAGAACTAGGAGGAAATAATGGCAAACATAACTGATAAAATTAAATCACACTATCAACACATAAATGGTGGAGATTTAGAAAAATACCACTGTGAGGAATGGGGCACTGATATCTACTACAAATCAACCTATGCCTTCAAAGACGAGTCAAAGATTATTGAATTGCAAACTTCAGGTAAAATTGTAGATGCATTAGTAGAATCAATAATTGTAAAGGCAAGAAAAGCTGATGGCTCTAAAATGTTTCACGATGCTGACAGGATTACTTTATTGAATGAAGCTGATCCTCAGGTTATTGTGAAAGTTGCTTCTGCGATTAACAATGCTTCTGCCACTCAGAAGATGAGTCAGGAACAAATCGCAAAGGAGTAAAAAACAATGTTGAGCTAAAGTTTCTGCTCACCTTAGCAGACAGACTTAAAAAAACTTTGTCTGAGATTATGGAACTTACAACATTGGAATTGGGATACTGGTATCAGTATCTTGTACAAGAACAAGAAGATGCTAAGGCAACAATGAGGAGTCAAAAACATGGCGTCAACACCGCTAAACATAGACGTAGCCGTTAAAGGTCAACAACAGATTGACAGGCTAAACAAAAGTTTGGGCAAAACCTCTAGAGCCAGTTTGGATCTAGGTGGAGCTCTACGACTAGCTGGTGCGGCCCTTGCCGCAGTTGGTGTTGCCAAATTCTCAAGAAGCATTGTTCAAACAGGTAAAACTGTTGAGAACTTGGGTCTGAGATTAAAGTTTTTGTTTGGTAGTGCAGAAGAAGGTTCCAAAGCATTTGACACACTTTCTAAATTTGCAGGCACAGTACCATTCTCACTTGAAGAAATAGCGGCGGCTTCAGGTAACCTTGCTGTCGTTTCCAAAGACGCAGAAGAACTTGGCAAGAATTTACAATTAACTGCCAATGTTGCCGCAATATCAGGACTTAACTTTCAAGTTGCTGGTGAACAGATACAAAGAGCTCTTTCAGGTGGTATATCTGCCGCTGATCTATTAAGAGAACGAGGTATCAAAAACCTATTAGGTTTCAAAGATGGTGTCAAAGTCACAGCTGAAGAAACTGCTGAAGCATTTGACAAAGTGTTTGGACCAGATGGACGATTTGGTAATGCATCCGTGGCGATGGCCAATACATTGGATGGATTGCAATCCATGGTAGGTGATAAATTTTTCAACATCAAAAAAATAATTTCTGACTCAGGACCTTTTGACACATTGAAGGCCACAGTGAGTCTGTTAGACAAAGCACTAACCAAAAACTTTGACAACATTGAAAAAGGTGCTCAGGCATTTGGTGCAGGTTTTGTTGACACTGTAGAAAGATTTATTTTAGGCACAGCAGGCATGATAGATTTTGTATCACCTTTGTTTATAAGAGTTCAAAAAGGATTTAATTCATTAATAGCATTCACTAACGGTTTACCAGGTTATATCAAAACATTAGGAGTTATTGGATTCCTTGCTCTTGGTATCAAAGGCAAATTAATTGTGGCAGTGATAGGAAGTGTCACAGACAAAATTATAGGTCTATTTGCAAACATAATGGACGGCATTGCTTCAGGTAAAGAAACAATAGCAAATTTTTATGAAGCCATAGGCAACGATTCAGGTGCAAAGGCATTGAGAGAAAATGCTGACCAGATTAGAAAAAGCAATGAAAAAATAAGAGCAAGTTTTGTTGATATGACTGATACAGTTAAAGGTGACGCTGTACCTTCCATAGAAGAAATGATTTTAAAATTGGAAGAAAATCCAGAAGCATTTGGCGGAGCAACTACTGCCGCTTTGGAATTTATTGCGGCTCTTAGAGAAGAAAAAGAAGCTTTAGCAGAAACTGAAAAAGCCCTTGATGGCATGATTCAAAAAAATAAAGTATTAGAAGATGGTCAAAAAAGTTTAACTTTTACTGTAAAAGATTTTAAAGATGCATTTATGAAAACATTTGATGAAATGATTGAAAAATTTGATCCTGCTCAACAGGCAGTTCAATTGTTGATTGGAACTTTTCAAACATTCAAAAGAGGTGTTGGTGATGCATTTGCAGATGCTCTTATGGGCACGAAGTCATTGTCAGAAGCACTGGGAGAACTGGGCAAACAAATTTTAAAACAATTGATATCAGGATTAATTCAATTGGCATTGGAAATATTTGTGTTTGATGCCATGAGAAGAAAAATTGATTCTATTAGAAATTCACAAAAAGGTGTCAATTCAGAATTAAAGAAAGAAATTGGATTGAGAGCCGTTTTAGCATTCTTCACAGGAGGCTCCAGCATTGGAATACCATTCTTAGCAGATGGTGGACCAGCCGCGGCAAATCAGCCAGTAATAGTAGGAGAAGAAGGACCTGAAATTTTTGTTCCTAGATCAGCAGGCTCAGTGATGAGCAATGATGACTCTTTTGGTTCAGGTGGCAGTGTGGGTGGAGGCGAAGGAGACAACATCAATGTCACATTCAACATCAACACCATTGATGCCACAGACTTCAATGAATTATTAACAACAAGACAAGAATTAATCATAGGATTAATCAACAGAGGCCTTGCAGAAAGAGGCAAAAGGAGTTTAACAGCATAATATGAGCGGTTCATTTCCCAACACAACAGGTTTTAAAACATTAGATTTTCAATCTAACACCAACAGCAGAGTTTCAAAAAGTGTGTCAGGCAAAACACAAAGAATCAAAGCAGGCAATCAATTTTGGAGTCTAAAAGTTCAATCACCCAACAAAGACAGACCAGAATTTATGTCTGATTACAGTTTTCTTATACAACAGGATGGTCAAGTTGAAGCATTCACTTTCGTTCCACCAGGCATTGGTTCAACTCGCGGCACTGCCACAGGCACAATCACTCTGAATGCCACTTATGGTATTGGCTCCAGTCTAGTGAAAGGCAACGGTGGTTCAGGCACTCTTAAGAAGGGTGACATAATTAAATTTTCAAATCACAACAAAATTTATATGTTGACTGAGGATGTTAATATGGATGCTTCGTCAGAAGACTTTATTCATTTTTATCCACAGTTGACCACAGCAGTGACCAATTCAACAACAGTGACTTATGACAATGTGCCATTAACAGTGTATCTAGACAAAGACGTCATTAAATTTATTACACAGGCAGACGGTACATTCAAATATGAGTTGGTGTTAAATGAGGAGATATAATGACACGATCAATAATTTCATCTGCTCAAACCAAACTGGCTGGTAGCAGTCTTTTTGTTGCTGACCTAATTGAATTACATTTTGATACTCCACTGTATTACACTTCAACCAATGCGAATGTGCAGTATGATTCAGACACGGCACCCACTGCAGGCACCAACACTTACCTAGCACAGGGTCAATTTTTAAGTTATGGCAACATCACAGAAACTTCTGATCTAAGACTCAGCAGTTTGGATATAACATTCACAGCAGTGGACACCACAACACTGTCACAATTAACCAACAACAATTATATTGATAAAAGAATTGTTATCTACAGAGCCATACTGGAAAATGATTATTCATTAACACCAGAAGAAGTGTTCATGATATTTGATGGCAACATCTCAGGTTATGGAGTGAGAGAATCTGATGACTCTGCGGCAATCACAGTCACAGCGGCATCACAGTTTGCAAACTTTGAAAGAACCAATGGTAGAAGAACCAACCCTGCTTCACAGAATGTGCATTTTGCCAATGACAAAGGCATGGATTTTTCACCAGAGATTATACAAGATTTAAAATGGGGTAGATCATAATGTATGTGAGAAAGTGTGAAAAGAAAGACATACAAGCAATACTTGAACTGGGCAAAAAAGGTTGTCATGAAAGAGGTTGGGTAGATGTGGATTGGAATGACCTACATTTTCACACCACAGTCAAAAATATTATTGTGAATCAAAATATCATTGTGTTGGGATTGTTTGAAGGTGACCTAATGGCAGGTTTTATCTGTGCTGAAATCAGTCTCAATCCATGGAACAGCAAACCTGTGTGTGTGATTGATCTTATGCATCTGCACACGACACACAGAGAATACTATCAAGATTTATTGAATGCAGTCTACAAAGAATGTCGTAGATTGGATATCAAAACAGTTAGAACAAGATCCAGCAGTTATCTATTGGATCACACAGTCAGAGAAACTCTGTTGGTAAGAAATGGTTTTGCTATTTCAGATATGTGTTGGGAGAAACAGTATGAAGATTAGAACTTTTGAAAAACAAGACCTAGCACAGTGCTTAAAATTAGCACGAAAACAGTACATGGAATCAAACTGGAGTCACATACCGTATCATGAAGCTTATGTTAAAAACTACTACCTTAACAGCTTAGGAAACCCTAGATATCTAGTGTTGGTTGCAGAACACGAAAACAAAATTGTAGGAGCTTCAGCAGTGGCTCTACAAAATTATAATTTTTCATATGATGTGTTTGTGCAGGACATATTTTTTTACCTAGAACCTGCACACAGAAAAGGCATGACAGCCAAAACATTCTATGACAGAGTGTATCGTTGGGGTGCTGAAAAAGGTGCTCTTGAAGTGTATTTGAATTATGGATTTGGCAAAGAAAATGCAAGAATAGAAAAATTTTACAATAGAATGGGATACAAACATTTCTCAGACAACTACAAAAGGGAGATCGTCAATGGGTGGTAATCCTTTCAAACCAATTATTGAAATTGGTGAAAAAATTATTGGCGGTATAGGCAAAATCTTTGGTGGTATTGTTTCTGCAATAACATCACCATTTGGTTTCAACATGGAAGTTCCAGACTTCAACATGGACATACCAGATCAAGAGTCAGCTCTACAAGGTGTGCTTCTCAACAAAGATTCTGCTGTTTCTAAAATACCCATTGTGTATGGTCAAAGAACAGTGGGTGGTACTCGTGTGTTTGTTTCCACAAACGGAGACAGTAATCAATATCTTTATGTGGCCATTGTGATATCAGAAGGACAAATCAACAGTTTAGAAAATCTTACCATTGATGATCAAACAGTGGGATTGACTTCTTTTGCTCACGGCGTGGTGGCAGATGCAGACAGTTCTAGCAAATTTAAAGACAGACTAAAAGTACAATTTTTTGATGGCAGAGACGATCAAGTGTCTTCATCTCTATTACAAGAAGCACCAGGTTGGGGCAGTGATCACAGATTAAGAGGTCTTGCTTATTTGGCTCTGAGATATGAATGGAAAGAAATTAAAACACAAGATGATCAAAAAAACAATCCATACTCAGGTGGTGTTCCTATTGTCAAAGCAGAAATAAAAGGCAAAAAGATTTTTGATGTGACCACAGTGGGTGCTGACAGCACATCTGAACACAGCACTGCCTACAACAGCGATACCAAGGTGTACAGCAACAATCCTGTTTCCATTATAACAGATTATTTGAGATCACCCAGATATGGCAAAGGTTTATCCAACACAAATATTCATTGGCCGTCATTCAAAACTGCGGCTGACCTATGTGATCAAACAGTGACCTACACTGCATCTTCCACAGGCAAGGCATTCACTTGTAATGCTGTGGTAGATACCAGCAACACACTGTTGAGCAATACAAAAATTTTATTGGCCAATTTCAGAGGCATCATGCCTTATCAACAGGGCAAGTTTAGATTAAAAATTGAGCATGGAGGCGATGACACAGATATTTCTGCCACACCTGCTTCTCCTGCCACAGCATTTGCAATAACCAATGATCATATCATTGGCGGTGTTCAATTGGAAGGTGAAACAAAAAGTGCCAAAATTAACAGATGTATCATTACCTATGCAGATCCCACAGTGCAGTATCAACCCAACGAAGTGGTGTTTCCTGAAGAAGGTTCTGCCACAGACACTGCCTTTCTTGCAGAAGACAACAGTGTTAGATTAGAGAAAAAAATTGTTATGGCCACCATAACCAGCAGAGAACAAGCTCTACAGTTTGCAGAAGTTTTTGTGAGAAGATCTAGAACTTCTAAATATGTTTCCTTACAGACCAATCTTGCTCCTGCCAATGTATCAGTGGGAGATCTTGTTCAAGTCACAGAGCCATTCATAGGATTAGATGGTGTGTTTAGAGTTGCAGAAATGAGAATCAACTCTGCAGGCACACTGGAGTTTGGTGCAATAGAGCATCAAGCAGGCAATTATGCCATCAATGAAAAGGGGGTTGACATCAACAGACCTGTTATCAATTTACCCAAACCAGGTGATGAAATACAAGGACCAACTGCTTTGACATACACACCCAACAAAATTTATATAGGATAACACATGGCGTTAGCACCAAACACAGAAATAGGAAAATTGACTTTTACACCTAAAGACACCAACATTACTCATTACCTTATAAGGGTTCAACAGGGTGGCACCAGTTTTAGCAATGACGGCGTTATCAGTTTAGTATTAATGAGTGGGTTTGAAAGAACCATTCCAGCCAACACATTGGTTGCAAAGGCAGATGGCACAGTGACCATCAGTGTGTTGTGGAGAGATGTACTAGCATTGGTATCAATTCCTGAAAATTTGTCAAAATCAGCAGAAATTATTTTGCACAGTGTGGATTCAGCGAACAATTATGAAGGCAAATCCGTCACTGTAGATAAATTGGCAGATATAGCAGGCGGTGGAGTAGAAGAAGGAGGAGAAGGTCAAAATTTTGACCTTGACACATAATGGCAGGCACAGGTTTTTACGACAAAGGACAAGGAATATATCTTCCCAAGGACACATTGACTTGGACAGATCTCAACACATCACCCTATGCAACTTGGGACAACTGGACTTCTTGGTATCAAAATTTAAGTTCCAGCACCAGAGTCAGTTTCACAGGTACTATTGTGGATGTGGGCAAATCTATCAAAGTGGTGCCCAGAGTCACACTATCTACAGGTCTAGACGGTGACAGAAGCACACCAATCACACTAGATTCCAGCAACGAAGACATTCCAAAGATCACCATAGAAGGTTCCAACAACTCAGACATGAGTTCTGCAAGTTCTGTGGTATTGACCAGAACATCGTCACCCACATATGCTTCTTTTGGAGCCAAAAGATATTACAGAGTCACTGTGGAAATCAATTCAGGCACCAATGCACAACCACAAGGACTGACAGGAGTCAGTGTGAACTTCTCTGCCAAAAACATTGAAGAAGTGTTGAGCTCAGTGAACACAGCCACCTATGATGATGGCTCCAGTGTCACAAGAACCATACCAACTGCAAGATCATACTCTGCAATCACATTTGTGGGAGCCACACCATTAACGACAGTGGCAGACACTGTGGTATCAGGTGCCACAGGCGAAAGCAAATATGTGGAAGATGACTACACCGCAGTGGATTATTTTGTAAGCACAGCAGGTGGCATCACCACATCTGCCATCACCTCAGTGCCACTGATACAATTGGTGAGCACAGCCACAGACTCATTCACAGTGAGATTATTCAAACCCAACACTGCCGCTGAAGTGGATGCAACCATGGATTTTCTTGTAAAAGGATTGGAAACTGCATCAATTGACAGCACGACAGGAAATCTATTATAAATATGAACAACACAGGAGATTATCATGGCATGGCCAGCTAACGCAAACAACATTGTCACCACAAATCTAGACGCAGGCGCAGACAACCCAGCATCTGCTAGACCAAATTTAAAAGCGGCTCTGGATGAGATAACAAATCTTATCAATGGTAGAAATCAAGCATCAGGTGTGGCAGGACTGGACAGTTCCAGCAAGATTGCCAACACTCAATTGCCAGACACAATCGTTTCAAGTTCTTCTGCAGAACTGACTCTTACTCCTCACACAGGACAGGTTAAAATTAATTCTGTGCTGGAATTGAACGGACAAACTCGTGCTCAACTGTACGATAGAACAGACCTAGCAGATGGCATGATTGCCATGGCATCCAATGGAGACTCTACTGCCACAGTGCCTGTGTACTATTCAGGTGGTGCATGGCGTTATTTTTCCAACAACACAGAAGTTGTAGACTCTTAGTCACATTTCCGCACTCATTTTACCAAAGTTTTTAAATATTTGTGTATGAAAGACGCAAAATTATATCAAGCACGATTGGCTGAACTGGGCTACTGGCACTGTCGCGAACAGCAGGGCTGGAAAGGTGTCATGTGTGGCGGTGGTTTCCACACCTGCAAGTTCGTTCTGCATGAGCCTGTTCACTGTGAAAACTATCAGGTGAGAAGACGACTGAGAGGTGAGACTCGCATTGAAATACGGAATGGTGCAGTGGTCAAACTGAAATCAGATCGTTGGATCTAGATGTGTCGCCAGGTCTTTCTTTCCAGTATAAACTTGATGG
>Ga0209535_1002161_pt1 | contig 12880 bp, 15 predicted proteins | sample LinPmetageLP28_FD_184041 | JGI IMG/M metagenome (GOLD analysis project Ga0209535, IMG submission 184041) | Marine viral communities from the Pacific Ocean - LP-28 (SPAdes) (version 2) | ecosystem: Environmental > Aquatic > Marine > Oceanic | place: Pacific Ocean | collected 2009-08-22
CCACCTTGTTCTAAATGTTTCATCATGTTCTCCATAACTTGTGCACCTTGATCTATATCTCCACCACCTGCGTTTCTAACAGCATCTGCAGTAAATACAAACTCATTTACACTTAATCTTGCAGGCACATCATCTGCTTTTTCTTGTTTTCCTATAGGTACAAACCCACCTTCAGCTCTGTAATCTTTTTCCATACCACCAAGGTCCATGATTCCACCACCTTCTTCAAATCCTATTCTTCCACCCATAGCCATCATAGGTACTTGTTCTATACCCATCATTGGCATTTTTTGTTGAGGCGCAAAATTTTGTAATTGTGCTTGAAGAAAAGCTCTGTCTTCATCTGTTAAATTTGGGTCTTGCATTTTTTGAATTATTTTAGTTATTGCTTCTTCTGTTACTTGTGCGTTATTCATTTGCGGAGCACCCATGTCAGCACCACCGCCCATGTTAAATCCTATTCTACCACCCATAGCATAAGGTCTTTGTTGATTAACTCTTAAAATATCTTTTAATACGTCAACACCACCAAAAGGTTCTACACCTTTGCTAGCTACATCATAACCTAATCCTTTTAATTGAAACGTTTCTAATTCATTGAAAGGATTAATTATTCCACCACCATTATCAAATCCTATTCTCCCACCGTTAGCTGCTTGTGCATATGTAATAGCCATTTCTTCTGGTGAATATTTTCTTGATGCAACTGTTGGTAAAAAATTTAATCCTCCTGCTAATCCTTGTTTTTGAGTTGCTAAGTTAGCAGTTTTTTTAAGATTTGCTAATTGAATTCCTGTGTTGTCATCAGGTAAACCTGGTGTATCAGACTCTGTATTTTTAGTAAATAGACCTGCTGCAACACCACCAAGTGCTGGTACAATGTTTTTTGCAAGTCCTTCTGTAATTTTTTCACCAATAGTATATTCGTTATCACCTTTACCTCGTGGTTTTGTTATAACGTTAGTTACTGGGTCAATTAAAAAATCTAAATAACCTTTACTACTTTTTTCACCAGGAATAACATCAAAATAATTTGAACCTAATGCAGCGACTGTAGCAGCGACTACTGGATTTTCTTTAATTGGATCCATAATATTTTCCTGGAACCATGATCCAATACCACCACCATAACTACCAGGACCATCTACTCTTCCTCTTTTAGGAGTTTCAATATCCATGATACCACCATTAGCTGCCATTTGTCTGTCAGGTAATACTGGTCCTGTTGGTTTAGGTTGAAAAGGATTGACTGGTTTTGTAGGATCGTTTGGTAATGGAGTGCCACCAGACATTTGTCCTTCGGCCATTGCTTGATCTAAAAATTGTTGTAGAGTCATAGGTTCCATACCCTGCTCCATCATGTCATCAACGTATTTTAAATACTCTTCTTCTAATTGAGCCATCATCATGTTCTCCATCTCTTGTGGAGATTTAGGACCTTCATTACCACTATATTTTATAGATGGTGCGTTAGTCTCCAGCTCTTCTGAAATTTGTATATCTTCTATTCCCATGGTTTTTTTACTTTACTTTGTTTTACTAAACAAATCAAGAGCTGGCATGATAACTTTTACATCCTGTGCCATCTCTTCTGGTTTATAACCTTTGACTTCCCAGTCTTTTTTTGTTTTAAAAACCTCACCTGTTTCCTTGTGTCTGTAAGTTTCTTCTACTTTTGCCTGTAATATATCCATTATGTTGTTACCTCTTTCTTAATGTTTAGGTAGCTAATAGCTACATCAAACGAGTCTGTTGTGCTTGTTTGAACTGTAAAGGTTTTACCACCTTCTACTATTAGCGGTTGGGTTAATAATTCTGTTGTAACATTAGCTGTTAATGCTGCTGATTTAATGGCTGTAATACTGTTATTTAAAACAGTTACACTAGGTGTACCAGCTGATGTAACCAATATTGATTTAATAACTATTGTTTCATTGACCACAGGAACACCAGAACCAAAAGGTGTCAGTGCACTACCGCTTGTACTGTTGTCTATTCCTACAAATTTATATTGGTTTACTACTGCCATTAATCTAAAAAGAAGCTTCTAGCTTCTATTTCCTGTTTTAATTCTTCTTGAAAAGTTGTGTTAAGTTTCTCTAACACAGCATCTAAATCTCTAACTAGAGATTGAGCAACATCTGGTTCATACTCATTACTTGCTCTGGTTAATGTTTGTACTATCTTTGCCATTATAAACTTGCAATGCCTCCTCTACCATAACCCTGTCTTCCTGTACCATCTTGTTCAAAACCACCAGGATCAAATCCACCACTTTGAGTAGCGCTACCATAATTGTTATCACCACCATTACCATGAACCTTACCTTGATAAGGAGCACTATAAGTTTTTCTGTTTTCTTCTTTTTCTATATCAGCATCTATTTCCATCCATTCATGCAAATTTAAATCTCCTATTTCTGTTTTTGCTTGATCTAATCTTTTTTGTTGTGTTTCTGTAAAAGGTATTTTTGAAAATCTATTATATCCTCTATCTTTAATAGCTTGCATTTTCTTTATAAACTTTGTTAAGTCTCTTGAATAACCTACTGATTTACCGCCGTGTACTGCATTTTTACCACTTAACACAGAGTCAGGTCCATAAATTAATAATCCACTATTTGGATTTCTTGCAAGAAAACCTTTTTCTCCAGCATAATCTAACTCACCTCTAAGATGTGGATTATAGTTATAAGAACCTTCTCTTAATGGATTTGTTAAATAACCTAAACCTAAAGCTCCTGCAAATAAAGGCATCGCTTTCATTATACCACTACCACCACCCTTTAGTATACTTTTAATACCTTGATTAGCTATTATTTTCATTGGATTAATTTCAAATTTACCACCAGTAAAAGGCATACCAAAAGTATACTTAGGATTTCCTTTTTGTGTATCTATGCCTAACATTTTTGCAGCAACGTCATAAGCATAACCCTTATCTATTAGTGCTTTTAATAATGCTTCCATTATCGTCTTCCTCCAGTTTGTATATCTAATCTAAAAGTACCCAATTTCCAACTAGTATCAATAGCTGTATTAGATATTGTGAGAGCTATAGCTCTACCTCTAGCACGTGTGTCTACTTTATCTGTTGTAGATGTTACAGTAAAAGGACCAAGTGATGAGCTAGCTGCTGCATCATTTGGATAATTTCTTAAATCTAATTGTACAATAGCGCTTCCTTGTTGTGCTATAAAGTCAGGTATAATTCTACTAACTCTCATAATGTTTTCACCATCACCTCTAAGGTCACCTAAATTAGTTGCAGCTCCTCTAACAACTTTTTGTGTAATATCATAATCACCAGATGTAATATTAGCAGGAATGGCTACGGCCGTGGTCCCTGCTTCTTGTTGATTAACTCCTGTTTCATGTTCAAAGTATATTGTAACTCCTTCAGTGTTTCCCTGAACATCAAATGATACATCATCACTTGCATTGTATTTTGTTGCATGAGGTAAACCAAATACAGATGAATCTTCCCATGTACTTCTAGGAAACAGAGTACTTGCATTAGTAAACCATATAGGTCGTTTGGATGTTGAATCTAAATAACTATATGTAACTGCTCTAGTATTTACATTAGATGTAGATGTTGGATAGAACCAAGTAATCTCACCAAACAAGTTATTAATACCACAATAAATTAATTGATTAGATGTAGTGTTAAGATCGTCGTAAACAAAATCTTCTACTAAACAGTCCATTGATTCTAGCTTACCAGTAAACCTAAAAAAACCATTATCAGACATCCAGTATGCAGCACCATCAACCTCTACTGCTGCGTTCATACCAATCAATCCACAGTTAGTACCTGCTTGTTCAAATGCAAATGTAAATGGAGTTCCAACAAAACGCATAGTAAATAAAGAAGTATCACTCCAAATGTATATTGCATTTCTACCAAGTTTAGCACCCATGATCCGTGATCCGGCGGCCAGTCTTTGTGTACCAGCACTATTCTCAGCTGTTGGTGTATAGTCTTCTATATTTTCTTGAGAAGAAAATCTTATAAACATATCATCTTGTGTAGTTTTATTACCTATAGTTGTTTCTGTTCCAAAAAATACTAAGTGACGATCTGGAGTTGACACTAACATATCACGTGACGCTGTTGGTGCTCCTGGAATAATTATAGCTCTAGTGCTTGTTGCATTTGCTGCATCACCGTCCCATTTAAAACACTCACCATTATGAATTAAAGCTATAAGTGTTGTACCTAAATTATCTAATGACCATAAACCAGGATCTGTTACTTGGTCAGTGTTGGCTGCAGGTGATCCCCAACCTGTAAATGATGATGTGTTTGTAACTGTTACACCAGTATTGTGAGCTGCTCTTGTAGTTCCTCTCACTGCTCTTGTTATACCAGTTAGTTTACTAGCTGTAATTCCTGTGTATGATATTTCCTCTGTTCCTACTTGAATAAAATTTGTACCTGAACTTGGAAAACCAGCTGTACTCCCTAAAGTAATTTCTGTAGCTGAACCATTGTTACCGTTTGTGTTGTCTCCTAATGCACCATTTAATGTAGTTGTTAATGCTCCTAAAATATTACCACCCCATAAAGATATACCCCAACCAAAAGCCCCTAACTGTTCAGCAGGTCCTACGTGAAAGTATTGGTAGTATTTTATACCACCAGATGTTGTTGCACCACTACCTGTTTCATTGCTAGGCATTGTAATAGTAATTGTAGTAGTTGTTGGTACACTTGTTACCATAAATTTTTTATCATTAAAATCTGCGGCAACAAAATTAGAATTTGTAATAGCACTAAAATCACTAAATAAAATAATGTCTGTTGGAACAAAAGAATGTGGTGCTGGAAAAGTTATAGTAACTGTTGGTGATCCATTAGTTGTACTAAACGCACTTGTAAGAGCTGTACCTGTTGGATTAACTAAAGGATGAATGTCATAATAAACACCACCAGAATATATGTATAAAATTTTGTTAGTTCCTATAGCTGCAAATTTAGTTGATGCTTTGTTTACAAAATGATGTAAACCTCTAGCGGCTCCAGTAAGTTTTGATTCACCTAATTGGTTCCACCCACCTATTTTTTCAGGCGTACCATATCTAAAACGAACATTCTCTCCGTCTATCCATTGAGACTCTGCACCCGTAGATGTAACTTGTTTATTAAATCCTGGTAGGAATCCTAATTTTTGTAACATATAGCCTCATTATAATACTGTTTTTATTCCTGATGGTAAACCCAACTTAGGTCTTCCATCATATTTGTTTTTGTCAGCAAATGGGCCATTCACATGATTATAATGTAGAAATACTTGACCGCAAATGTCCCCGTCAAAAGGCTCTCGCCAATGTTCAAGTTCACAGCCACTATATACTAGCATATCACCTACTTCAAGTAAGACTTTTGTACCTTCTACAAATATTGACCATGGATCACCACCTAAATTAAGTGTTGTAGATATTTCACAACTTGGTCTATCCTTATGTTTTTTTAATTCGTCACCTTTTTTATATGCTCTTGCGTAGGAATAAGTAGGACATAGGTCTAAGCCGGTATGCTTTTTCATTACAGGTAACATCTTAACCATAAGGGTTTCCATAGCAAAATCACCATAACATGAGTAAGTATTAGGTATTTGTTTATCGGTCCATGTTCCAAGGATCGAGGATTGTGCATGTATATTATGTTGGTACATAAAATTAACCGCATCTCTTTTAAGTAGGAAGTAGTTTAATATAAAGTTAGCTAAATCGTAAGACACAGCGTTTTTAATTACTTGATATTTTTTATCTTGAAAACTCATATTATCATACATTTCTGTAAAAAATTAAAAGACACTGATATTCTTATATCATTAGATTTATTAGGGTCAACACAATGCATTAACCAAGCTGGAAACATAATACATCTTCCAGCAATAGGTTCGTAATGTGTTTCTCTAAATAATCTTGTAGGTTTTTTTCCATCTTTTTGTCTTGGTCTAGACATACAAGCAACTGATCTTGGATCATCTATTTTTAAATGTCCTGAGTTTTTAGGTGCTTTAATATAATACACACCAGACCACAATGAGTTTGGATGTTGATGTGCTCTATTCATTCCACCCGGTGGATTAATGTTAGCCCACATATTACCTAATACAGGTTCACTGTCTAAGTGCTCTTGATCATAAATAGTTTTTTGACAAGCATATAACATATCAACTAATTTTTTATATTCAGGTCGTTCATGCATATCAGTTTTTGAATGCCATCCTTGTACATTAGTTCGAACTACTCCTTTATCTTGTTTAGACCAAGTTACAATATCTTGTTCTAATTCTTGATTAAGAGTTGGATGTTTTATATCTGCAATATAAATAGGTGTTGGAAAATGTAATTCTCTATGCATTATTTAAATGGTGTGCCTCCAAACCACATAACTAAAGATTTTCTGTTGCCACGTGTTACTGGTGTAACTCTGTGTCTAATAAAAGATGCAAAAAATATAGCTTGGCCTTGTTTTAATTTAACAAATTTATTTTCAGAAATTAGTTCTAAATCACCACCTTCAAATTCTGATTCAGGAGACAACAAACAAGTCATAGATATTTTTCTAACTGGTGGCTCATGAACAAAATTAACATCATTATCAACATGCCATTCATAAAACCCACCTTCTGGGTATTCTGTGTATTGTGCCATTTCAGTTATAGTCATTCCATCAAAACCGAAATGATTACCATTAGTGGTCTTCATAATTTTTTCTATATCTTTGTACATGTCACTCATTTTTTTAAATGGTATCCAACTAATATGTGAGGTTCTAGTTTTAGTATCTATTACCCCTGATTCAATTTTTTTATTACCACCAACATGAGCATCTTGTTTAGGTTCTGCACGTCCTGCAGCAATAATCATTTTACATTGTTCAGGTGTAAAAATTGCTTCATTTGTTTGAACTATAAAAGATCTCCATTTCGGTTCTGTAATCATATTAATATCCATACTCCACCCATCCTGTTATTATATATTTGTCATTCGATAAAGGTGGGTTTCCTCTATGTACATGTGTAAATTGTGATGGCCATACTAACATTGTATTTTTTTGTGGTTTAAAACGACATTTTTGATATAAAAATTCTGTCTCACCTCCTTCGGTTACATCATTTAAATATATCATAAAAGCAAGTATCCTATTTCTTGATTTCATTTGAGCGTTTTCACAATGCCAAAAATGATAACCTTCACCTATTTTTGTTTTTTGTATTTTAACTTCCAGTATATTATGTGTAGATAATTTTTTTAAGTGAGAATATTTTTGAACATACAAAGGATACACATCTTTAAAAAACATATCTATAAAAGGTTTATTGTTGTAAGTCATTGCAACATTAATATCTGTTATAGTATTTACAGCATTATCAGAAACAAGTGTTTCATCTTCTTTCCTTGGATGCACCGCACCTTGTTGTTCACAGTTATGAAAATAATTTAAATAACTATCTATTAATTCGTTTGACATAAAATTTTTAAACACACCTATATGATTATCAATTAAAAATTGTTTATCCATTAATTAGCTCCTCTATTTCTAATAGGATCAAAATCTACATCACAGTTTGCAGCAAGAGTTCTTCTAGTTTCATCAGTTCCGTTAAAAGGGTATACACAATGCCTCATATCATATGGAAATATATAAAAATCTCTAAGGTCCATTGGTGGTTGATAGTCTATTTTAGCAAACTGACCATTAGCTGCTCCTAATATTTGTAGCCTACCATTTTGTTGTATGTGTTCTGCAGAATATTCCTTACCATAAGTAGATGGTACTTTTAAAATCATTACACTTGATAAACCTGTAAACAACATACCTCTATGTATGTGTGTTGGATTATACTCGTGTTGTTTCATTTCATTAACCCATATAGAATTTAAATGCGTTTTATATTCTTTAATTTTATTAAAAGATAAATAATGATTAAACACTTGCATAAAATAATCTGTAACATTTCTAGGCAACATGTTATGATTTTCCATCTTTGTTTGATCTTCACCGTGATAAAACAATGAATGTTCGTTCTCAATCTTACCTACTAATTGTTGATTAGCTGGTGCAAGGTTATGAAAATTTTGTTCATATATATTATTAATCGATTCAAAAATATCTGAGGGTACTTGATATTTTAAAACAGATTGACCTAAAAATATAAAATCAAACTTAAGATTTTGATTTTCCATCTTGTGTTATTTGTTCTTTCTTTTTATAACTATTTTCTAATTCACCAGATTTTTTAATTCTTTGTAATGATTGTAGTTGACCCATGACATTAAATATTTCTGCCTCACTGGAATTTCCATTTAACGTTTTTGCTTTTTCATGATACTGTAAGCCATAGGATTCTAATTGATGTTGGTTAACATCTTTGTCATTAAACGATCCGTCATTAAATTCTTTTTTTAATCCAGACCACATTTTAATTTCTCTCATTCTATGTTTAGCTGTTTTTTCCATAGATGCTTTACCAAATTTACATTCATCTAGATCTATTTCGTATTTAGTTTTTTTGTAACTATCTTCTTCTTTATGTATTTTATTTTCTAACCAAGTTATCTTTGCTTCGTTTCTTCTGTAATCAAATGATAGGGTCATTAAGTTATCTAAATATGATGATTGTTCTCTAACACACTGCCAATATTTTGCAGCTTTAGTTGGGTATCGGTTATCTTGTAGTACAGAAAATCTTGCTTCTGTTTCTGTTCGAAAAACTTGTTTTTTTGTCCAAGTATCTCTAAGTTCATCTACCATACCTTTAAAATCTGATAGATCTTCTTGTTCTAATAAATTATTTAAATGAATTTCTTCATCTTGTATTATTTCTTTAACATCTTTTTTCATTTCTTTATCCTTTATAAGTTAGTTCTTATATATATTGTTTAAAATATATTACAAGTATTAACTATTGGTAAATGTAACAGTTGTAGCACCCGTACCAAAATTAAACTCTGATGTTACATTAGTAGTACTAGATGGACTTCCTGCAAAAAATAAAGCCGCAGTTCCAGGATTACCTGAAAAACCTCCAGACGGGTGTGTTGTAGAAAAAGTAGCAGCACTTGTTGCCCAAGAACTACCATTATAAATAAATACAGAACTATCTGATGATGAACCTGCATTAGCAATTATTGCAGTTTGTGTTCCACCGCCTACACTAAGAGCAGTAGGTGAAGCAGTTATTGCTGTCCAGTTTGTTCCATTCCAACTTTCAACAAGGTCAGTACCTCCTGCTGCTACAGCAGCAGTAATTGTTCCAGCTCCTACCGATTGACTCCTTGCAGTATTTAAATCATTAACTTCTGTCCATGATGATCCATTCCAAGTTTCTGTTAATACTTGATTTTCAGCAGCATCATTTAATCCACCTGCTACTAGTCCCGATGTTCCTGTGGCTCCACAACCAGACATAATTCTTCTTTTTGTATTAGTTGATGCTACTTCAGTCCAATTAGTTCCGTTGTATTCTTCTACGGCAGTTGAAAAAGCAGGGGGTGGTGATGGAGGCCCTTGTCCGTTAACACCTATTGCACTTGTTGAAGTTCCAAAAGAACTTTGAAAAATTGATCTTCTTGAATTCATGGAGTTTACAGTTGTCCAATTAGTTCCATTATAAATAGCGGCTACGGCGGTTCTATTAGAACTAGGTGGCACCCTACCTCCAAAACCAATAGCTGCAGTTTGTGTTCCTGCACTACCAGCTTGATAAAGTGATTGTGGATAATTTCCTCCAGTTGCTATTGAATCACCTATAAAAGCTCGACCTTTTAATTTATTTGATGTTGAGTTATACCAAACTTGTCCTTCAACAGGATTTGATGGGTCTGATGCTACCGCTTCAATATTTGTTCCATGTATTTCTTTGTATGTTGCCATAATTAATCCGTACTTATTGTTTTAACACTAGGACTTTCACCTGCCCATTCTTGTGCATATCCTTGTGCATTTCCTGAACTATTTATTCCACCAATAGAAAGTCCAGAAGAGTTACCTGTGTTATAACTTGCACCTCCAACAGTTCTAACTGCTATATTTAAATCTGTTGTTTCTGTCCAATTTGATCCATTCCATTGTTCTGTGTTTGCTTTTGTATTTGGTGAATCTGAAGGAACTTGTCCCCCATAAGCTAATCCTGATGTTTGAGTTCCAAATCCACCTACACCTCTTCTAGACGTATTTAAATCGTTAACTTCAGTCCAATTTGATCCATTGTAACTTTCAGTTGCTCCTGTAACAGTGGAGCCTGAAGAAGTAGCTAAAGCTGCTGTTGTAGTTCCAAAACTTGCCATACCACTATTAACTACATTTAAATCTCCAACTTCAGTCCAATTAGTTCCATTCCATTGTTCTGTATTAGCTATAGATCCTGAAGGGCCTCCGCCCCCAATTGCTAAAGCTGCAGTTACTATTCCTGCAGGTCCTCTAACTTGTGCTGTTTGGTTCATATTATTTACACTTGTCCAGTTTGTTCCATTCCATTGTTCTGTTACATTAAGATTAGGATTACCAGTGCCTGCTGGACCATATCCTCCAAAAGCTATTCCAGATGAACTGCTTGCTCCTGCACCTCTTAAAGAATATCTTGAAGTATTTAAATTATTTACTTCAGTCCAATTAGTTCCGTTATATAATTCTGTATCTTGTCCTCCAGTTGGTGGACCAGTATCACCACCACCTGCAGCTAATGCTGCAGTTAATATTCCAAAAGTAGCGTTATCAAATTTTGTTATATTGTTCATATTACCACCTGTAGCCCAAGATCCTGCAGTTATAGCACCTGTTTCCATTTTTATAACATTACTTGTAGAATTATACCACACCTCTCCTTCTACCGGATTACTAGGATCCGAAGAGTAGTTTTGTATTTTACCACCATGTGTGCCTATATACGTAGCCATTTAATTTTATTCCTCTAATGTTATGTCAGTAGGTCTTGTGATATTCTCTATTGCTGGTGCTTTTTGAGCATCAGGTAAAGCATCCCACGCAGCTTGTGCTGCTTGAACCTCTGTGTCAACAATCGCCTGTGCCTCGTCTTTTGTTTTTACAATACCTGCAACTTTAGCAATCCAAAGATTACCGTTTTTGTTGTGTGCAGGAACTTGCCAAACATTTCCAGGTAAGCCGACAAACGTGATTTTAGAAGATTCACCGTGATCGATAAATCCTTTTCCCCAGTTTTCTGCTACACAGTATTGATATGTTTTTGTCATAGTTTTCTCCTTTAATTAATCTGTTAATACCTTAGTTACCGTAGAAGTTCCACTCCATTCTTCTGTTGCTGCTGTTGGACTTGTATTTCCACCAGAAAATAATGCTGATGTAGTTGTACCATTTGATCCACCTGCATCACGTGCTTGACTTAAATCTGCAACTTCTGTCCAACTTGAACCATTCCATAATTCTGTTAGAGCTGATGTACCAGATCCACCAAAAACTAAAACCGCTGTATTGCTAACTCCTGCTGCACCCATTGCATTTCTTCCAGAATTTAAATCTCCAACTTCTGTCCAGTTTGTTCCATTCCAAGATTCAGTGTATGCAGGACTTGGAGCTCCACCAACACATAAAGCAGATGTTATAATACCAGTACCTCCAACTCTATTTCTTCCAGTGTTTAAATCATTTACTTCTGTCCAATTAGTTCCATTCCAAGATTCTGTGTTTGCAGCAGCTGGCGTTCCTCCAAAAGCTAAAGCGGAAGTATTGTCTACCCCTGCTCCTCCCATTTGATTTCTTGCAGTATTTAAATCATTCTTTTCTGTCCAGTTCGTTCCATTCCATAATTCTGTTTTTCCTGTGCTACCTCCCCCATAAATTAATGCAGATGTTTGAGTTCCATTACCTGTAAGGTCATCTCTATCAGAATTTAAATCATTTACTTCAGTCCAGCTGGTTCCATTATAAGATTCTGTTTGTCCTGATGGAGCAGGTGATCCACCTGCAAATAAAGCTGATGAATTACTAACGCCACCGGACGCTCCTTTTTCTCTACCTGTATTTAAATTTCCTCCTGTAGCCCAAGCACCGATTGGTGATATAAATTGATATTTGAAATCTTTGTTAGTGCTATCGTACCATAGCTCACCTTCCACGGCACCTGGATAATTACCAGCGAAGTTGACAACCGCAGTTCCAACTTTCTCCTTATAAGTAGCCATGATTATTTATTCTTTAACAACCAACCTTGAGTTCCATCTACATAAACCAAAGTATTTGCTGCTCTTTCTACTGAAACTGTTAATGGATCTGTTGATCCTAAAATTTTTTCTGTACCATTTTGATCAATTGTTAATGCGTTACTATCAAACGTTCCTGCGTAATCTACAAAAGAAACTTCATCTCCAATATTTCCAGCAGGTAAATCCATTTCAAATGCTCCACCAGTTGTATTAATAAAATAACCTTCACCAGCTGCTGCTGTAAAAGTAGAAGTTTTTACTGCTTGCCATGAAGTTCCACCAGATACTTCAGAGAAAGATAATTGACCAATACCTGTAGTACCTGAACCTGATACAGAAGCTACTTTTAAAAATGTATCTGCTGTAACATTTCCAGTTGGAAATTTAAGTTCATAGGATTGATTAGCTGAGTGTTCAGGTGACGTAAGTTTAATACCATGTGTATTTTGTTCACAATTAAGTTGAATTGAACCTGGATTAGTATCACCTCTTACAGTTACATGACCATTACCTTTAGCCAATAAATCTAAATCAACATTAGTTTCACCTGTTGATGATAATCTTGGTGCATTACCTGACGCACCATTTGCAATTGTAAATTCGTTTACTGCTGAACTTGTAGCTGTAAGTAAAGCTAATTCGTTTCCATTAGTATCTAAAATAGAAGTACCAATTTTAGG
>Ga0209535_1002163_pt1 | contig 12879 bp, 16 predicted proteins | sample LinPmetageLP28_FD_184041 | JGI IMG/M metagenome (GOLD analysis project Ga0209535, IMG submission 184041) | Marine viral communities from the Pacific Ocean - LP-28 (SPAdes) (version 2) | ecosystem: Environmental > Aquatic > Marine > Oceanic | place: Pacific Ocean | collected 2009-08-22
CTGACCATACAGTTCACCTGAGTTGAGGTCTATGGAGATCCCTGTTGGTAGAGTGCCTGACTGTATTGAATATTCAAGATCCCCCTGTAACGGATCAAAGTTCTCTACGTCAATTTTAATAACAAACGCATTGTCATGTCTGAACGTGCCGAGATCGGACCCAGTTCTGAACACAGGTCTCCTATTGGCACTTAGATCCATAGTCAGTGGTGATCCATCTATATCAGATGCGTCAATTGTTATGCCCGTATTCGAAACCCTCCAGAAGTCTGCCGAGTACACAAATATAGAGTTGTTCTGTTCAATAAAACTTGTGCCATCTGACACACGCACTATAAAATCGAAATTTTTGCTTATACTTTTTGAGCTCACTGTCTTATCAAATACACCGTCGAACCTGTTATCACTGCCCGACCCGTCATAACCGTCACGTAACCCAAAACGTTCATCATCTGTTAGTTGGACTATGCCTGATATCAATCCTGTTTTACTGATTGTAATTCCTGGCGGAAGTTCGCCTTTGACAATCTCGTACACCAGACTCTGTCCCGCCTCGGTGTCTGTGTCGGTGGCCTGCATCTGTAGTGACACACTTGCCCCGTCCATTACCCAATACAATCCAACGCTGGTTGAATCGTCTAGTTGTAGTTGTCCTGAGGCTGTTGTAAATGTAGGGGTGTCTGCTCCTTGTACATCTATACTGAATGTCCTATCTGTTATAGCGGTACCGGCCGTGGCTCGCACGACGAAGGTGTAAAGAGTTCTCTTGGCAACCTCAGCCGGAGTACCTGTAAGGAGTCCATCTGTTGTGACCTGCATTCCTGCGGGTAGGCTCCCTGCTATCACGGAGTAAGTGATGGCCGTTGAATCGCCCATAGCGACTGGGTCATTCGCTTCTAGTTGAAGAGAATATGCGACTTGCTCGTTTATGGTTGCAATTTTACCTGCCGTGGTTGTCCACACTGGTGTTGCCATTAATCTTACTCCTTACACGGGTATTTATTGGCGATTACCTACTATTATTCTGTGTACGAATCCAGTGTTCTAGGTGCTGTCGGAGACCTTCACGTGTGATCTTGTCTTGCTCACGTCGTATGGCATCCTCCAAGCGTTTGATCTCGGAATGTGCAGACTTGTGCCTGTTACGGTCGTTCCTGTGTTTCCTCATTTTCCCCTGTTAAGGATGTGTTTTTTCTAGCCTATTAAGCGTTGATCGTTATGTTCTGTGAAGCAAGAACTACCCAACCGTTTGCACCATAGATCAGTGTAACTGAATCATTCACAGCGTCCATCGTGATCGATGTGCCGTTTGCAAACGTTGTCGGTGTGATGGTTGCGTCACCGCCGTCCACACCCATGGTGATTATTTTCACCTGACCCACTGTACCATTTGCCAGTGAGTATGCATCTGTACCGGTCGTTGTGAGCTCAGTGAACAATGTTGTCAGGTTGATTGCACCCGCACCACTGATGGCCTGTCTGCTACCAATGAATGCACCTGCCACCGACAAGTTACCCTGTGCGGCCACGTTGGCACCAGTCATTGATAGTGCAGTTGTATTGCCTGATTTTATTTCTAGGTTACCAGCAGAGTTGGAAAGAATAGCAAAATTTGTGCCATCGTCTTTCAAATATATGTCACCTGCATCAGCATCAATTACTACATAACCAGATACATCAATTGACATATTACCTGTCCTAGTTAAAGTTGGAGCACTCAAAGCCGTAGATGCAGTAATAGTACCGGTTACATTCGTGTTTGTTTGTAATTCTATCGTACCTGTACCGTCCGTGGTTAATTCCAAGTTAGCATTTGTAACGTGGGTAGTGATATTGTTATCCCTAAAACGAAGTTCGTCAATATAAACAGATCCAGTACCATTTGCATCTATGTTGATATCTGCATTTGAGACGTTTGTCGTTATTAGGCAATCGGCACCAAGTAGTACATTTGATGTAACGTTGATATCAGTGGCCGCCATTAAACCTGGGACTTGTACAACTGTTCCACCAAGTGTTATCTGTCCTGTGGCATTTGGATTGATGTTAATTCCTCCACCTGAGTTGGTTGCAATTATACCATTTCCACTGATCGAAATATTGTCAATGTCAAATTGACCATCTATGACTACGTTTCCTGTTATTGTCTGTCCAACAGTGGTCATTGCATCTTTCACATCTACCACACCTGAACCGTTCGCTGATAATTCAAGATTGGCATTTGAAGTATTTGTTGTGATACCATTATCTTTAATCCTTACATCATCTATGTCTGATTGTCCTGTGACTGTGTGTGTTCCTGTTGTAGTGATATCTGCTGTTGTTAAAGTAGAAACTGCTGTTGTTGGTGCAATCAATCTTACACTTCCTGTGCCCGAGGCATCTAGTTCTAGGTTGGCGTTGGAAGCACCGGTTGTGATAGTGTTATCTGCCATTGAAATAGAATCAACGGTCACTGTGCCAGTCATTGTTGCCGCATTTATCGTAGGTGCTGTTAAAACTTTATTTGTAAGTGTCTGTGAACCAGTCAGCGTCGCCACTGTTGAATCAATGTTCAATGTGACTGTTTGACTGCCTGCCACTGATGTTAACCCTGTTCCACCTGCGATGGTCAATGACTGTGAGTCTAGGTCAACTGCACCTGTTCCAGAATCACCTGCTAAATCTAAATCTTGTGCTGTAACTTGTGAATCAACATAAGTTTTAATTGCACCTTGTGTGGCTAATAGTGTTGCACTTGATCCTAATGCACCATTGTCAATACCTGTGACAGTTGCACCTGTTGCCAATGCTAAACTTGTTGATAAAGTTGTTGCACCTGATACATTCAAGGGACCATCAACTACTAATCCTTCGTTTATATTAATAAAAGAAGAATCATCAGAACTGATCGTTGTGCCTGCTATTCGCACTGCCGAAGCGATAACTCCACCTGTGCCTGCTGGTAAAATTCTTATGTCTTCGTTTGATCTTGTTGATATGATGTTGTGGCCATTGATGTCCAGATTGGCCGCCAATGTTTTTGAATCATCATCCGTACCGTAAAGTTCTACGAAATTGTCGTTTATCTTGTCAAATGCTGTTCTTAATGGATCACCTGTGCCGTCGTTTGCACTTGATCCGATGTTGATTGCTTGTCTCGCCATGTTTTATAAATCCTTTTGTTGTAGATATTTATCGTATATTCTATAAACCTAATGTAATTATTATAGGTCTATCAGTGTTCTCTGGAATTTGAACACACAACTATTGTTGGTAATGTTCGTGGCTAGTAACCTAACATTGCCGTCATCTATGTCTGCTGTGAATGTGCATAGTGGTGCAGAGTAAGATCCTGTGTTACCAAACACAGTTATGTACGCTTCGATTGTGCTGTCGGCACTCGGACCGTGTATCACACTGGCCTCGACGATTTCAAATCTACTGTTTGTCGCGTCAGATATGGAGATGTAATACTTGGCACTTCTATAAGTTGCACTAGACCAACTGTCTACCAGTGACGTGGCCGATGTTGCCACTGTCGCGGTGTTGTCACCTATTTCTGAGTGGTTAAGCGTGGATGGTGATGACAGTGTAACAAATCCTAGGTTGCCTGAACCATCTGTTTTTAATACTTGGTTGCTTGTTCCATCTGACGTTGGGAAACCGAAGCCGCTGATGGTAACTGTGCCAGTGCCGTTGCCGGTCAGTTCGAGGTTGGCGTTTGATGCATTGGTTGAGATGGTGTTGTCGTCTATGGTGACTCCGTCGATTGTAAGTCCTGCTGTTGTGTTCAATGTTGTAAATGATCCTGCCAACGGTGTCGTGGCACCTATCACTGTGTTGTCTATAGTTCCGCTATTGATATCAGCCTTGGCTATCACTACCTGTCCTGTACCTGCAGGTTCGATAACAAGATCTGAATTTGATGTAGTTGTTTTGATTTCGTTGTCGGTAATATTGATGTTAGAGTCAACAGTTAAGTTTCCTATCACAACACTACCCGTTCCGCCTGGAGTTAAATTTATATCTGCATTTGAACTTGAACTGATTGTGTTGTCTTGTAGTGTCAGGTTATCGATGTTAGTGGTTGTTAAGTTTGTTGTACTAGTCACAGTCAATGTTGAAAGAGTTGTCAATCCTGACGGTACCTGTAAAGTAGAAGAAAGATTCACTGCACCGGTTAAAGTACTTGCTCCTGACACGTTCAATGTTCCGTCTACCACGAGACCATCATTGATATTGATTATTGTTGAATCGTCCGAACTTAATGTGGTACCTCTGAATTTTATTGCACCAAAAACAACCGAACCAGTGCCGTTAGGCAGTAAATTTATGTTCTCGTTTGATCTTGTGCCTTCGATGTTGTTGTCATTGATCCTGATAGCCGGGAAAGATATGCTACCTGTTCCGGATGGTTTGAAAACTAGATCCTCATTGGATCTCGTTGCTGATATCTCATTGCCAGCGAAACTTAGATCTCCACCTGACAGTGGTGACAGGTACAGTTCCGTGAACATGGTGTTCACTTTGGTCATCGCGGATCTTAGATTATCACCCGTTCCGTCGTTTGCATTTGATCCTATGTTCAGCGTCTGTTGTGCCATGTTAAACCTTTATTACTCTTTTGACCAATTTGATCACTTGGTTATTAGTGTTATTTACTGTTCCTAGCAGTCTTACGTTGCCGCTGTTTATGTCTGCCGACAGGTCAATAGAATCATATATTGTGGATCCGTCGCCATCACCATTTGTTGCCGCACCAAATGTGCTGACATATGCATTTGTTCCGTCATGTGTTACGTTTGCATCAATTAATGTGTACCTGTTGGCTGTGGCATCTGAAATCTGTATGTGGTATTTTACACTCCTGAATGTGGCTACTGCAAATGAGTCTATTACCTGTGCCGAACTGTTGCCTGATATGGTCGCTGTGGCGTCCTGCACATCTGTGTCGGTCACTACAAACGGAAATACATGGCTTGACAGCACCTTGCTACCGTTGGTCTTGAGCAGTTGTCCGGCTGTTACGGTATTGGGGAATGTGAAACCGTTTATCAGGACGTTGCCTGAACCATTCGCACTGATCACTAGGTTTGCATCTGTGTCTGTGGCTTTGATTTTGTTGTCTGTGATGTTGACCTTGTCTGCGTTCACTGATGGAACAGTGATGGAGACTGTTGAGAAAGTGGCCGCGGCCGGTGTTGTTGCACCTATCACGGTGTTGTCCACAGTGCCCTCATTTAGATCCAAATTTGGAATCTGTACCGAACCTGTACCGTTTGCAGATAATTTAAGATCATCATTTGAACGTATGACCTTGATCACGTTGTCGGTCAAATTTATGCTTGAATCTATTGTCAAGTTAGAAACATTGACCACACCCGTTCCACCTGGGGTTAGGTTTATGTCCGCGTTTGAACTTGAACTGATTATGTTGTCATTGAAAGTGAGGTTGTCTACAGTAGTTGTATCTGCGAAAGATGATACTCCCGAAACAGTCAGTGTAGAAAGTGTGGTCAAACCGTCCACGTTTAAAGTAGCACCTGTTTGGACCGTTCCCCCGAATGTTGTTATTCCTGAATTTAATGTGCCGTCTATTAATAGATTCTCGTTGATGTTCACAGAGGACGAGTCGAGTGCAGTGATTGACGTGCCTGCAATTCCTATCCCGTCAACGACCAAAGACCCTGATCCATTGGCCCTCAATATCAGGTCCTCGTTTGATCTTGTGCCCTCGATGTTGTTGTCATTGATCCTGATAGCCGGAAACAGTATGCTACCTGTGCCGGATGGTTTCAGTACCAGGTCCGCGTTGGACTGTGTTGCACTGATTTCGTTTTCAACGAATCCTATGGATGTCTGGGCAAATGGTTGTGCGTATAGCTCAGTAAAATTTGCATTGATCTTGAGGCCAGCACCCCGTATTGTGTCGCCTGTGCCATCATCAGCCAATGCTCCGATGTTGATTGTTTCCTGGGCCATGCTAGATACTCGCTAGTGTGATCTTTTTCCAGATTACTGTTGAACCATCGTAGTTTGCTGTACAAACATACAGGTTAGTTGCGTCCCAACTGATCGAACCTGCCACGTCACCTGTGTTTCCTACAGCAGTCGCAGTTTTCGTAGTCTTGATCACAAGTCTGTCTGCTTCTATCTGTACCTGTCCTGTACCATTTGGATCTAGAATTATGTTTCCGTTTGTGTCAGCACTCAAAAGAGTGTTGCCTGACATCTGTAAGTCACCCGCCAACTCAGCGAAATTGCTGTTGACCTTGGTCATAGCGGTACGTAAGGTATCGCCTGTTGCTGGATTTCCTACTGCTCCTGTGTCTATCGTTAATCTTGCCATAATTTGATACTCGTATTTATTAAATAATAATATGTTCATAGAAACCCTTAAAACGATGAAGTTGTACAAGAGGGAGAGCAAACTGGGTACAATGCACAATTACCACAGGAAGAAGCTCATCTATGTGTTCAAATGTGATGCCTGCTCTGAGACGTTCATGAGGCCAAAGAGCAAGGTAGATCTGGATCGTGCTTCAAATGACTTCAAACACGTGTGTAATAATTGTGACTCAAAGAAGTTTGCACAGAGCGTGGGTGTGAAAATGCGTAAAGTGTATCAGTTGGACGCCAGCAGTACCAAGACCTTATAACTGTTTCCATCGTATGTCATCACGTGTGCCTGTGATCCATCTCTGCAGGTCAGCGTATATGCCACACTTTATATTTGGTTGATCGAAGTACCAACGAAGGAATGGATTTCCTTCGAGATATTCCTTCCTGTTAATGAAATAAAAATTGATGTTGGGAAATTTCCTAAATGTCTGTCTCAGTTGATACATCCATTCGTACTTTAGGTATGCCTTCATGCTGGCCCTGTCTGCGTAGTTGATTGAATCCTTGTAGATATTGTTCTGTATCCTGCTGGGAGTGTCCATCTCCCACTGCTGGGCACCCATTATGTCAAAAGCCATGATCACTATGTTCTTGATGCCAGACTCGGCCGCCATCAACACCGCACTGCAACCAGACCCCTTGGACTTGGAGAAGTTGTTGGTCTTTATCTTGCCACCCTTCTTGACATCACCGCCACGCCACACCCTGTATATCTTTAGTCCTTGTGGTATATCGTGTTCTTGATCACCGTCACAGATGTAGTTCCATGAACTGATGTCATCTGGACCGTATATGTTTGGAGATTCCTTGCCATGATTGTGCCAATTGGCCAGTTCCTGGTACATGGGAGGATTCACCGCCACTATGTGATCACACAGCATGGGATGATCCCTGTAGATTGCATTACAACCATACACCACACCTTGTCCTTTTAACTTGTCTATTGGAAATATGTTTCTTGATTCACCATTGCCTATTACGAAAGCAGTGTCCATTATATTCCAAACGATTCTCCACAACCGCATGCGGAGGTCGAGTTGGGATTTGATATCTCGAACTGTGAGCCAAAGGTCTCTTCGATCCAGTCTATCTTTGTGCCCATGACATATAATAAGGAAGTCTCATCTACGACAAATCTACCTGTATTCCAGTCTTCCACGTGATCACCTTGTGCCACGCTTTCCTTGGTTTCAGCGAATCCCCAGTCATACTTGAATCCTGCACAGCCTCCACCCAGCACTGCCAGGCTTACTGCATATTTTCCTGGATTTTTAGCCAATAATTTTTCAATTTGATTCTTTGCTTCGTCTGTTATTTCGAATGGTGCCATACTATTAATTATCTATCTCTGTTACCCATGTTTTGCACTCCGACTTCCATCCAGAAACGTGATGCGTCTTTTTTATTCTCAAAACTCATGTAACTGTCTTGAGCCTCCCAGTTGTGTCTAAGAGGGTCATATAAATCTGATTGTTCGAACCACCAACCCCATTTACCTTCACAGTTGATCTGACACCACTCTATGCACTCACCTGCTACGCCGTTTGAATTCATGTCTATGTTGTATTGGAACTTCTTCTCGTAACCGCAGTCCTTGGGTATATCGGACATATCTGCCCTTACTTTTTTTACTTTGACCCTTCCATAACTCATCGCCAGTGATCCACCACAAACTTGTCCGCACTCTCCATAGGGTTTGGTGATCCATGGAACACTGCCACTCTGTTTCCGGGTTTTATCTCTGCAGGTTTCCTGAACCACTTCTTGCCTTCTTTATTTGTCAGCAGTTTGGTATCCTTCAGTCCCACCATCTCCCACTTGTAACTTCTAATCCATTCGTCTGGGAACCATGTGATGTCGTCGTTTGCTTTCTTTGTAATAAAATCTTGATCTCCGTGATTCTGTTGCATTATCTGTGCCGAATTGCTGTTAAACTCGTTCCATAGATAATTCATTGTGCCTGCCTCCCAACGCATCACACTGGAGTTACTCAGTTTCCAATCTTTGATCCTACATCTGTTGAAATCTCTGATTATGTTGAACTTGCCTGTATGTGTAAACAAGGGGTCTATGTTGTCGAATATCACAACATCAAGATCAAAAAATAACATGTTGCCTTTCAGTGGCATTTCAGGTGCGAACATCCATAGTTTGCTCCACCATGATTTGATCCATGGATCATTTGGTAGTTTGATCACATTTATTTCTGGATCTAATCCTGCAGGATCATCTGTAAGACAGTGGAATTGAAAAGGCACCGTGGTGTGTCGCTTGACCATGCTGTTCAGCACGTTGGCATATTGCGAAGGATATTTGATCCCCCATTTAACGCATACTACGTGATTCATAGCCTCTTTTTAATCCTTCCATTTGTATCTGTTTCCAGTCGTCGCTTTCTAGTGTGTAAGGGAAATCATTTTGATGTACTCCAACACCTCTGATTGTGATGTTCTTTATATTTAAATTATCTTTCATTACTCCATATATGGAAGTGAAAGGACGGTTCTGAAAAGATGTTTCTAAATCTACCTGACCAATTTTAATGTAGCCTAATGCAAGTTTAGGATCTTCCCAATCATAATCATTTTCTTTGAGCCATGCTCTAAAGCCATCTACTTCTTCTTTCTTGAAATCATGTTTTGATTCTGTGATAGTGTCACCCCATTCTATGTCAAATTCTCCGGAATAATACTTCTGATGATTGATCTCTGAGCAGGTTGCTTCATCCATCATGATCCCACCTTCATCATTGAACACTTCGTACAACGTCTTTCCCACCTGGCTCCAGTGTAGGTACACTCCACCCAGCTCTCGGTCATATCTATTTTGTTTGAAAAGTTCAAAGTCTTCTTGGTGTAAATCATACCTAGGTGCATTGAGAAATGTTGTGATCTGTGAAGGTCTGATCCACTCAGGTTCGTATTTGGTTTTCCTATAGGACAGTACCCAACTTTCGATTTCATGGCATATATTGTTAAGTTGTCTAATGGCATATTTTGTTTTTAAATCGGATTGGACATAGAAAGGAGACATTTGCCATGCCGTTCCTTGTAGCTCTTCAAAATATCTATGTAATAAGTTGCAGGCATCATGTTTTAACCTCAGGCCTTGCTGGCTGTCATCCTTGCCTATCGACAATCTATCACTGTACTGGAAGTCATCGGCTCTGAATGGATGTATCTTTTCGTATGGTGGATCAAACGTGAACGAGTTTATCTGTTCTATGCTTTCGTTAAGTTCTCCGCACAGGAAATTTAGATCCCTTTTGGAGTCGGCCCATCCTAGAAAGCAGAAGTTCTTTTCGAGTATTCTTTTTTGCACGAGATTATCTTTGAGTGCTTCTATGAACCTTTTGCCCAGGGGTGTGTCGTATATGTCTATCTTGACTTTTTTGTTGTTGTAGTCTATTAGGATTTTATCCTCTAGAGTAGATGGCACTGTTTGCTCCGTGTTCCATACATTCGACACTTTCCACGAAACACCTGTCATCTGTTTTCTCCCTGATCAGTTTGTCAGCGAAGTCAAATGCATGTTTGGCGAACATCTCAGCACCCACTCCGTCGAATATCCTGATCTCTGCCAAGTCAAGGCTTTCTAAGTGCTTGAATGTTTCTAAAAATGGATCTGCCTTGTCCAGTGCAAGTTTGTGATCGAAGTGATCTTCAAGCCATGCCTTAAGTGGTTTGAGTCCACCAAAATCCACCGCCCAGTTCTTGTTGTCCAATTCCTTACATCCAAATGTGAATTTAAATGCAAGACTGTATCCGTGTAGTAGATGGCAGTGTGAATGATCTGCGTTGGGTTGTCTGAACACACAGGCCAGGCCTATGTTGTGTCCGTATGTTTTAGTTGATTGATAAGTCATCTTTTCTCCTTGTTTTGATGACTTGCAGAGTGTTTATAGAGGGTTGAAAGTCTTGAGTCCTCTTGATCATCAGTTAAGTTTCTTGCCTAACTTTTGATCTAGATCTAATTGGAACGCTGTTTCTCTGATACGATCCGTCAGTTCGTTTGGTATATTTAATTCTCCATCTATGATGCTCTTAAGAAAGTGTACCATCACAGTGAACTCGTTTCTTTTGGAAACAGTCTCTGGATCGATTCCGTATTCCTCCATCGCATTCAACATTGCCTCTGACACGTCTATCAGTGCCTTGATGCTTGTTGAGTGTTTGTCGAAGTGTGCCATTATGTGATAATCTTAGGTTTTGCAGGAACCTCAATCTTGCTGAACACCCTGTTGTACTCATCAGCGATCTTATCATTGATGTGTGCGATGGATATCAACTTGTCTGTTGCTATGTTAAACGGTTGGTCCTGTCTGGCAGTGGAGAAAAATGTACCAAATGCAAGACCCTGTGGGCCGTTCATTAGTACAAGTGCCTTCTCGATACTGACGTATGTGTCGGCCTTGCCTGTGAATTTTGCGATGACCTCTTCCCCTGAAGCCAATTTAAGAGTTACTAGATCTCCATCTTTTATTTTATCAAACATAATCTTATTATAAACTATCCTACGAGTTTGTCAATGTATTTTCTTAATTCTTTGTCTTGTACGTTGGATGGGATATTGTTGAAGAAGAATATCTGGTAACTGTCTGACCCGTACTTGCCAATGCCGTGTAGGTCACTGGCCTCTTTCTTGTTCCAAGTGAGATATTGTTCAGTCATCTTGCGAATTCTACGTGACCTAACTTCCCACATGCCCAACGGTTTCAACATCTCCTGTTGTGTTTTTAACCTGCCACGCAAATATGCTTCAGGACTGGGGTATCTATAGAAAAGTTTTGGTAAGATTATTTTCACGTGCTTACGATACGTGAGATTCAGACACATCACAGCCACCATGTGTTTCCATTTTTTATACGGCGCCTTAATTTGTTGTTGAACCATTAAATGGTCCACCATTGGTTTGATCATACTGTAATTTTATATGGAATTATTTTTTTGTCAACTCTCCGACAAACTGTAATAGATATCTGTCATGAGCTCCGGCGTTGGCCGATCCATGTGGCATGTACCATGGAAAGGTGTATGAGTCTCCCTGTTTCCATTTTGTTATTGTATCTGTGCCTGCTATGAACACCTGACCTATCTGCCAATCTTGACAAAAAACTACACCTGAAAATATGTCTTTTGTGAGAGTATTACTGAAATCATGTTCTCCTCTGGTCATGTGAGTCCTGTATTTGTCAATATGAATACCACAAACATTACCTGGTGTTTGTACGTTAAGATATATTTGTGTTTTACTAATACCAAATCTATCTCCTATTTGTTTATGGAGTTTATGCTCCTTTTCAAATTCGTGTCTTTTAATTTGATTATTCTTCACCATGCCTGTGTGTAAGGTTTGCCCTATTTCGCCAATGGCCTGTGTATGAAATGGAACTTCCTGAGGATTTAATTTGAGTATGTCCTTAAAATCAAGATCAATGTAACCTGTGCTATTGTATTGAGGTTGTGATTGATTTTGTTTCCATATATCAGTGCTTAATTTTGTGAGAGAGTCTATGTCTTCTATTAGATCTAACCATCTTGTTTGTTCGTGGTTTTGTGTGTTCATTTTTTTGCTAATTGTTTGTTGATGAACCTAGCCATGCCGTCGTAGGTCTCCTGGAACACGTTCGAGTGCTGGCTCCATTCCTTGGGCATTTCCCAACGATCATGATTTACCACTATCCACCTTGTGTCTGGATCTGAATAACCCATCAATTTATGGAACTGATATATCCAGTATCTTGGATCCACTGGCCTCTTGATGTATGTGTATCCTTGTGATCCTGTGTACATGTTGTTGATTTTATCTTTCTCCAACGGATGTAGATCAAATCCCAACATGAATATTGCTTTGGGTTTAAATGTCAGTCCCAACACACCGGCATGTGGTCCTGCACCCCAATGGAATGAATCATCTTCTCTCTTATCACCTGCGTATGGCAAGTCTGGTAATTTTTTTACATTCGGCCATGAAGCGAACTGAGCCGACCATCTATCTCTCGTCAATATTGTTGTTCCTTTACCAACTGCATTGGCAGACTGTTGGCACATATGTCTGTCCACACAAACGAGATACTCTGTGACGAAGTCTCTGTAGATTGCGTTACACCCAATGACAGTGCTGAAAGATTTAAGTGGTGAAATATCAAATCCTCTACGGCTTTCACCATTGCCTATTATAGAAACATACTTGGTCATAATGCTATTTAATCACCCCTTTAGACTGCTATAGAGCAACGTACACTGCTGGTAAAGGCACAGTTGGAATAGTTGTACATATCACTGATTTCCGTTGATTAAATGCCATACGGTAAGATATTTGTCCCAAGCCTTTTGCAGGGTAGGATACTTCCTTCTCAGCTCTATGGCATCTGCTCCCACCATTTCTGCCTCCTCGTATGCCCGTTCTTCGTCCTTGGCCCTCTGTGATTGTTCCACCAGGATCCTGTCACCATTTGGTAATTGTTCGTACACTGTCTCACCACCGTCGGGCGAG
>Ga0209535_1002164_pt1 | contig 12873 bp, 21 predicted proteins | sample LinPmetageLP28_FD_184041 | JGI IMG/M metagenome (GOLD analysis project Ga0209535, IMG submission 184041) | Marine viral communities from the Pacific Ocean - LP-28 (SPAdes) (version 2) | ecosystem: Environmental > Aquatic > Marine > Oceanic | place: Pacific Ocean | collected 2009-08-22
AGATTAGCATCTAAGTATTCCTCTACCCATGTGAAGTGATCTTGTAGTCCTTCATCAAAGACTTTACGTTTGCTGTACAGGTGCTCTTTAGCTTCAAGTTCTAGTTTCATAGTGCTTCCTTAAAAATGTTAAAGCTCTCTCTAGACCTTCTATGTCATCCCCTAATTGTCCTATTCCTAAGTTACAAGGCTCACATAGCCATCCTCTAAACTTTAGTGTGTTGTGATCGTGATCTACTACTAAAGACTTTTTATGTGGTAGCCCACAACAATCACAGACTTCAGGTTTAATACTTTTGTAAGTAGTACGCATATCTCTTCTGAGTTTAGCATCTTTTGAAAAACAAGCTTTACACCTATTATCATGTCTAGTTTTAAAAAAAGCGTGTTTGTGAAAGCTACTCCAAGGTTTTGCTTTTGAACATATTTTGCATACTTGTGTCTCCTGATTAGGATCAGGTAGCTCTACTATATCTTTAAACATTTCTAGTTGCATTGTAACTCCTTAAAAGCAGTTTAAACACTTGCTTAGGTGATTAAGTTTATATTACAGGAGCTTCTACAAAGAATGTTGTAACGTAGTCTACAGTGTTTGATGTAACTCCTAAAGCTACAAACATTTTTAATGACACTATGAATAATGTTTCTACCATTTTATTTCCTTTATGTTAAATCTACAATTTCACAGCTATCTCCAGAACACGCTAATGTCTGACTACCTGCTGTATTATCTTCTTGCTCGTACTCTGATAAGTCCTCCCAGCTAATTGAAGTTGGCATACTAGAGAGTAGTGTCTCATACTCTTCTTTACTGCAGTCTTGATATGGTGCTTGCTGATACGTGTGCTCATTAAAGGGCAGGAACGATACACCACTCATTTCATCGAAGTGTTTGTATACGAATGCACCTACCTCAAGCCACTCGTCTGGGTTTACGTTAATAGTCACACTAGGTTTGTGCTCACACCAATGCCGTTGATAAGCTAACCACATCTCCAGTTGTTGAATAGCAGTAGTGTCTTTAGTACAGACTGCACCATCAGGAGATTTCTGAGGAAAGCTAAACACTACTGTTGTGTCAGGCTTCATCACACAAGGCTCACTGGGTATTCCTTGATCTTTCATAAACTGAGTTAGAGGGTCTTTAACGTCACCCCTAACAGTACGCACATAGTAGGGGGAATGACGAGGGTGCACCCCACTGCTAGATGATACCATTTGAGATACCGTTCCTGATGGCTTGACACAAGTGATAGCAGTAGAAACAGGGATGCCAAGGCGCTCAGCCCACTCAGCATTAGTAGTGACAGCAATAGACCGTAAGTGCTCAAGAGTCTTCTCCAATCCAGAATTAGATTTAGTAAGTAAAGGGTTGTCCATTATCCCTGTGAGTGACACACCCAACAGGCGTTCTTCTTCTGTATTTCGCACCCACATCTTTCGCAGATAGGGGAACTTAGTGAAGGTAGATTGAATAGTACCCAAGATCGTAGCGAAACGAACTTTTTTCTCAAGGTCTTGAACACTGTCTGTTGCACGTACTACTACCTCCGTTAAGTTGCACACTTGCCCAGATCGTAAAATTATCTCCGAACATGGATTTGTCCCAAAGTCATGGTCTGCATCACGCCTACCATTCTTAGCAGCCTGTGCTTTAGCTGCCTCACGGTTGAAGATACCTCGCTCACCTGAGCCTGATTCAACCAACGCCATCCACTCACGCATAAAGGACAAACTGTCTGGCTTCTCACCGTATGCTACTGAGTTGTTAGCTAGAGCACGATGGGGATTGTTCTCCCACCAGTTGCCTGACTTAGCGTGGCGCATACGATCATCAGATAAGTTTGACAAGCTGATCATAGCTGAGCGCCTCACGCCACCTACAACTACTACCTCACCTATCTTACACATAAGGTCATGGCATTCTATGCTAGACAGGCGGCGTCCTTGTGCAGCCTTAAATGTAGCCACTGCAAAGTTAAACAAGTCTATCAGTGGCGCTGGGCCTGATGCTCTACCACCAAACGTCTTGAGCCTAGCACCTGCAGGGCGTACTCTACTAGTGTCCCACGTAGGGATCTCTCCGCTGTACAGGAGAGCAATGAGTTGACGTAGAGCTTTAGACCAGCCTTCCTTACTGTCCTTAACTACAATGTTAGTTTCACTGTCAAACAACTGAGGTACATCTGGTAGCTTCTGGACGTACTGCCTCTCTACTGAGAAGCCTACGCCTGTGCCACACATAAGAACGTGCATAGCTTCATCAAAAGCTACAATGCTATCTACGGCTATGTAGGAGCAGTTGTACATACTTATATTGTCTCGTGCTGCAGCAGGACCTGCAGTCATTAAGCTTCTCATAGATGGCATAACCTCAAGCCCTAAGATAGCTTGCTCTATATCTTTAGTGTAGGAATCATTGCCAGCGACAGGACGTACAATGTTATCCATGTAACGAGCTACAGTTTCAGGCCACGTTTCTCTGCGGTTCTCTTTGTCTAGCCAACGTGCGTAGCGTGACTTATGTATAAATGTTTGATAGTCTGTAGGTAAGTAGTTGCTCATCTGTTATCCCCTGATCCCTGTAATACACCACGCTCTTGGCGGCTATCTAATTTCTCTCTATTCATTTCAGCTACTGTACGCAAACTAGCTCCATAAAAGTTAGATAGGGCTGCTACATAGAATAGTACATCACCTAACTCTTTTAGCATACCTTGCTTGTCTAGTACAGCACCATCTCTAAAACTCTTCTTTAGTTTCTCCGCTATCTCACCTGCCTCACCTACAAGGCCAAGGGTGTTTTCCATTTGTCTTGTCTGACCTTTAGTTAGGATCTTACCTTCTACCCACTGGCTGTATGCAGACAAATCATTCTTAGGTGTACCGTCCTCATTAAATGCATCGTAGTAAGGATCATAATCTGGCTTCATTGTCGCTCCTTTACAAATAAATTCTCTATAGTAACATCATCAGTGTCATAAAAAGTATCTAACACTAAATCCTGAACGTCTGTTGCATGTGATTGTTCATCTGAAGACAATATATTATTCTTCTCATCAAACTCCATAACAAACGTAACACTAAATCTCCTACGCATTACAGTGTGTCCACCCATCTTTGTCGCATTCTATCTAAATACCAAATAGCTTTATCTATATCTTCTAGGCCATTCTTGTACTCACAACGCCACATATACTTCAGCACGTTAGCTGCGTGTGGTGCTATAGCGCCTGACATATTCTCAGTCATAGCTTCTATAGCGTCTATGCATTCTATACCAGCCTGATTATAGTGTACTGGTTTGTTTACAGGATCTGGTGTCTCTAAACTATTCATTATGCGTTACCTTCTGTTTTAGTGAAAGCTGTAAGCCTTATTACCTTGCCTTCTGTACCTTCTACCTCTTCGTATATAGGTGGTCGGTTCTTCATTTCAAGGTCTATCATTTCGTTTCTGCGATGTTCTACTGTCTCAAAAACGTAATCATCATACTGCATCACATCTATAAATGCACCTAGCATAGTTACTAAGTCTACTAAGTGAGACAGTTCTTCTTTCTTTATAGTATTTTCTTCGTGCATTGCAATAGCTGTAGCTACTTCACCTGTCCAGTTATTGTGCTTGTCAAAGCCTACAGGCTTAAGTAGGAATGCTATTTCATCTACTTTAACAGAGTATGTCATTTATCCCTCCTTGTTTGTTTAAGTACAATACGGTTTTCTTTAATTGCATTGCCCTTTTCTTTCAACCAATCTTCAGGTATGACTCTATTAGCGTACATAAAGTCGTTTTTCTCACACCACTCAAAGTATCTAGACTTAGCCCCTTTGTATAGCTTAGCTTTAGCGTTACTAAATATAAAGCGTATATCTAACTCAGGATGTTGCTTACGTACTTCTAAATGCTTGTGTCTATCTTCAGAATCAAATAATCCTTTTACTTCAATTATAATTCCATTATCTAAAATAAAGTCAGGTGTGTAAGTACGGTAGCGTAGGTCCTCCCATTCTATCTTTAGTACTTCATACCTGACTTTTCTTTGTATAGTTTTAAGGTACGCAGCAACCTCTTTTTCTAAGCCACTGCGATACCTTCTAGGATTATGTCTCCTTTTTGTCATCTACTTCTTCTACAATAAGAGAGTTCTTTAAGCGTTGAATAACTATAGCAGCTACAGCTTTAAGGCTAGACATTTCATAACCTAATTGTTCCTGTATGCTATTGTTAAACTTTAATTCTCCTAGCATAGTATTCTGTTCATCTGTGAAATTGTCAGTTTCATATTCAACATCGTCTAGTGTAACTTTAGCCATTATATACTCCTTAATTGACTACGTATGTATATTCTACATCAGGGGGTGTTTGTTTACCCTGATATACTTTAGAAGGTAAGACTTGTAATTCAGTCCAACACTTTTTCTTGTGATCACAAAAACCACACTGCTTACTTAACTTTCTGTTGCCACTAGTTTTACCTCTGTATGTCTCAGGTTCATCAGTAAAGCAACGCTCAAAAGGTTCGTCATTAGTTATGTAGTCGTGAGTATCCTGGATATTAGCCATCACAGTTTGTTTATCCAAGGAAGCAGCAGACACATACTTGAAGTGTCCATTACCTTTATTGACTACCCACCAGCCACCAACTTTCTTTTTGGCTGCTTGTGCATACCCTACAAGCTGTGAGATGTAACCAAAGCTATCACCTTTAGATAATGTCTCTGCATCCACAAACTTATTCATGTATGACCAAGGTGATGCACTCTTTACATCGTCTACTGCCCCGTCCATAATCATGTCGTACTCGCCGCCTACTTCAGCGCCACCCTCAAGTTTAAGGGTGACCCTATCGTTGTCTTCAAATTCAACCTTAGCAGCCCTAAGTATTCCTTTAAAGATAGCTTCAGTCCAATCACCCATTAGCATGTTTAACATAAATGCGGTAGGCTTTTGGATGTCTGTCTCAGGGTTGTTCTTATCAAACCAAAGCTGACACTTAGGACGCCCAATGTTGGACATCCTAAGCTTAAACTCTTCTCGTGGGCCACTGTTGAACTGCTTCTCTAAAGCTGCTGCGACATCATCACATATAGCTTGTATAACCTCTTGAGACATAGAAGCTTTACCATCTATGGCATCTCTAAGGTAAGAGTGTACTGACAGTTCAGCAGGGTGATTCATTATTCAAAGTCCTGTACATCAATGATGCTACCTACAATAGCTGCATCCTCTGCTGAGATGTTAGCTACGTTGTTCTCATCCCATTTGCTTAGCACCCAAGTGTTAGTGCGCTCTACTTCCATGATAAAATCACGTAGCAAGTCATTGTCACCCTCAGAGAAACCTACCTTGTCACCTAATGACGCAGTGACCTGAGCAAACTTATTGCCATTAGGCATAGAGTGTTCAGTGGCACTTAGATTGATGTTGTTCTCTATAGGTGTGATAGCTTTGCTAACTAGAGAGCCAGTGACTGCATTAATAGACTTCATAGATGAAGGGTTCTTAACATCAAACACAAAGGGTACTTCACCTGTAAAGTCTACAGCCTCACCACCTTCATTAGTAGGATTGTCTAGAGTAACTAAACCCATGAACACTTTAGTGCGTTTAACACTACGCATCACCTGCTTAGTTGCCTCAGGCAATGCCTCAAAGTCTTTGACGTAACCTGATGGACGCCCCAAGTTAAAGCCACCTAGTGTATCTTTTAGGTCTGCGTTTAAGCTTGAAGATAGAACAGTCTTCTGTGTTAGATTAGCTTCACTGTCCCACTTAGTCCACTGCACACGCTCAGCAAATAGGCGTATGTTTAGTTTCTCTGCATAGACCTCCTCATCACCTTTGCGTACCTTAAACATTGGTGTGCTGACTATCTTACTGTCCTTTACACCTTGCTTTACCACAGCATTAATACGCCACAGTGAAGTCTGTTGTTTTTGTTGGGGTGCGGAGAAACCCATAGCATCAGCTATGTTCATTCCGTCTACTGATAGTGCTACTTCTGTGCTCATTATATATCCTTTCAGAGCTAGTAAAGAGATTTAGTTATACTATATTACGTCCTTCGTGTCAAGCCAATTCGGCCCAATTTTTGCTTCTAATAGTAGAGGCACGTTCATCTTTATGTCATACGCTTCTTCTATCAGTTTGTCAAGGTCTTCATTCAAAGTATTTATAATTTCTAGCACATACTCCTTCTCATTTGGGTGAATATCTATCACCATTGAATCGTGAACTGTGTTGACAATGCAAGACTGCATCTTATCTAGCCTAGCCTCTAACTCAATCAACACCAGAGGTACGACATCCCCTGTAGCAAACCCCTGCACTGGATAGTTCTTTATCATAGTGAAGTGGGTAGGCATACCATTGTCTCTGCGTACAACATCAGGGAAAGCATACTGCCTGCCTGACACGTTAGTTATCTTGTTAAACCTGATAGCTTCATTGCCTAGTTTCTTGTGCCATGCAGCAATTCCAGGATATTTCTCATTGAAGTGTTCGTAGTATGCCGCTTCAGCTTTGCTTCTGCCATAACCTGTAGCGCCAAATAGTGGTGCGAAGGTGTGTGCCTTACCTTCTTGACGAGTAGTAGGCTGACCTGCATCACTGATAACTTTAGCTGTGTAGCTGTGTACATCAAATCCTGAGAGTATCTCATCCATAGCTACCTTGTCTTGAGCTAGAAACGCTGCTGTCCTAAATTCAAGTTGAGCAAAGTCAGCTTCACAGATATGACCGCCTTTCCATCGTGAGATAAACACCTTCTTAACTGGAAACGTATTACCTCGTGGCATGTTCTGCATATTAGGATTACGTCCACTGAAGCGTCCTGTAGCTGTGATGTGCTGGGTAAGACCTACATGCAAGAAACCATCAGGCTTAGTGTAAGTAGAGATGCCATCCACAAAGCTAGACAGGTAGCTGGACACAGCAGACAGACGCTTAAGGTCTGACAAGAAGTTTACAGCAGTATCCATGCGATTGTTCTTAGACGTAGCTATGAGAGCATCCAAGTTATCCTTACCTGTGCTGAAGCCGTTAGCACTAACCCACTTCTTACTAGGTGCAGCAAAGCCTAGACCAGCCATCTCATTAGTCTTCTTGAGTTGATAGCCTCTAGCATCACAATCCTTACATTTGTTAGGTCTAGCAAACTTAGTTCCATCCTTTTTTACTTTATACGTTTTGCCTTCTCCCTTACAGGTAGGGCAAGTAAATGCTTTAGTCTTAAATAGTCTACTTGAGTTAGCTTTAACTGTAGAGCGAAACTCTTGTGGTGTCTTAACAAATTCAAATAGCTCAGCCCATTCCTTCTTGTTGTGTACCTTACAGCTAAACAGTACCTGAGAAGCTTGCTCTGGGCTGTTGATGTTGATAGGTGTGTCACCCATTAGCTTACGTATCTGCTTATGTAGGCGCAACTCTATGTCTGCTTTCTCTTTCTCGAACTCAGTTCTTACTTGCTGTAAGGCGTTGAGATCCACCCTGACCCCTGACATATACAGTCTGGTGAGGGTTTGACAGGTACTAAAGGTAATGGCTCTGATTTTATGCAAGGTTTGGCAGGTAGGGTCTGCATAACGATCTTCTTGCTTGAGGTACAGGCCCCTAGTAGCACCAAGGTCAGCACTGAGGTAATGACTAAGTTCTTTGAGGGGTATTTCATTTGTGTTGTATCCTTCTTTAAAGTAGGTTTTAAGTGTATCTTCTTTCTGCACTTCCAGTTCGTAACGTTGAGCACAAGCCTCTAAGCTTAGCGGTTGCTTCTGCCCACGTAGTAGTAGGTACTCAGCTAACATTGTGTCGTATATGTCACCATTATACTTGAAGCCACATTCCCATAGCCACATAAGATCGTGCTGGGCATTGTGCATAATCAACAAGGTGGTCATGTCTAGTACCTTCTGTATCTCCTTACGCCCAGCGCCTGAGGTATCCTTCTGCTCAACATGATCTAACGTTACTATACACTCAGAGCCACCCTTAACTGACATCATGCCTACCTGCACTAAGAAGTTGGATGGTTCAAAGGGATCAAGTATAAGCTTGCCGTTACGTTTTATTGTTGTGTTCTCTACGTCTAGTACAATTTTCATGCCAGCCTTCCTATGCTTGATACTGTGATCTTTCACCATCTAACTCACAGTGTACTACACCATGCCAGCCACCTTTAAGCTTATTCTTAGCTATGTTCAAGTGTCTCTGTGTATCTTGTTCGTCTGCACCTTCAACTTGTGGGTTCTTAGAGATCAGTATCATCAGGTCAGCTTCAGCAGCCTTACCTGTCTTACTGCCTTCCATCATAGACTGATCTACGTACACCTTACCTTCAGCTACAGCACTTAGCTGTGACATCCAGATAATAGCACAGTCGTGTTGCTTAGCTATGTTACGTGCATGGATAGCAGCTTCCTTAAGATACACATCTGACTTGTCACTGGTCTTACTTGAAAACTTATCGCCCATGTCTAAAACTACTATGTCAGGCTGATAAGCTTTTATAATAGCCTCAACCCACGCCATGTCTTTGCCTGTAGAATCATAGAGGTTTATGTTCTCTCTGACAGGCTCGTAGCGTGACGCAGCTAAGGCGTAGTTGCCCTTCACCTCTTCCATAGACAGGGAGGTAGCCGCACTAAGATACCTAGCTCCTACACGCTCGTATGCTTCCTCATTACACAAGACAATACACTTAGCACCTTGACTAGCAAAACCATTAGGCCCACCTAGTAGTGACGCATGAAAGGATGTCTTACCTGTGTTAGGTCTAGCACCTACAATAACTAAGTGTCCTCCACTAATACCTTCTACTCTACTAGTCAGGGATGGTATGTTAAACCTCCACTTAGACTGTACATCGTTAGCTTGCAGTAGATTGTCTATAGATATGTCACCCCAATCAATCTTAAGATTAGGCATAAAATCATCTTGATAATTATCTAGTATCTTACGCATAGGCTCTAAACTATTTTCAGTGCCATTAACGTAATCAAACCCTAAGTTAGCTATCTCTTCACCTACTACCTGTTGAAACATCTTACCTAACACTTCTTCAGCTATGGCCTCAGACATAGGCGTTTGTCTGCCAATCCTTTCAAATAAGTTTTTATATGTTTCTTTGTTTGCAGTTGTGATAGTAGCGTTGTGAGTAAAGAACAAACCTTCTAACTCAGGAACAGTCAGGTTCTTCTCATACGTTTCCATAGCGTAGTCTATAGTGCTCTTGATCTTACGCACATCCTTAGTGAATAGTTTGTCAGGTGTACGTATGCCCCTATGGTTATCATAGAAGTCCTTGTCCATTAGTGTTCTAAGTAGTGCTAACTCCATTATCTTTCTCTCTTTTCGTAAAATCTATCTGGTACGCACCCTCAGGTGATTTGTATGCAGACAATATATCTAGGAATTGTTGGTGGCTCATATGTAATAGTTGATACTCAGCCAGTTCATCATCAAACTGCCTAAAATATACTACATTGTTATCTGCAATTACAACTTCAACATCTTCAAACTTTCCTTGTTGATCTAGTGTAGTTATTACTGAGGCATCAGATTCAAATTCAACTGTAAACATTGTTAGCTTGATCCCTCTGTATAGATGCCTGACGTTCTTCTTCATCAAACTCTCTCAGCCAAGGCACAACGATACCTGTGTTCCACTTCTTAGCCTGAGCCATAGCTTTTTCTTTATCAGTAAAAACTAAAGGCGCATCATAATTAGTAAAGACTTGCTTGCCTGTGTCGTATGCCCATTCACCACCTTCTATCTCAAACATCACTGCCCACATATTATTCTCCTGTTACATCTAAGCATACAACACCTATGCCGTTATGCGTTATCATTACTTCAGCCAGCTTTCTTTGTACTTCACACTGTTCATACGTAGTATAACTATCTATGTGATAATACTCTAGGTTCTGACCACTGATTAGTTCTAACCATACTAAGGCCCACATCATTTTAACCTCTCTAATCTTTTTTCTAAGTCTTCTATTTCACAGGCGCAAGTATTAAGTTTAGTAGCAATAGTAGCTTCCTCAATTATATCTTCTGTAAGACTAATGTCGTTAAAGAATGACATCAGTTCTTCTTCTTTACGTGCTATCTCACTTTGTAAGTTTTCTATTTCACCACACATACTCATTCTACTTCTCCAATCTTAAAGCAAACCACGATGTAGGAAACCATTCCTTCATGCTGTTACAGATTCCATTAGCTACCAACCTAGTCTCTAGTTGTGTGTCACCTGCACATCTAAGGTTGCACATATCAGCAAAGGCATCTAAGCTACCTGACCAGTACCACTCAGTCATCATGCTCTGCGGTAGTACCATACGTGCTTGCTCTGGACACACACCATTATTTATCAGGTTCGTGTAGGCGGTTAGCTGTCTGTGCCACTGCATCTCCTGATCCATGTAGATGATTACTGTGCCTTCACTGCCCTGCTTCTTATCTTCTGCTCTACCACGCCACGCATCAGGCTCATAGAACTCAGGCTCACTGTCTACGTACCTACGGCTAATCTCATTCCAGCGTAGGAACTTATGCTTGACTAACTGTCTAGCTACAAACACTGGTGCTTTAACGTGGAAGGATGCAAAGCAATGTCCAAAAGGGCTGTAGTGACCATGCTCAGCTAAGTAGTGTACCAGCTTACGGTCTTTGTCCTTCAAGACATACTGTTCTGTTTCACTGTTGTAATCATCCCATGTGGATTCTTTAGCAAAGCTAACCCTAGCGGCATTAACCACTGTCATGTCATTACCCATGTGATTTACATATGTTACTTCAATCATCAGAAAGATACCTCTCCATTGTCATTGCGTGGATCATTGTAGTAGCCTTTAACTAAGTAGTAGTGTCTAGTGTCTGGTTCATCTGATACACCCTTTTCGTGTACCTTGTCAAGCCCCATCTCATGTAAGAACATTTCTAAGTCAGTCATACCATCTCCTTTAATTTATTTATGTCGGATACTACACGATACTTTATATCATCGTCAAGCCTCAAAGCTATAGTTTCTACACCTGACCACAACTCTATTTCTTTCTTAAATATCAACGTCTTATGTGCTGCATCAGGGTCAAGTGCTACAATTACTTTGCTGTACTCACCTATCTTAGCCATATGCTTTAACGTTAAACTAGTTCCTAAGATAGCCATAGCTGATAAGTTAGTAACCATCTGATTAGCTATCATAGCTGACACCATGTCTTCAACTACAATCAGGGTGTTGTTCTCTGGCTTACCCACTATGTAGTAGTCTGCTACACCTGTGTACCTAAACCACTTAGGTTGTTTACCTGTCAGTGACCTACCATTAGCGTCAATCATTCTACCACTGTGGTAAATAGGCAACACTATCCTGGTATCTTTGACATCATACATTAGGTTCTCACTAGGTATATCCCAATCAGTGACGTATTCGTAGAACAGGGGCGTCTCTCTTGGGCTAGGCTCCACCACATACTCAGGTATCACCATAGTCTCAGGCTCAGGTGGGGTAGACAACTTATGTTTAGCTAGGCGTAGCTGGATCTCTTGTGCGGTCATGTTAGTGTGGTATGCACCACTCAGCGTACAGTCCAGCTTGTAACAGTTGTAGACTATAGAGCCACCATCGTTTAGCACAGTGAACGTGTTCTTAGCTCTACAGCTAGGACAGTTCTTGCGTAGACTCTGCCCGTCATTCAGTTCCAGTGTATCTAGGTAGGCTCTAATGTCCATGTTATGTTTCCTCCTTTACTTTGTGTGCTTGGCGCTGGGCTAATGCACTGGACGCACCACTAAACGTGTGCTTGATGTAGGGGTCTAGTGACTGTATATTCTTGTGACCACTGACCTGTTTGATCTGCATGACATCCACACCAGCCTCAACCATCTCAGTGATAGCGGTACGCCTCATGTCCATAGCTGTAAGTTCTGCTGGTAAATCAGCGGCTTGCTTGATAGAGTTAATGTAGATAGACAGGTTATCCTTTCTGTATGGTTTGTATGCCCCGTCACTAGGATTGATCTGAGGTGCAACAAAACTCTGAAAGCCAAAGCTGTTGTGTTGCTGTTTAAGTATATGCATCAGTTCATCACTGATAGGTAGGTGTACGTCTGCTCCTCTCTTGCTCTGTGTTAAGTCCATACGTTGATTGTCTAAGTCTATCTTATCCCAAGTTATTAGCCTCATGTCACCTAGACGTTGTGCCCACTCGTAAGCCATCTGGACTATCAAGCCTACGCTACGCCATTTCCATTCACCGTATGCTGTACTTAAGAATAGGTTGACTTGCTCAGGTGTCCACATGACTTTGCGTGGTGGATTAGGTACACGATCAATGCCTATCATTGGGTTGTGCCACAGTATATCTAAACTGATAGCCTTGTTGAATATGATAGACATGATAGTTGATATTTTGTTAGCTCTGCTTACCCCTCTGTCTAGCCACTGTTCGTATACATGATTGGCACATTTAGTCTTGAATTTGTTTATCTTAGTTTCTCCTAACTTCTTGCCATATAAGGTGGGTGTACTGAGAGCAACCTTTAAGCTGCTCTCGTACTCTTTTTGTGTGTTACCCTTAAGTCTAAGAAAAGACTTAGACGCTAAGTAATACTCTACTACATCAGATATAGAAGATGTATGTTTAAGTTTAAGTATCATTGCCCCTCACTATAAAATAGATAAATAAACCTACGTAAAGAACCAGCCAAGGTAAAGCTATCTGCCATCCTAACATTATAGATAGCCCTCCAAGTTGATCTGGTGCAGGGTGTCTTCTAGGTCAGCTTCTACGCTTTCATACAAGTCTATGTCTAAGAGGTTCTTACCTTCCAGCATATTAATACTATGATCATCGTCTAGGAACTCCA
>Ga0209535_1002165_pt1 | contig 12863 bp, 21 predicted proteins | sample LinPmetageLP28_FD_184041 | JGI IMG/M metagenome (GOLD analysis project Ga0209535, IMG submission 184041) | Marine viral communities from the Pacific Ocean - LP-28 (SPAdes) (version 2) | ecosystem: Environmental > Aquatic > Marine > Oceanic | place: Pacific Ocean | collected 2009-08-22
AACAAGCAGATTGCCAGCAAGCTCAAGATCATCCATTTCATAGACAATTGCTCCTGATCCAGCACCGTCTGTTGCCACAATCTTGGTCTGACCAGCGGCTATAACCACGTTAGCGCCAGATCCTTGGGTTAAGGTCAACGCAGCAGCGGTCTCATTACGCATTATCCAAGTGTGGGATAATGTATTAGGCGCTAGAGTTACTGTGCAAGCCTGACCGCCACCTGTTAAGCGCAAGAATGTAGAGCGGAACTCATCAGCAGTGCCGTCAGCCATTGTAATTGTATGAGTGCTGGCATTTGCAACCGCCTCTGACCCAACACCCATCGCGTTAGCAATTAATTCCAAATTTGTATTTGTACTCGTTCCCCAAGTTCCCGCTTCATCGCCAGTGGCTATTTCTTTGAGCCGCAGGTCATTTACAAAAGTTGCCATTTTACGCTACCTCTTCCCAATCTGGATTTTGACTTGTTGATACTTCTGACCAACTAGGTGTTTGACTTGTTGATATGTTTGACCAGCTAGGCGTCTGGTCGTTGTCAACAAGCCCCCATACATTTGACGTATTAGTTGCACCAGTACCACTAACGCCAGTAGGCACAACGAGTGAATCGCCTGTAACCGATACGCTACCGACGCTCGCAGTTGCTTGAACCCCTGTGACGCCAATGTTGTTGTCGCAAGATATTGATATGGTGCCAAGACCAGTTGTGCCAGCCACCCCTGAAGGGCTTGCGGTTGCCTTACCAGTAGCTGTGACAGTCCCTGTCGCCCCTGTAGCAGAGACTCCTGTAACAGAAGTATTTGCTTCCGCATCAACTGTGACCGTTGTGACAGCGCCTGTACCAGCAACACCAGTTGGCGTGACGTTAGATTCGCCAGTGACTGTAACCGAGCCAATAGATCCTGTTGCAGAAACTCCTGTAACCGATACATCAGCGGCTGCTGATGCGGTGACGGAGCCGACTGCTGACGTTCCAGAAATGCCTGTGACAGAGGTATTTGCCTCTGCATCAACGGTAACTGTCGTAACAGCGCCTGTGCCAGCGACCCCTGTGACAGTAACTGGGAGTTCAGTATCCCATGCGCCTTCGCCCCAAGTGCCTCTACCCCAGCCATTAATGATTGCCACACGCTATTTCCTGTGCCTTGCTGTCTTTTTGGCTATCTTTTTAGGCTGCTTAGAGTGTTGCTTACCTTTCTTTGTATCAGCCTTCTTTTTTCTACTTGTTGCTGCGTATTCTTTATCTGTTAAAGCCTTGCGAGCCTTTTTGGGTAGATACCTTTCGCCTGTGGCTTTCTTGCCTTGAGTAGACGGCTTGCCTGATTTGGTTCCCCAATCTTGCTTAGTCCACTTCTTCAGACTTTTTTGAGACTTTTTAAGAGTCATTACTTATAGCCACCACCAGCATCTTTGTACGCCTTAGCAAGCATCTGGGCTTTACGCCCCGACCATTGACCAGCCTTACCGCCCTTAGTTCCAGCTTTAATGCGGTTGAATTGACGCTTACGCATCTCAGGCTTGGTGTAATTACCAGCTTCGTTAACGCGAGACTTTGCTTTCTTTTTTGCTGGCTTTTTTGCGGCTGGCATTTTAGGCAATCCGTATTATTGCGTTTGATGCGTCTGCTGTTGGAAACTGAATTGTAAAATCACCAGCAGTGCTTGTCTTGTCGCCACCAAAAGCCAATGCACAAACCGAAGGATCTCCAGAAGCAGAATCATTAAATATAAGCGCCCCATTCGCAGTGATTGTGGCATTACTGAATGTTAGATCGGCAAAATCAGTGAGCGCGGTAGTGCTTGATGTTGTTGGATCTACACGAGTTAAAGCTGCGCCTTTAGCTGTATAGTTTGTGCCAGACACCTCATTTGTGTCTGAGTAAGCAGTTGTGCTGGCGTTTAAGGTCGCGCTGCTAGTGTAAAGCGCAAGATTAAACGTGCTGCCGCCACTATTTTTGAAGTTATGAACCGCCTCTAAAAGTTCTTTTTTGAAGCTGGTACACATAGCTGTTGTGATGCTCATTACAATCTCCTAATAATTTCAGCCATCTCGCTTTGGCCTTGTGCTTCAAGCTCACCGATAAGAGTTGTCCGGTCACTCTGTATTGCTTGCTTAATATAATAATCAATAACCTTCCAAACAGAACCCTTAAACGCATTTGCTTGTTCCGCTATGACCGGATGACAATCGCCACCTACGCTAACTATTCTGTTTGCTGCCGCTTCAGCCCAAAACTCAGGGCTGTGACCCTTGTTTTCTGTTGTAGAAACCAATACGTCGCCAGCTTGAAGAATCACTACCTAGCAGCCCGTACAGAGCCAGATCGGTAGCTGTCGGTGGTGTTGTAACCTTCACCAAGAGACTTCAACTCCGCTAAAGCCTCAGAGTATCTAGATGAGTACAACTGCATTAAGTCAGCATCACCCTTCAAGAATGAATAAGCTTCTACCAAACAACCGTAAAGCAACGCATTTTCTGCGTTAGTGCCAAGCCAACTGGTGCCGTCACTTGAAACGGTTATTGACTCAGGCTTATAAAAATAATGTATTTCTGCCGAGAAATTTCCATTAGGCGTCGGCCCCAATATAAAAGCTTGCTCATTGAACAGAGCATAATGCTTTGGAACACCCGTTGTTGACTCAACAGGATACGCTTCACGGATAAAGTTAACGTCTTTTCTAATAAGAAACTCATAACCGCTGTTGTCTATTGACAGAGAATACGTTGCCAAAAAATCAGATGGTACAGATAAATAAGGGTTTGACTGTGTAGTCGTGCCATTAGCGTTCTTTCTGAAGTCTGGCAATTGAACCGACTTGAGAATGCGCTCTTCTGCCTGCGTAATAATTGTTGGCAGATCATTAACAAAAGTGGTTTCTGTTGACTCAACATAGTCTTGTATTGCGCTTTTTAGCGTTGTAAATGTAAAAGCCATTAACCTGTACTCACTGTTACTGTGCCAACGCCACCAAACATCTCCAACCCAACTTGCCCAACAGGATCAAACGAAGCAAGTATCCTGCTCGCATCAAGTCCTTGGTCTGGCCGTGGATTTCTAAGAGCTTGAGGATCGTCCATCCTTACTCGCCCTAGTCTTAATTGAGGCTGATCGGGGCTATTTACATCTTTGCCAAACCGCAACCCTGTTGGCCTGCCGTTAACTATTTGCGGAACAAGGTCTTTTAATGGATACCTAAACCCAGTTAAGTCGCAATATCCAAAAGCATGCTTACCACTTGCAAATGCGCTCATGCTACAAGCTGCTTGAAATAAACGGAGCGACGTACAAAGATGCCTTTTCTCTGTCTGCGTCAGCAGCTAGATTCCATTGCTCTTCGTAATCAGCCTTCAGAATAGGCGAGCGATCACCCGCTGTTGGAAACTTCAAGCTTAACTGATAAGCAAGCCCAGCAACCAAACACGGCAAAAACCTTGCTGGAACATCCATGTTATTTGAGGCGGCAGAACCCGCATCATCTATACGCTCTAAGTAATAGTAAACAAAGGTGTAGGTGGATTTGTCTGGCACAGGCCACAAATTCACAGTGATTTGCGCTGGTGCTTTTTCAATCTGATACTGCAAAGGCTTGCTTTGACTAAGCTTATTAGACAAATGAGCGTATTGACTTACAGATATTCTAGTCAATGTTTGATCTTGTTGAGTTGAGGTGTTGCCAGCATTAACGCGAACAAACGCCTCTATGATGTCAAATATCTTTGCATCAAGAGCATAAGCCGAGGTGCCAGCGGTCAAAGCTTGTGTGCCTTCTGTAACAGTCCACAAGTTGAGGCCACGGTTCTGCCACTCAAGCATTAGCAGATTTATGCTTCTGCGAGCAGTCCTGTAGTCGTAGCCGCTGCGAAGTTCAAGTCCTGCGCGTTCAAACGCTTCTTCCATAGCATCCGAAAGGTCTAGATTAAATGCGTATGTGCCACTAACAGCCATCTAGATAATCCGACCTTTGGTTTTGCCTCTAACGGCAATCCCATCAATAGATTTGACTCGCCCACCAGCCTTCATCCCAGCAGTGCCGCCAATACCTCCGATCCCGCCAGCCCCAGACATCTCTTTTCCCATGCCCTGTTTTTCAGCTTGCTCCGCTGCTAAACGCTCTTTTTTTTCCTTGCGCTTCTTGGTTCTTCTAGTTATAGCAGCAGGAATCACGCCCATATACTCAGCAATTCCTTCACCTTCAATTATTGAAGCAAGGGGCGATACATCCGTTAACTTAATACCCATTACGGTCTCCTAGCCTTTGTCTTCTTTTTGGAAACCCGCTTCTTTTTAGCGGGAGCGTTCTTTATCTGTTTACCCATTTGCGCTCGACTAATAGGCATTAGTCTCTACCAAACTTTTGCTTTTGAGACTTAGGTGGAGACTTCTTGCTGCCGCCCTTACCGCTCCAAAAAAGCTTGTTCGCCCAGTAGGCTCCGCTAGTCTTACCTTTAGCAATGTTTTTGCCGTGACGAGCTTTGAAACTCTTGCGAGCCTCCGCACTGTAGTTGTGGCCCATCTTCTGATCACCAAAGCGGATAATCTTCATTTTGCTGCCATCGCGCACAGCCACTACAGCTTTTTTAGTTGCGTGACTTGGTGTGCGTTTAGGCTTGTTAAGACCTGACAACCCAACCTTTTTGAGTCTGTTTTTTTCAGCGTCAGTTAAGCTCATTTCTTTCTAGCTCTGTTCTTTGACCTAGACTCTACGCGAAGATTCTTACGCTTGTTATTAAGGGCGTTGCCGTCCTTATGATGAACATCCTTGCCATCACCCTTTTTAACCTTTCCAACCGCAGCCATTTTTCGCCTAGCCGCATTGCGTCCAGCACGGCGCTTTTTTTCATCTGGCTTTGAGTGGAAGTGCTTATACTCTTCTTTGTAGTTTCTAGCCACAGCTTGACCTAGAAGTGCTTCCGCACCTGCATGACAATGTTGTAAACATCGCCGCTAGAATGATCAACAGTCGTAAATAAGATGTCGCCGTTTACGCCAGAGCCTGCGTTGTTGGGTATGCCTGTAAAGTCAGAAAAATCCAACGTGTCTGCCCAGTCAGCGTTAAGCTGCCAAGCAAGCAAGTTAGTAGACGCATTGAAGAAGATTTTTACACCCATGCCAATTGTTGAGTAATAAATCTTTTGGATGGATACCTTCGTGCAAGCTGCTCCAGTTACAGGGTCAACGGCAAGCGCAGAGACATCTATCTTAGCAACGGCGCTTTCACCAGAACCGTCGCTAACATTTGTAAACCTAAAGATGGCAGTGTTGCCGCCATCCTGAATAGTTTGGGTTGCTACTGCATCAGCCATAACCGCCTCCTATTACGCTATCTGAACGTACTCAATGATGAACGTAAAAGAACCTGCTGTTGTAGCATCAACCGTATTGGTAATGTTGCAAAAGATAGTTCTTGCAGTGTCTGTGTATTGAACAGAAGCAGGTGCTGTGGTGCCATCCTGAGTCTGAAGAACCAAAGCAGTAATTGTTACGTTATGTGCAACAACAGTTGTGCCACCATCAAGAATTTCATCAGTCTGAGCAGCTACAATTTGTGCGCCAGAGCTAGAGGTTCCAACTTCATAACCAATGTCACCCGTTCCAATAACAGGAGCGGTATCACAAAAGATCTTGATGTCAGTGATGATTGTGTTTGCGGGTTGCGTAAATTCACCAATAGTGGGGCTGTCGCCAGCCGTAGTGTTTACCGTTACGCCAGAGGCAAAACCAACGTGTTTTACAAACTTGTTGGTAACAATACCAGTAGAGGCTATATCAACAACCTCTGTAATTACGCCTGTGGTGGCGTTCTTTGAAATAACCTTAAAACCATTTTCGGAGCGAACTGCTCCATTGAAAGTTGTATTACCCATTTTAGTCTCCTGTCTGGGTTAGTCCAATTGTTCCACGTGAAACATTCGGTCAGGAAAAAGAACAAGGGCCACCCGAAGGTAGCCCTGCTCATTTAAGTTGCTCTAGCTAGAGCCGGGAGATCCGTAGATTCCGAGTGGATCACTTACTCCAAAGGAGTAGCGTTCGCGTGCTTTATATCGCACGTTACCCGTATCAAAGTCTCCGTCCATGCTCGTTTCTAAAGCAGTACGCTCAAACATCTTCATGCCATTCGGTATGTCCGTAAGGAGGAAGAAGGCATTGCTGTCAGTCAAATAATGATTGACAGAGTATCCACCGGGAATTGCACCCATATTGCGGATAGCGTTGATGTCGTTATCGGCTGTAGATGTGCGTTGAGTAGTTTCTAGCAAGCGGTCTGCCGTAAACATCAATGCAGGAGGAACAACCAAGCTCGTAGGACGCGCTGCGATCAACAAGCCACGCTCATCGGTGAACGCTGCAATCTCAATGATTGCTTGCTCAAGCGATGTTTCGTTCAAGTCAGCACCAGTAGCTGGACGGTTGGAGTTTGTTCCACCGTTAACTAATGGGTGCGAAGCATTAAACAACGTAACACCATCCCCAGATTGGAAGCTGGTAAAGCCGTTGTTTAGAAGATTCGCCGCTTTAACTTGCTTGGTGTAGGCCATAGCCCGTGCCAAAGCTTTTGTGTAGCGAGCAGAAAGAGAATCGTAAAGATTATCTTCCATTGCTTCCTCGGTGATGGCGAAGCCCATCGCTATCGTCTCGTGATTATAGCGAGCCGTGTAGCTTTCTTGTGCTGAATCATAAGAGATTGACGCACCTTCAGCTTTAACGGGAGCAGCACCAAAGCCGCTCAGTTTCACTTCTTCTTCAAAAGAACGATCAGAACTTTCAGTCTCATAAATGAGCGTGTGTTCATCTTCGTATTTCTCGTACTCCAAACCAAATAAGGCGTTAAGCCCCGGCAGGAGTTCTTTAAGCATTTGCGCTCTTGAAATTGCCATTGCCTAATTCTCCTTAAACGCCGAGCTTGGTTTCGTAAGCGTGGCTCAAAGGCAGATAGGTAACGATGCAATCTGTGAATGCATCACCTACCGTGCTTGATGGGCCATCTACGAAATCAACGACACGCAGTGGTAATGTATTGGTCGTAGCAATAGAGCCACCATCTAAGGCGTTCTTGCTTCTTCCGATTGAAGTTGATCCAGCAGTGTTAACCGCTGAGATGTTGTTTCCAAGTCCGGTTTGAGCAATAGCCTCATCACCTTGCATACGGAACAACAGCTTAGGATCGTCAACGACATAAGCAACAATGTCATCAGCAGCAGTTGATGCTGGGAATTGTTGGTTAAATGTCTTTTGGTTTGTTGAAGGATCTGTGTAAGCGCAGCCTACAAAGATTCCAACGGTGCCTGCGGCAACAGAAGTTGTTACAGCAGCTTTTTCAACGGTGCCAGCAGCGACCAATTTTACAAAATCACCATAAAAAATGGCAGTTCCATAAGCATTGGCGATCTTAATGTGACGAACTTTGCCCGAAAAAGAGCCGCTCGCACTTAAAGTATCAACTGGTTCAGCACCCATAGGGGTTGCAACGGTAGCCATAATGGCCTCCTCAAGTTAATCAACCAACCCCTTGCCAGAGGTTAGTCCTTACCAAATGAAGACACCCGTGTACTTCGCTCTGGATTGAGCAGCGGCATACGAGGGTCGTTTTCGCGCAAGAAATTATTATCCACGGAATGCATCTGATTATCAGCTATTTGCTCAAAGTGTCTGGTGCGAGCATTCATCTTGGCTTCTTCAGCCTTACATAAAAGCAAGCCGCCAACTTCTATATTTCCCTCAAATTGAGATCCAATATCAGAAGCAAGCATAAGTTCTGGATGATCTTCAGCCTTTACAGGAGTCCAACCTTCCCGAAACATTTTTGACACATGAACATTATCTGATTCACCAAGGGTCTTGGTTCTTACCCATCTAAAAACCCAACCATCTTGCGGTGTGGGATCTGGAAGGATAGATGCAGGAACCCATGAATCACTAGGTCTTGCAGACGCTTCTCGCGTCTCGTTTTCTCTAGGTGTGCGCTCTTCAGTCATCAATTTCTCTCCTTTAAGAGTTGTCTTGCATACTGTTCATTGGTAAGTCCGATTCGCTTGGCGAGAGCGACTTGACTAGGCGTTAACTGTATTTTGCGCGGTTTGGCACCGTTGTTCCGCGAGGAAGGTGCCACCACCGACGAAGGTTGACTAGGGTTCACAGTCGCGCTACGCCCATCTGTATCGCTAGAATCGCCCCAATCATAATCTGGAAATCTTTGACGCATCGTTGCGTCTACCGTATCAAAATACTCCTTGCTGTTAGGAGCAATCCCGCGCCTCACAAGGGCGGTGTGTGTTCCGTATGCAAGGCTGGTCATTTCTTCATAACCGTCTTTCATAAACCAAGGATTATCAGCAGCCCATCTCTGAGCTTCAGGCTCTGGCTGCGCTACAGGTTGTTGTTGGTACTGTTGCGCTGGTTGCTGATATTGTTGAGGTTGTTGTTGATACTGCTGCTCTCTGGCTTGAGCCTGTTGAGCCTGTTGAGCAATGCTTGATTCGTATTTCTCAGCTTCTCTCAACTCAGCTTGAGCCGTCATTAGGCGCTCATTAGCCGAAACAACGCTTTCGCTATCGCCTTCCTCATAAGCTTTTTTGTATGAGGTTTTTGCAGACTCTAAAGCGATCTGAGCTTTTTGTTTTATCTGCCCAACCAAAGCAGACTCACCACGACTAATAAGAGATTCATACTCTTTGTTTTTAGCCGCAAGAGTTTGAGCAACAACAACAGCTTCTTCGCGCATCTTTTCAGCAGCTTCTCGCTGCCTACGCTCTTCGTTTTGCTCGTAGCGAAGTTTGTTTATTCTTTTCTGGACTCTCTCGCTGTAACCAGAAAGCTCCTCATCATCAGATTCTTCTGATGCAGCCTCTACTTTAGGAGGGCGACGATCCTCTTCTGGACGATCATCAACAATCTCTAATTCAAAGTCATCCGACTCAGACGCAACAGGCCCATCAATAGGGGTTCCTACAGTGTGTTTAACACCAAAGAACTTATCCTCAGATGAGGTTTCTTGAAAATCTTCTTGAACTTCACTCATAACTTAACAATCCCCCGTGGATCTTCCACAACAGCTTCAACGCTATCGTCGTTAATCAAGCGGAACTCTTTATCGTGAACCTTAAATCTGGTTCCAGAATAAGACCGCATAAGAATAAAATCACCTTCCTTACAGGATGGCCCAGACGGAAACCGCTGCGAATCGCTATACGCATCTGGCCCTAGAGCCAAAACCATACCTACGATTGATCCTATTTCTTCGTTGTGCAGCGTTTCGGCGGCTTTGAGTATGCCACCCGCCGTTTTTTCTTCGGGTTCTGGTAAAGCAATAAGTATTTTATAGCCCCTAGGTTGAGGCAACTGCTTTGCTTTGCGTGACTGCTCATCTTCTTGCGAGCTTTTGTCATCGTTTATTGCTAATGATTCGCTCATTAGTTGTCCTTTGCACTGGAAAAAAGCGTCCAGAGTCGCTTGCACCGCTTATGCGGAGAATCAGTTTTCTTCTATCCTACTCTTCAAGTCTAGAAGCTCACGTTCTGCTAAGGCCAATCCTTCAATTATCCCGCAGCACTTCGTGTATTCACTAAAATCTTTACAGCCACCACCAGCTATATGGTCAGTGTACTCATTCATTTGATTGCGAAAGGACTTCCTTAAAAAATCAAAAGAGTTTGCTGGAGAAAAACTATCCATCCAATAAATCTTCTGCTATATCCTTTCCAATTCTCAAGCCCTCTATTTGCTCTTTGGAGCTTATTCTTCGGGCTTCTAACTCATTCCTACCTTTATCTTCAGAAATTCTCAAAGCAAGTTTAGCTTCCTCAGTGCGCTCTTGAAGACTTAGCTTGGCCTGATCTAACTGAGAGCGTTGAGTAGCCTTTTGCATATCCAACTGTATCTTAGCCATTTCGGACTGAGCCTTAGTTTGCGCCTCCATCTCTTTAATTTGCAACTCTTTTTGTTGCATCTGTATTACTGGATCTTGTGCCTGCTGCTGTGCTTGTTTTGCTTGCGCTTCTTGTTGATTCTTACCTTTAAGTTGTTCTGCTGCTGGAGCTACAAGTTGAGATATACGATATTCAATATCTTCAGGCAAAGCCTCATTAGGCGTGGGCAGTTGAACGCCAAGCTGCTTTTCAACCTCTAATCTGTACTGGAACGCTAAGTGTTCTTGTATGTGAGCCGCCAGCGCAGCCCCAGCCTTCTTCGCATTAGGACTCTTAGACATGATCTCCATGATTTTAGGGTCTTCCGTGAGAGATTTATGAGCAAGTATGTGGGCTTCATGGTCTTGGTAGATAAATGCCTTTACAGGCTCGCCGTTAATAAAGTTCATATTCTCTGATATTGGGTCTGTAGGCGTCATATCGGCCTCTACAGGCACAATCTTGTCAGCATCCCTAATATTTAGTATTTCAAGCATTTGACGATGCAAAAGAGGCATATCGTACATATCAGGCGCTTGAGCAGCTAATTGTAGTGCCGCTTGATACTGCATAATACGTTGAGCCATCGTCCCAGCGTTAGGATCACTAACAGGAATGATGTCAACGCGATCATCAAAGTCCTCACGGGTCAAATCTCGGCCTTCCTCTGAGTACGGATACTCTTGAGGGCCAAAATCACGAACAATATCCGACAAAAGACGCAATTCAACGCGCATAGAGGCATGTAAACGGGCTTGAACCGCGCTCATTACCTTCATAGAGCGTTCCATAATCGCTAAAGTGGTGCCAACTGGCGCTTCAGCGTTCATATCAGCCGCTTTTACGTCCCCAGCAGAGGCAAAACGTCGCCCTTCCTCTACAATATCGCCCATAAGCTGGTACAACACAGTGCTTGGCTCTTTGTAGGGCAAAAATCGGATATTATCTTGGATTGTGCCGCCCGGAACGTCCACATCACGGAACTCTCCCGGCATAATTGGCGTGTCATCGCCCTTAATTCGCAATCCTCTAGACTTCAAACCGCCCGGAAGGTTGGCTAAGGTGCCTGCGTCTACCAATTGGCGCAGTATTGATGTCGCTGACTTGGCTAAACCACCAATCATGTGGATCAATCCAAACCCATAGAAGCCCAATCCGGGCATATACTGGTAGTGGACGTAGTGCTGGCGCTTTAATTTGTCAACATCGTTCTCGTAGTAGTTCCTTCGGATAGCCAAAATGGTTCTAGAAGACAACTCAATGCTTACAACATAGGGTAACTGGATGCCTGTAGGCTCACCTTTGTCGGTATCCTCAAAGCCCTCAAGATCTAGGTCAACCATCATCTCTAAAATGGTGTGCCTGCTGTCATTCTCATAGCTTGGGCTATCGCCAGTAAGCTCATTGTACTTATCTAAAACCCTGTCGGAGCTACTGCTTGATGAAGGAGAAGGCAAATCAACGTCAGCATAAAACCCAGACACTTGAGACTTTCTTATTTCATTACCAGTGCGCTTCATTATGTGAGTTGCGCGTTCACAGGTCATAAGATCAGAAGCGCCATAGCTCACAACAAAGTCTTCAGCGGGAACAAACATGCTGCAAGGGCGATTCATATTCGTATCAAAGTAAATTTTTCTAAAAGCAGAACCAGCCAAAGGCAAAGAAAACAACATCTTTTCCGTTTCTGACCTGTACTCAGTCATCTTTTCTGTGACCAAGTAGTTCAAGTAGTCCTGAACCCTGTTGGCTTGCTTCTCTTTCTCAGAATCCATCTTGCCAACGATGGTTGTTTTTACTGGCCCTCTCGCGGGAAATAGCTCTTGTATTGCTTGAGACTGAAAACGAATCACTGACTCAGTAAGGAGTGGGTGAAAAACACCACAAGCACCGTCCCAAGGGGTAGTCCTTTCTTCATGCTTCAAACCAAGAAGATCTAATCCCTCTATGTAAGAACGCTCCCAATCAGAACGACTCTCTTTGTCTGCCTTAAAGGCACCAATCAGATCAGACGCTATTCCATCAAGAACATCGTCTTCAATAAACTCCGCTAAGTTTGCATCGTGAGGAACTTCGCCTTGAAGATCATCAGCATCAAACTCAAAAAAGGTTTCATCTCCAGAAGAAATAGAGACAGACTCAGGATCTACTATTTCAATCTCTAAAGCCTCTCCTTCCATCATGGGAGACATTGGAGTTTCTAATGGTCGCTCAACAGCCATTATCCGTTTTTCCCAAATTTTTGAGGTCTAGCAGCGCCACAGCCTCTAGCAACCGTCACCTTACGACCACCAGCCATATTCCTAGAAACTCTAGCTTTGCCTCTACCGCCACCCATCTTGCTTGGAACCTTTGCTTTGTCGCCTAAGCTGAAAGGGTCTTTAGCAATCATTACTGCGTTTTTTACATACGGATCATTAACAACCATTGATGGCAAATCTTTTACCATTTGCTTGGTGTTTTTAGCGTAACGCTTTGCGGTTTTTGCAGCTTCTTTAGGAATGCTTGCATAACCTCTAGCAAGCTCTTTCGCTAGACTGCGCTTTTTAGAGCCTGTGGTTCCGTTAGCCATTATCCGTTTTTCCTAAAATTCTGCGGTCTGGCAGCGCCAGAGCCTCTAGCTATTGTAACTTTGCCGCCGCCCTTATAGTTGACTCCACCTTTCAGCAAACTAGGGTTCGCTTTAGCTCGCGCTCTATTTTTTTCTTGCTTAGCCTTGTTCTTTTTTTCTCTAGCAAGCCTTTCTCTGGTTGCGGTTCTTATTTCTTTCGCCCTAGCTTCTGGAGATAGCCCTCCTCTTCCTCCATAGCCGGGTATGGCACCAAGAATGCCCTCCCTTTTAATTTTTGGGCCTATGACATCTCTAGGAGCATCAATAAAAAGATCTTTAGCTAGATAAAAAGGATTTTTACTTTTTCGGTCAAGATCGGCAGCAATCTCTTTTGGAGTATAATCGCTG
>Ga0209535_1002167_pt1 | contig 12855 bp, 13 predicted proteins | sample LinPmetageLP28_FD_184041 | JGI IMG/M metagenome (GOLD analysis project Ga0209535, IMG submission 184041) | Marine viral communities from the Pacific Ocean - LP-28 (SPAdes) (version 2) | ecosystem: Environmental > Aquatic > Marine > Oceanic | place: Pacific Ocean | collected 2009-08-22
TCATCGGAGTCTTTGAATTTGTGTCCTTTGTGAGCCATCATACAGACGGATTCACTATTACCCATCTTTACACAACGAGCCATAAAAGCATCGTGGGTTTCTTCAGATGTAGGTTTAGGAACTGCACCTTTGACGGTTTCTTCGTCTTTCTTTTTATCCATACCATAACCAGCTTCAACATCTGCCATAGTACAATCCATGAACCGGAGATTAAATAAAGCCTTACTTAGTAAGTTGGGTTACGGACTTACCGCCTTCCCACATTCTGCATGACCAATAACGAGCTTTGGTTTTTGGGCCAGGAGCAACATCGCATTGGTGGCGTGAACGGAAGTTGCGTCGTCGTTCTGGGTCATCTCGCTTGATTTCCATATTGGGGTCGCCAAACCTAACGATAACTACCTTACCAGCTGGGTTTTTGACATAAACTGCAAATTTCTTTCTTTCCCCTGGGGTTCTAAATGGTTTATTAGTGGTAACGGTTTTCCCTCCGTATTTTGCTGCTTCGAGGGTTTCCATGCTTGCGATAATGCTGAGTTGTCTTTCATCTTCAACGGCTTGCTCGGAGGCTCGGGGGTGGGATGAGGGCAATAGGTCGTTGTCCTGCTTGTAGTTTGGATTAGAAGGTCTTCCGTTTCGCAAAAGATATAAGAATGCTTTTGCTCGGGCAATACCCCAACCGCTTCTTGACATATTAGGAGCGTGGCTTGTGCTAAAAGCACCAGCACCCCTACGAAAGACAGATTTCAACGCTCCCATAGATGCTTTGCTACCTTTACCTTTTTTGTTATGTTCAGTCATCATTGAACGAAGTCTTGACTCCGTTCCTTTACTCATACTAATTGATTTGTTGGGTTTTTTTGCAGACCCTGGCTTATTTTTCTTAGAACCTTTACGACGCTCACTTGGTTTAGCGGGAGTCTTTCGTGGGTCACTTTTTCCTGGTTTGCCGTACTGCAAAGCCTCTACCGTTTCATCTTTAAACATTTAAATCACTTTTTCTTTACAATTGGTTTTAATTCAGCAGACATATCTAGTTTAATCTTTTCAATCTCTTGTTCATGCAATTGAGCCGACTTTTTAATTTCATTTTCATGTTGCTGGGATGCTTTTTCTAAAGCAATTGTATGGTCATCCATAGCAGTTTTAAGTTCTCTTTGGTGTTTAAGTTCGGTAGGGATATTGTCAACTTCTTGTGTTTGCTCGGATTCCCACATCCTTAGTACCGTTGAAAGAGCTGGGCCAGCCACGCCCCCAATAATAGCGATAAGTGCAATAAATCCGTCGAGATTTTGTAGAACTACATCTGGTTTCCATATACCCATACCAACTACTGCGCCACATGCTAAAAGCCATAAGTATATTGCTGGCTTTACTGTGCTTGAAACCATTTTGTCATTGAAACTATTGCCGTTTTTCTTCGTCATGAGACCACCTGTATTTGTTTGTGTATATGTTTGCTTGTTTTAACTTAGTTGTCTTTTGGTTTAGATTCGTTCTCGAATGACTTTTCACGAGGCATATTTCCTTGTTCTGTCTTTTTAGATTCTTTTCTTGCTTTTTTATCATCTAATAGACCAACAATATTTAGTGATTGTTCTAATGATAGTATTCCGCTATCAAACCCTTGAACGGCTCTACGCATTCTATTTAGTGGTGTTTCTTCATCTATTGATTTAAACTTAAGAAGTGGTAGGCTATCATGTGTGTATGGTATTCCTAATAACTCTAAATGCTTACCAAATAACTTATGTATTGATTCTGCTAATATCCCTTGTAGTCTTGTGATTGCTGATACAGCCCAAACATTCGCATTGTAGGTGGCAGCAAAAGTAGAGCCTTTTTCTTGACCAGCAGCAACCCGAGGTACATGCAAAACTGCAGCAATATCGGCATTGACCGAATCCAAAAAGGATGACGAGTCGGGGATTGCGTTTTGTAAATCAACATGGTTTATCTTAATGTAGTCCGGCAAGATTGGTATTTGGTCGCCTTCAAGTGTTTCTAACAACTTGGCAACATCATTCATTATAGTTTTTAGCCTTTCTTTTTGTTCGGCTGGGTCTTGTATGTGCTCAACCGCTTTCATATCAATACTAATGAATTGTTTTGTTAGACTATCCTCTAATGCCACCCTATTATTGATGCTATTGTATTTTGCACGAATAGGTTGCTTTAGTGCGGTAAATCGGGATGCGCCCCATATTCCGTATGTCCAGCGACCTAATCTATCCCTAAACCAATTAGAACGGTAGTCAATCTTTATGTGTAGTATTTCATCTTTTGAAAACACTTGTGTATCTACTTTGTTTTCACGGAACAAATAGTATTCTCCACTCATAACAGGGTTATCTTCGGTTATATGTCCGGTATATCCACTAGAGGTCAAATCCCTAATGTCAACCCTTCTATCCATGATTGTTATTTGTTTTGCCGGTAGGGATTGTATGCCGGTGATACCTACTCCCGCTTTACCCACTAATTTGTTTATGTCATTACCATATACCATTAGATTACGCAAAGCCGATATTAGAATGTCGTCAAAATCAATGTCATGGATTAGTTTTTTGATTGCGTTACGAATACGGGCATTTTTAGCCACTTTGTAGTCTATGTGGTAGTTGTTAGCAGTTAATGAAACAGAACGCACAGCACCGTTTAATTCGGGGTCTAATTTGACCATGCTATCAAATAGGTCAAATGTTTGGTCATAGTTATCATATACAGAACGAGAGCGGGTTGAACGGCCTAAATCGTCGGTTTGTTTTAATACATCCGATAAACCAGCAAATATTTCTGTTGATGATGCTTTACGCCCGCCTATACCGGTAGGCACTTCCGTAGCAATTACTGGCTTTCTCCTGAACAACCTGCGTAGTTTGGACTCCTTCGCCATGATGTTCAAATATGCCATCGTCTATTTGAATGAATTGGATTAATTCTTTTGTATATATACAAATAAATTAAACGCTATGCTGCGAAGGTATTGTTTATTTTTTATTTTTTCTTCTTATACAGTAGGAAATATTACTTACTATATTAGATACTGTAATAAGTACTTAATAATACTTTTTTACATACTATACACACTAATAAAGAATTTATAGAAAACGCTAACTGAAACATATTTATTCTTTTCTGGTTCGGTCAAAAGAATAAAAAGAAATCAGGATATGTTTATAGTGGGTGTGTTATAACGAACAGATAATGGAACGACACGACGACTATGATAAAATAGAGGAATTTATTGGTGACTACCCAATGTCCGTAAATGGAATGAAAACTAAATTAACGGAAGAATTGCATCGAATATATCCCCATAGGTCACACAAAGGTTGGGAGGCACTACTATATCGCTACCTAAAGTATATGGATGGTGAAGTACAACAAGCAAACTCACCAATAGAATATGACAAGGCACCATATCATTATAATAAAGACACCGATACATACATTACTTTTATAAAATGTGCGGGTGAAAACCTAGTAATATCCGGTGATATGCACCGAGCCATGAAATCATCATACTCTAATATGACAAGCAAAGGCGCAACACTAAACCAAATCGCACGAGAATTCAACTTTCCCCGTCTTTGGTTTGATGAATACCGTCGAAAGCATGGTTGGACTCACGATATGTTGCCATATACCGATGAAGAAGTAATAGAGGGTGACAATGATGAGCTTGTTGAAGACCTTGTTCTTAGGAATCGTAGGGAGATACACAAAAAATACGAAAAGAAAAAGTGGAAGGATATACAAGATGCTGCAGAAAAGTGGTTTCACTTTGAAGATACCTATAAAGGAATGCTAAATAACCTAACAAAAGCACCAAAAACAGTTCCTAAACTAAAAATACCAAAGGCTAAATCCCCATTTGCGGTAGTAATGTCGCCAACTGACTTTCATTGGGGTAAGTATGGATGGGTAGATGAGGTAGGTGTGTCGTATAATTTTGACGAAGCACGAAATAGATTAATGGATAGAACCCAAGAAATCATATCTTGGTTGCCAGCAAGACCTGATAAAATAATATTGGCTACGGGTAGCGATTGGTTTCATGTAGATAACGATTTAGGACAAACAACTCGTGGTACACCACAAGATATGTGCGGTTCACCGGCTGAGATATTAATTAGTGGTTGCCAATTAGCACGAGAACATATAGACCTTTTACGACAGGTAGCACCTGTTGAGGTTGTTTTTATGGCTGGTAATCACGATAGGCATAGCGCATTGGCTTTGATGTTGTATTTATCGGCTGCATATGAAAATATTGATGGTGTCACTGTAAACCTAAATCCACAAATTAGACACTATACAACCTATGGTAATACATTGTTAGGATTTAATCACGGTGATTCGGTTAAAAAAGAAAAACTACCTACGCTAATGTCTAAAGAGCAAAGAGTTCTTTGGGGTCAAACTGAATCCCATATATGGTTTACCGGACATTTGCACCATCAAGTTCTATATGAAATGGATGGGGGATTAGTAATACAACTACCTTCATTAGCCGGACATGACCGATACCACTACCGAAACGGCTACACTACTGCAAAGGCTGGTTTGGCTGCTCATATAATAGACAAAGAGTTAGGTCTAATAGGTAGTATATTTAGTCCGGTGAGAAGTCATGAGTAGTAAAGGTGTTTTATTTTATAAGCAGCGTAAATGTAATGAGTGTGGATGTGAAAAGTATTGTCGATACACATCATGCAAAAAGTGGAGTAAAGAAGAAAAGCGCATGGTCTATTGTGGAACAATGCGGGTAATTAGGTATGGTGATGAATAATGAGTGCAACACAAACACTATCCCTAAAGCGTAGTGCTCGAGACCCAAAGTATTTTTATGAATGGCTAGGTTATTCTTGGGGAGACCATATTGAAGAATGGATGGATATGTATGCAGATAGAGGAACTAACAATGTTCATCGTGTTTGTATTATTGCGCCCCGAGACCACTCAAAGTCCACTACGCTAAGGGTAGCGGTATTATGGTCTTGCTTATTTGAAAAGTGGCGTGATAAACCCTTTACTACTTGGTTGTTTAGTGCAAGCAAAGACCTTGCTAACCGTAGGTTAGAGGAAATTAGGGAAGATATGCGACGACACCCACAACTTAGAAATCTAATAGACCCAAAGCGAGGAACAAAACATTCTATTCACTTTACTAATGGTTCATGGATTAGAGCAACCGGTGTAGGTGCAGCCATTCGTGGTGAACACCCAGCCCGTATTGTATTTGACGATGTATTAGATGACATGGGAGACCAATCCCCAAGCAACCTACAAAGTTGGTTTAGAAAGAAAATTACACCTATGCTTTCTCCAGGAACATCAATATTCGTTGTCGGAACACCTATGGCTATGACAGACCTATATCATACGGAAATGTTATCAAATGATGTGTGGAAAACAACCACTACATCAGCAATCCCGAATTGGGAGGAACATAAAGCCAACCCATCGGTAAAGCCTATTGCTCTATGGGAAGAACAAAGACCGATAGACTTTTTGTTAGAACAAAGACAAGCAATTGGTGATTTAGCGTTTACCCAAGAATATCTATGTAAAGTTGTTGATGATGAAGCCCAAGCATTCAAGCGTGAACATACTCGTGCTAATATGAATACTAACGCCGTTATCGAGTGGGATAATAAAGTTCCAGGCAAATACATGATTGGCTTTGACCCATCACACGGATTAGGTAAAGATTATTCGGTTATGGTAGTACTTAGGCAAGACTCGGAGGGATATGTTCACTTTGTCAATATGTGGCGTAGGAATGACTTTGCTCCTGATAAACAAGCGGATATGCTCGGTCAATGGTCAAAAACTTTTACGGCTCCTATTTCGGCGGAAGATGTAGGTTTTCAACGACTCTATGAATCACTGTTAATCCAAAAAGGAATAACGGTAGATTATCGCCAAAGCAAGGTATCTAATCTTTCTTTAAAGCAAGCACTAATGAATCGTCTTCGTGTTTGGTTTGAACAAAAAAAGGTAGTGTTCCCTTACGGTGATGATGAAACTAGACGCATAGTAAATACCTTATTAGAAGAATTAGATACTCATGTTTGGAAAAGTGGGAATATTGTTGATGTTGGCAGACATAACGATACAGTTATGGCTTTTGCACATGCAATAGACCAAATGACCCATAAAGATTCTAATGCACTACCAATGGCTACACAAACTGTCAATAGTTCTTCGTGGGGTAATTCCAAATCATCTGGTGGCGGAAGATTCATCATTTTTGGAAATTAGAATCTCAATCTCTAATGAATCACATTCGGGGCATTGGAACTCGTAGTATAGTGCAGACGCCTCTAACTCGAACATAGCGTTGTGAACAATCCATCTTTCCCCTTTGTAGCCACATATTACACATTGGAGCATGATTAGTCATAGGTATTGTAGTTATTTAGAAAAGAGGTTAAAATGCTTTTATAAACCCCCGTTTACTAAAAATTCAAGAAAAATTTCGAGGGGTGGTGGGCGATGCAACTTGTTAGGCCGTGTCCGTTTTTGGCACCCGTTTAGTCATGGTATATATACCCTACCCATCGGTGCATCTATGGTGCATCAACCTAGCCCTTTATAACCTAAACGACTATGTCATATCATGGTGAAACCTATAGACAACACGGTTTCGATTCTAGCGGGTGATGTCAATCATCCTAATATTGCCATTGTTGTAGGGGGTGAAATAAATATGACTAAAAAATCAAACACAAAAACCGATGCACAAATTATACGAATGCGATTCAACGACAACATGAACGGTATTTCCAACGCCTACACCAACGATAAAAAGTTATCACTAAAGAACGACCAAATCAAACCAAATCAACAAACTACTACCGCCTATATCGCTATGATGAAAGCACAAATCGACCTACACATTGAACTATGCACAACCTACAAAGTGTTCGACATGACCAAAGCAACCGACAAAAATCTACGGGCTAAAATGACCGATATGGTCACTACACTAACCGAACTACATTTGACCGTCGCCGATAAAAAGGCTATGGCTAAAGCACAATTACTACAACAAATCGAACTACTACAACAACAAATGGAACTAATAGACCAAAAGTGAATCATTAGTGTTGATAAATTATGAATTAATATATTATGCGTAATATAAATGGATTGGTGGGGGGTTCGCCCCCTACCTTTCCCCTTTGTTGAAATGGCTACAATTAACCCCGCCCGACGGCGTTAAATGGGTCAATATGGATAACAAAACCATTAACCAAATGATGCGAACCCATCATGCGATAAATCATAATCGTGTGGTCATGGGGGATTATGTGATGATGTCTTTAACCGGTATCACACATTGTCAAATGATAGCCTATGTCCTATTGCATGGCATAGAATGGATAGGTGATGAATAAATGATAGATGAATTAACTAAAATGCGTGATGAATTAAAGGCCATGATAGACATGCTAGAGCCTAAATGTGAAATGCACAAAATATCAAATCACCAATGTAATAATACCAATGTTCAATCAATAACATTTCAACCACGCACAAAACCCGACATGACTTTGAATCTTTGTAAATCATGCTTTGACCTAATCCTAAAGGCTAGGGGTGAACAATAAATGGTTAAAATCAATATAAAGATCTCCCTAAAATGCGATTGTGATTATCATTTGGGGTTAGATTTAGATAATGAATTACTATCATGGGTTTGTATTGTTTGTGGTGATATTCAACCTATCGGTTGAACCTATCATAATAGGGTAGGGATTGGGGGGGAAACCCCCCTTTCTTTATTACTATGGGGAACAATGCGCCCACGCCAGAATACCCCATATATATATCTCGAAAAAAAGATATGAAAAATAGTGCAGTAATATGGCTACAAGTTTCTTCCTAATTACAACTACTTACGAAAAAAGCTGCTGGGAAATCGTGCAGTAAGTATGCCATGCCTTAAGCTCTCGACTGTGGGTGGGTGGAGTTATATCCCTTAAGGGGGGGCGAAAAAACAATCCGCCGATAGGGGGTATATAAAGGTTCCGCTTGGCATAGCCAAATCGTTTTAGTATATATACCCTGGGCTGGTTCGCCGAAAAGTTTAGGTATATAAAGGATTTCCTTGGGTGTGTAAATCTTGCGTCATGGCTAATTCTGGAGAATATGATTGGGCTTTATATAGTTAAATGCGTAGCATAAAACATGGTCGGCGAAAACCCGCTAATTTGCGACTTTTGGGTTGGGGTGTGATATTATGACAAATAAAGGAATTAAAATTTTGCGTATGCGAATCCAGGACTTTAAAAATGGTATTCTAAATGGATATTTCCATGATGAAATGACCCAATCAAAAAAATCAACTTTGGTTATTATTGAATGTTTGGAATCGAACAAAAAACTTTGGGCGGAACTAATGACAACCTATAAACTAAAATCCGACAAAATCAATCTAAATGTAACCGTTGAAATGGATAAACTAATTACTAGATTGACGGAATTACATATGACCAAAGCCGACAAAGCAAAAGCAATAAAAGCCGAATACGAATTACAACTACAACTTTTAGAAAAGGCTAGAACCGATGCTTTGAACAATCTTTGATTAGATGTTTTTTGACTAATTATGAACTAATATGATTTGCGAATCATAAATGAACTTTGGGGGGGTTCGCCCCCCCATCGTTCCCTTTTTTTTATTTTACTTTTTTATTAACAAGACCCCAAGTTTTGGTCTCACACACACACTCTCGAAAAAAGCGTGGCTTAAATCGTGCAGTAACTTGTGGGTCTCACTATGAAGTCATAACAAAAAATTAACTCCATATACCACCCCCTACACTAAACAACTTATTCATCATCATTCTATCACCTATAACTTAAAAGTGCCAATACGGGCAAATGTAACTTGGGTAGCCTAATTTCATGTTTACCGACTTGTCGGCACCACAATGACGGCATGACAAAACATCATCTTCTATGTATGTCATAGGTCTTGCATTGGTCAAACTAACATCAATCGGAAAATTAACTTGGGTTATCCATTCATCTTTCAATTCGTTTAGTTTACCTTGAGGGTAGCCCCAATAATTAAACTCGGTTTGTTCCAATAATAGGTGGCTTTTGCATTCGTGGTACACTACTAAACTTAAGCCCATACTAATCACCATACCTTCAAATTCGTGCATTAATTGGTAATATATACTTTCACCGTCATTCACATCAAACTTAAGGTATAATTCATTTCCAATGTTTACCAATGGATATGAATGCAACCCCGCATTCAACTCGCTATATTCTTTTTCTATCTTTTTAACTTCTTTCATATCGTTTCCCCCCATTCGGGTTATTCTAACCTATACATACAAACTATATAATAGGGTCGCTATGTGCAAGAATAGGTTATTTTTTTAAGTGGGGCAAGTTGAGCCAGACCTGGCAAGGGTTCTCGAAAAAATGTTTCGAGAAATCGTGCAGTATTCTAATGACTGACAAGTTGTAACAAAGCATAAGCCTTGCTACGCAAAAGGTGGGCAGTTTAAGGACATGCCCAGGTCAGAGGGGGGGTATGATAAACAAGATTATTCGTTATAGGTATGTTTATGTCCAGTTATATTTAGGCCATTAAGGCAACATCGGTAGCAAGGAATCTTTCTTTGGTATAAGTGTCTTTGTTTGGGCGAGCCGTTTATAGATACGGTTCTTATGTGTAATTCACAGCCACAATCAAAGGTCATGCTTATTTCATGCACATTTCCGGTTGGGTCTTTAGAAGTCATATTCACACCACCCGAGTTCTTTGAGCGGTGCAGGTCTTTCGAGTATCGGTGCAATTAGAGCCAATCATCATTGTTGAGATAGTGCGGTCTTTGCGAGGATAAATCAACATTACGCAGCCACAATTAAATTCCACTTTGCGAGTAAATGTTCGAGTCATTCAAGCACCCCATTCCGAATAGTAGTATGGTGATTCAATGAAGCACCCAGGACAAAGGCAGATTGTTTCCATGTTCTTTCTAGCACGACATAGGGTGAGTTCATGTTCGGGGAACATTTTGTCGCAGCCAGTGCAAGTTTTTTCTTTTTCCAGTTGTTTATGTTTTTTAGACATATCCATACTAGCGGTTGCCGGTATATATAATGTTCGCTTTTTGAATCTCATGATTATTCCCTACCTTGATAGGGGGGAATGGGCTTGCCACCCACTCCCCCACTTATAGTCCGAAAATAGTTATCCGAAAAAATGTCCTTACTTTTTAGTGTTGCACTTTAGGCACCATAATTCTTGATGTAGTCCACCGCACTTGCTTGTTGGTTTCCAACCCCATTCGGTCATAATTCGCTTAACGCATTCATCACACCAAAAAATTGAACTAGCCGTCTTCCCAGCATCGTAGTCCCTTGTTGATGCACTTTCTAATACATTGATGGCACGAAGTATGCGAAAACACATACCTCGCCAAGCATCAATATCGTCATAGCAATCTCCTTCCAAAGCCAAAAGACTACGCCTTACCCACCCATATAGGGTGCGTATATCACGCGCATCTTCAAACCGCATTTCTCTTTTTTTATTCATTTTTTCACCTTCTTTTTCTTTATTTCCTTTTTTTATTCTTCCTAGGATTATGTCAATACAATCCTTACAATGGTTTAACCAACCTAATTCGTCATCCCATATCTCGTGTCCGCATAGACACTTGATGTTATTCACATTTTCCGGTTTATCTTCTTTTATCATTATATCACCTATACCCTACGGGTAATCAGCCCTAGTGGTGTTAGTATATAATAGGGTAGGAACCACGGTCTTAGTGTGTTTATACGAGTAATAGCGGGGGAACTATGTCGTGCTGACCCCTCTCGAAAAAATGTCATGGGGATTCGTGCAGTATTCTTACGGCCCGCCTCGAGTTTTTTTTTTAAGTTACCTTCGAAAAAAAGCTTCACTCATTCGTGCAGTCTTATTAGACGAAAAAAGGCAAGAAACAAGGTGCAGACGGTGGCACAAGAGTCCACCTACTGGGGGGTTTATATACTAGGAACCGCTAAGTTATACTGCCCCGAAACGAAGATGGGGCAGGAGGATGCAACTTATGGCATCAACAAACAAGAAAACAAATAAAAAACAAGAAACAAAAGCCGAGCCTGTCTTGCCGACAGAGCCCAAGGATAGTGTTAGCGTTAAGACCAGTAAGGGAAATATGTCTCAGATTGGTTCTATAAGAATGCGAACACGAGATTACCTTGATTCAGTGAACAAGAACATCCAACAAGAGTTGGACTTTCAAAGTGAAGCTGCAGCCACCGGCAAAACTGGCTTAGTTAGCCTAAGAATAGACGAATGTAAAGCCTTAATTAAGGTTCTTCTACTAATGGAAGAAACCTTCTTTATGGGCTGGTGCGCTGACGCAACTTCTGCAGCAAATGTAAAGCTGAAGAAAGACCTTGCTGTCACAGTTGCAAAGCTTAACGGCCTTGCCAACGGCACCATTAAGGCATTGTCTCCAGAAGAGAAGAAAGCAAAAGCGGAAGAAGCTGCAGAAAAACTTGCTCTAGTAGCACAAATGCAAGCTGAACTTGATGCTATCAATGCTTCTCTAAATCTTTGAAGGCTAGTCTACCCAGACAACTTATGAACTAATATAACCTGAGGGTTATAACTGCTCCTTGAGGCCTGTTCGGGGCCTCAGGGAGCCCTTTTTTACTTCTTTTTTTTTAACAAGTTGTGATGCACGATTAAACTCGGCCACAAGCAATAAAACTTCTGTGCGAAAATAAGGTGCAGAAAAAGATTCAGGAAATCGTGTGTGTGTTCTCCGAGTAGGGTTTTCGCTCCAGATGACGAAATCTTATTCTATTCCCCAGCCATAAACCTAAAATATCCTTACCGCATAATGTTCCAGAAAATATCAACGCTTTCAGTTATAATACTCCGTAAAAACTCGGAAATTCATTAAGACCGACATCTCAAAACTTGTTTAATTTAGCACAAGTTATATACTAAGACCGCAAGTTTCCATATCCGAACCTTTTATATAGTTAAACGCACATGACTTATTATGGGCGGGAATCCGAAAACACAACTTACCATCTCACAAAGATACCCGCTCAAAAAACAATGAGGTAAGAAGAATGTCAGGACATGACCCAAAAGACTTCATCTCGGTAAAACGGGATGAACAGGCGAGCCAAAAAACTGGTCTTGCTATCAAACACTTTACGGTGGGAGATAGGAAGTGCAGTTCCTTGGTGATATTACAGAAAAAGAATAGCACACATTATGCAGTCGAGATTGGTCTCGGTATGCACTATGTCCAAGGTGGCTGGACTGTCAAAAAGCGTCTGGCCTATTGGGATAATAGTCAAGTGCATGAACCAGAAGTAAAACCGCAAGGGTTTGCTCATCTAGGTCAAGATGCTATGTGTATGGGAACCTTCCATAGCGCACACTCAATCAATAGTGATGTTGTTTCTTGGTTTTGTTCTATCGAGGGCAGGTTAGCCACCCAAACTGCGTGTTTGGAATTAGCCAAGGCACATGCTACTAAGGTAAAGCTCCTTCAAGCAGAACTAAAAGCACAACAAGATATATTCAATTTATTCGAGGTGGTAGTATGACTGATGAATACCCAGAACACACAGCATATGATGGCTTAACTAAATCAGAATGCTTCGTTTGTAATGGCATATCAAGTTTTCCATGCCCAGAAAACAATGTTTACTGGAGACCGGTTGATTCAACTGGTTGGTGGTATTGTAAGAATGATTGTTGTAATGTACTTAAATTCAATCGCTCAGTCAAAAGAGCGTATGTCATCTTAACTACCTATCGTAATAAGAATCAGATAGGCTTGG
>Ga0209535_1002168_pt1 | contig 12848 bp, 10 predicted proteins | sample LinPmetageLP28_FD_184041 | JGI IMG/M metagenome (GOLD analysis project Ga0209535, IMG submission 184041) | Marine viral communities from the Pacific Ocean - LP-28 (SPAdes) (version 2) | ecosystem: Environmental > Aquatic > Marine > Oceanic | place: Pacific Ocean | collected 2009-08-22
TGCATGTGATCCATGAGCTACTGTAGAAAATCTAAATGGGTGTCCACTATTCATTGGATGTGATTGATCAAATCTATATGTTGACCCTTCATACAGTTTTAAAGTTTCTTCTTCTACATTAGCAGTTGCACCTTGAAATTCATTAACAGTTTTTACATAGTATCTATTACCTGTTCCAGGTGAAACTGCTGCTCCTACAGATACATAATACTGAACATTAGCTTCAGTTTGAAATGTCGAAGATAAGCCATTTCCTCCATTAGACGGATGTGTACCACCAGCAGCTCCACTTCCTATGGTTATTGGATATTTTTTACCAGGAACAACGGGTAAACCTGCTCCTATTCTTACTCCTCCTGCACCTCCTCCTGCTCCTGCATCTGCTCCTCCACCACCACCTCCAGCTATAATTACATATTCTGCAATCTCGTCAACACCTTCTGGTATTTCAAATGAACCAGATCCTGTAAAATCTAACCTTACATCATAATCAGAAGGCCAAAAGCCATTACCTAGTGCATTTAATTGTTGACCAAGAGTAAACATTCCACTATTACTACCAAATCGACTAGTAGTAAATGCATTGCCTAAGTGTCCACCAAGGTATCTATCTGACATCTTTTATCCTGTAAGTTTTAATACAACAATTCCTGCACTACCACTTCCTCCATTTGCAGAAGCACCACCACCACCTCCACCGCTACCAGTATTGACTGTAGCATCAGCTCCTACTCCAGTTGGAGCTCCATTTCCACCACCTCCAGTACCACCTACTCCAAATGCACTTCCCCCTGGATTATCATTTCCTCCGCCACCTCCAGCACCTCTTGTAACACTCGAACCTGTTATTTCTGAAGCTAAACCATCTCCACCATCACCACCAATTGTTGGAGAACCATTTTCTCCTGCCTCACTAGCACCACCGCCGCCACCTCCTCCTTTGTAGCCACCGCCTGTTGATCTGCCTCCAATAAATCCTTGTCCAGGAGTTGCATCTCCCCCAACATAATTAGAATTACCACCAGCTCCTCCACCAGAACCACCACTATGTCCATTTACTACAGCTCCACCTCCTCCACCACCACCAATTGCATTTGCTGTTAAACTTGTTATTACAGAAATACTTCCATTTGATCCTGCTGCATTAGTCGTAGTTGATCCAGCACCACCTGCTCCTACAAGTACAGTATAACTAGATCCTGGTGTTAATGAAATACCTGAACCTGCTATAAATCCACCAGCACCACCACCTCCAGCAATTCCATTTCCCCCTCCACCTCCTCCAGCTATAACTAAGAAATCAGCTGATATAGCTCCTATATCATTATTAAATACTTCTGAACTTGTAAATGTGAGTATACTATCTCCAGGAGCACTGAATGCTTTTTTAAATTTTATTACAACAATTCCTGATCCACCAGTTCCTCCTAAATGAGCACCAACCGGAGTTGCGTAATTAGATCCACCACCACCACCTCCAGTATTGTCTGTACCATTTTTACCGTCATATGGTGAAGCACCTCCACCATCACCTCCCCCACCAGCACCTCCATTATTAATTCTTGGTCCAACTGTGTAAGCACCCCCTCCACCACCTCCTCCTGCATAAAAAACCGCAGTTCCTGTTATATCATTAGAAAGTCCAACACCACCAAATCCTGTTAATGGAGCACTACCTCCTGCTGCACCAGCGCCACCTCCACCTCCACCTTGACCAATAGGATTAGCAGTACCAATTCCTCCAGCATTACCTTGTGAAGGAGATACTGAAGGTGAATTACCAGCACCACCAGCAGGATTAACAATATATCCTCCACCGCCTCCACCAGATCCACCAGCACCACCTGAAGAAGGTCCAGTACCACCTCCACCTTCACCACCATAACCACCACCAGCTGATGTTATTGTTGTAAAAGGAGAAGGTCCAGCTAAAGAAGAATTATTTCCGACAGTACCATTTGTTCCATCACCACCTTCAGGACCTCCAGCCCCTCCTGCACCTACTGTCACTGGATAACTACCAGCTGCAACTGCAAGACCTGTACCAATTCTAAAACCACCTGCACCACCACCACCTGCATTATTAGATCCTCCTCCACCTCCCCCAGCTACAATTAAATATTCTTCAATTTCATCAGTACCGCTTGGTATTGTAATTGACGCTGAAGACTCCATAATTAATGTTTTTACAATATCAAAAGCACCAGGCCATTTATTACTAATTATAGAACTAAACTGCTGACCAAGTGTAAACATACCACTGTTAGTGGTAAATCTACTCGTAGTAAAGGAATTAGCTCTTAGAACACCGCCTGTATAACGATCAGACATGGTTAACTTATTTCGTCAAAACTTGTTGTAAATGTAATTCCTACTGCTGAAGAGTTTCCAGCTAAAGTTTTATCTTCTAATAGATAGAAAGATGAACTTTTATCTATAACTATTAAAGTTGAATTTTGTGGAACAGTTATTGTACGTGCTAAGAATGTTGGAAAGCCTCCAAGATCATCCTGTGGGTAAAGTACTACCGTAACATCAACGGCTGCAGTTGCATTGTTAGTTGCTAACAATGTATTAACTTTTACAATTTTGCCACTTGAAGCCTTATTATTAATTAAAGACTTTGAAGCTACTGCTGATGCTACAGAAGTAGTGTTTCCATTGATTGTGGTAACGCCTACTATATTTGGATTTGCCATTTATTTTTTTCCTTTTACCCGAAAACCATTGACATTGCTATTGCTTTACCAGTTGAAAATGGTGCTGTAGCAAGTTTATTATCTGCAATAGTGTTAAGCTGTATAGAGGCATTGCTTACTGTTCCTGTAGCAATTATATTTCCTCTTAGTTTAGTTAGAGCCATTTTTAATCCTTATGTTTGATCTGATTCTAAGATAGACATGATCACATCAACATTACCAGTAGTAGCTTTGACTTGCATTGATTGATTTACTTCTAATACAACTTTTTGGTCTCCACCTACAGCAACTAATGCGCCACCAATTGGTACTGGAGCAGCTTGTAGTAACCTTATATTACCAGTTGGACCAGTTCCTTTATTTACTTGAATATCTACTGTTGATTGCGTAGTAGTATTCATATTAGCAATAGACATTCCTATTACAGTTGCTACACAACCGGTTGGAACTGAATAAGCACCAATATTTGCAAAGCCTCCAGGAGTTGAAAAAGCAATGTTAGCTTGAAGTTTAGATTTAAATTTGTTTGCCATGTTTTCCCTTGATTATCCTAACGCAATAGCAAAAGGTATTGGATTAATAACAGTGTTAGATAAATTTGCAACTTCTATTGAAATATTAGCAAAGTTATTATCTACTTGTTTATTTGTAAGAGCTACATTGGCAACTTTTACTCCATTACCTACACTATTAGCAAGTAATGTACCACCTTCTCTTAATGTTATGTTTGCATAAAAAGTCATTTTTGTACCAGTTGTTTAAGTAAGTTTTTTATTTCATCAACAGATTCTTTTATAGTATTTATTTCATTATCCATAGTAGCCAGTCTATCTTTTACGATATTTTTTTGCTTATATTCTCTATAAGCGGATTGATCAGCATTAATTATTGCTTTTGAATTAGGATCTCTAATTAAATTTGGATAATCTTTTACTTTTATCATTGTATAGCTATTGCTCTCAAGTTTTTAATTTTAGGTATTTGTGATTCATCAGTTGATTCAAGTACTAATTTAAATACCAAAGAATTAAATTCTTCTAGGTTATTTACTTCTTGTTGGAATTGTACAAATTCACCACCTAAAGAATTTGTAATTGTAACATTTGATACCTTAGTATATTCTACCTGATTCATTGGTGTAGTGTCACCAGCTAATTTAGTTTTTAAGAAAATATCAACAGTAGCATCAGCTGGTTTAGATACATCAAAGAAAAACTTAACTCCAGTACTTGGATTAATAAAATCTACTTGCCTTGATATATATTTTGAAAATGCTGAACCACCTGTTGCTGCTTCTTCTGCAATAAAGTCAGATGTACTTACAATTGAATAAACATTGTTATTAGCTTCATCTGTTGTAATAGTTGAGTTTGCAATATTAACAAGAGCTACTTTAATATTAAGACCGCCATCTATTACATCTATAACTCTATAAAGACCATTATTATATATTCCAGCTCCAAGAGCAGCAACTGATGCATTTGATTGAACATTTAAAATTGTACCATTAATTAATGTATTTGCATTTTCTTGAGATCTTACATTCTGTAATGTTATTACAGCTGTTGTATTTGATAGTGCTACAATATTAGCTTTGTGACCACCTTTACCGGCTGTACCATCTCTTGATAAAACTCTCAATTCATGAGCATCAAGCTCAGCATATGTTGGATCATTTACTAGATTACGTTTAAAATTTACACCAAGTTGTTGTGTATCAATTATTGGTGAAACTCTATCATTATCAGTATTCATAACTACTTTATATCTAAAAGTAGTTGCATTTGCTGTTTTATAAGATTCATTTTTTTTACTTGCTACAACTTTTATATTATCAAAATTATTTTCTACTGCATTTTGAATATCTTGAAAAGCAGAATCTATAGTATAAGTAGATCCAGTTGTTGGGGTTGTAGTTATAACTTGATTATTAACAGATGTATTTGCTGGTTTAAATATAGATAACTGAGGTGTAATAGTTGAATAACCTATATTATCTTCAATATATACTTGTTCACCACCAAATCTTGTTGGTTTTTTAATGTTAGGAGTTTGTGGTAAATTAACTGTATATGAATCAAATCTGACATTGCTTACAGTAAAATCTACATCCTGAATTAAATTACCAAACATACCAACAATATTACCAATTGAAGGTTCTCCATTAGCTAGTAATATATTAGCATTTGCGACATTATTGATCCTAACAAAAGAAGCATTCAATAAACCATGATTGAAATGATAAACTTTCATTGTTTTAATGTTAGGATAAACTTCTAATGGATCTGATTCCAAATTACTAATTGAAGATAAGGTAGGACCACCTCCAGATGCACCAAGACCTTTTGATAAATCAAGTTCTACACTAGCTGTTACAGAAGTGGAAAATTTGGCTCTATATATAGTTACCTTCAAATCTTCGAATAAATCTGGTTGATATAATCTTAAATTTTCAGATAGAAATAAAGAACCAACTAAAGGTTGTTCGGATATTGTTCTACCTGTAAGTGTATCTGTACCATTTAATTCTGAAACATAAGCATTGTATGCTTTTGAATCTGATCCAACTGTTAAAGAGTAATCTCCAATATCACAAAATACAGGTGCAGAGAATTCTATAGTTGTTGCTGTATTTGCATCAGCAGAAGTACTAACGTCTGCAGCTTGTACTACTTTTTGACTAAATGGCAAAACAACATCAGTAGGAAACCCATCTTTATTTTTTCTTATCTGAAGAAAAATAGGAAGGCTATTATCTTTAGTAGAAAAGAATAAATCTACTTTCGAAATAAAAGTAGGCTCTTTTATAAAGAATGTTTGTGCTACTGGATCTATTCTATTAATTGCCATTTATTATTGCCTTAAAATTATACTATAGTTGTAGTAAAGAGTTAATATTTTTAGTATTAAATTCAGTTAATGTTGTCTCATTGTTAAAGTATGAAAGTTTTGGACCGTCTCTATTTACTTCAGCACCAGCTGCTTGAGCTGCCCCACTCTCATTACCAGCAATGCCATTAACAGCAAATCCATGAGCTAATTCAGCTAATACTGATGCTTGATTAGGAGCAGGATTTGAGTCTGCATCACCCCAGGCTGTTGTAGCAATACCGGGTGCTCTTTCATTCCAATATGCCACTTCTTCTGCATTAGGAGGAACACCGCGCATACCTACATATATTTTTTCTAATGTAGACAGTACGTTTACAGTTGGTGGTTCTACAGTTTGTGGTCCTGGATCCGGTTGTGGATGAATAATAACTGGAGGAGGAGGAGGTGGAGGTGGTCTTAATACCTCACGTGATATCTCTCGAATAACACCATCAGATACAAAGATTTGCTCAGCATAAGAAATTTCTTGTGCCCTATCATTGCGTGATGAGTTTGTTAATCTAAATAACTTTTGACCTGTATTAATATTCAACGAGGAAGAACTATAATTAAACACACCAGATATAGAACCTGTTGAATCAGTTTGTAAAGGTGTTAAAAAGGCATTTGTGTACGCATTACTTAAATCATTATATTTTTGAGTAGCAAGTGCTGTCGTAGTGTTTACATTACCTTGAAAGCTCTCTTCTGCAGATACTTGTACGGTTGTATTTTGTGTACAAAAAGATGTAACATTAATTTCATCAAAAAATGCATGTAAACTAGTGTTAGGTCTCATACCATCAACAACAAATCTAATACTTACATCTCTCATTTTAGGTACGACTGTAATATTTTTTACAACATCATTACCTTGTAATTTTACTGAAGATGTGGCAGGTGATACTGATCCTATCAAATCAGAAATACCTTTTAAGTTGTCTGGTAGTTCATCTGTATCTTGTGGAATACCATTTCTAAGTTGTTCTATGTCATTAATAGAACCAAATATATTCTCTCCATTTTTCTTTATAAGAGATTGAGATGACAAAGAATCAAATGTTCCTGTTCTATCAACCTCAACATCAGGCACTCTTCTGTCATCAAACCACAAATCTCCTGGAGGTCCTAATGTCATAAATCCTTGGAATACATTAATATTAAATGGATTTAAATTTTGTACTTTACTTGAAAATGGATTTTGAACTAAAACTTCATGTGTATATGGTAATGATATTACTTCATTTGTTATTGTATAATTATTAGATTCACGTTGAGCAGTAGAAGTTGATTTTTCTTTTAAGTTTATAAATTTACTTTTTATTAAAGGAGATGCTTCTTTCTTTGTAAAGTTAACAGAACAAGCATAGTCAGGGTTATCTAATGAATCACCAACACCGTGACCTGTAAAGGAATCAACTACAAACCCATTTTTGAATCTTTCAAAACCTAATTCATCTTGGATTTGTTCTTGTTGAGCATCTCTTTCTAAAAGATTCAATGAAGTATAGAATTCTAATGTTTTAACTCTATTCTCAATTTTACCAATATCCTTCATGGTAAATCTTTTATTTTCAACTTTTTTAATTTCTATATCATCATTTAGATTAAACACAAATGGTTTTTGTTTCAATACATATAGTTTTAGAAGATCTGATGGAAAATTAGGTTCTCTTGGATTAAGTTCACTCTTACCATTTACAACAAAGTAGTTTCCATTTTCATCTAAACCAATTGAATTAATTTTTGGTAAATGGAACTGATAATCAGTTTTGAAATTAACACCTGGATCTAAAAATTCTGGTACTTGGGATCCTGTTCCACTAAAGCCTGTTCCAGCATCATTAATAACTGGTCTAAAGTCTAAACAATCTCTCAATGGAAATAATTCTCCATTTAAAAATACTTCTGGTATTGTTTCATAATTAGCATATGATCCTACTGAACAAAAATCTCCAGAACCATGTGTAAAGTGATCAAAGGTAACCCTTATTGGTCTTTCTGGTAAACCAGCTGTTGGTTTTAATCTAATTTTAGCAGTATCATAAAATGTAGCCTTTTGACCTGTGTCAAAAGTATATCTCGAAGTAATATTAGATTCTCTATCAGTTGTATATGGCATTCCAAATTGTGTTTCAACATTTGCCATTTTAACTGATTTTAATCTAAACCCATCAGCTTTTCCTAATGAAATAACTGAAACTAATGCATTAGCGTTTTGTGAAAAATCTATAGTTGCATTTTCAACTAATGTTTTAGTTTTTCTTAATGCAGCACTTGTTATCTTATTAACAGTAACTATAAACTCCATAGTTTCATTAGTTAAATTTTCACCAGGGGTTCCACTAAAATCAAAAGTTACTTCAGTAAATGCGCCATTAAATGCTATATCACCACTTTGAATGTTAATATATTGACCTTTTCTTGCTCCTGATGTAATTACAGCTGTATAGTTATCAGCAGAAAAAGGTGAGAATGTTTCATTTGTACCAGCCGTAATAGTAGCTGCTCCTGATGATAACGATTGAGTTACTTGTCTTTTAACAGTATATGTTGTTTTAGTGTTGGCTGGATCAACTGCTTTAATTACATCTTGTGGGAACTTAACAACTAAAGTATCCTTATCTGAATCACCAATATTAGCTGTATTTAATTGTGCTGTAGCATACGTAAAGAAACCAGATAATTGTAAGTTAATATGTGGTGCAGCTGTAGTGGTTAACGTAACATCATCTACAATTGTTGCAACTTGATATCTTTCTGTAACTGTTGCATTGGATACTGAAAATAAATCACCTACTTTTAATTCGGTTTGAAATCTTGTTCCACTACCTCTAACTGTTGATGAAGCAGCATTATAAGTAACAGCTCCTGTTATATTAGTTAAAACAGGTGTAATGTTTGCAGCAAATTCAAAAGTATCTGATACTATATGTTTTACATCTCTGTCAAATGATTTACCACTATTCATTTGTACATCAAATAAATATAATTTAAACTTGCCATCCCCTAAAGGATTACCTATAGCGTTTGATACATTACCAGATTTGTATAAAAATCCTCTTGATTTAGCTGTACCAACTATTGCACCGTTTTGACCAGCATTACTTGATTTGTATTGATCTCTTAGTATTAAGTTTTCTATTACAGCTGTATCTGGAATTGAATTTGATTCTTGTATATCAATAAAACTTGATATTTGACTTGCAACTACACCATTTGTAACATTAGCAAAATCTCTTGCTTTATCTATGGTTAAATATCTTGTGCCAACATTGTCAACTTCATATCCTTTAACATATGATTGTCCAGGTGTAATCACTGAAACAAACTTGGCATTATCACCACCATTTGCTAAATTAAATACTCCAGTATTAACAACAGCTGCAACATTATTTTTTCTTCCTGTTGAGGTTATTTTATAATGTTCTCTTAACTCCATTGAAAAAGGATCGACAACATAATTGCCAGATTCTTCAAATGTTCTTCTTGCTAATGTATCACCTAATACACTAAATCTTGGATCTATGTTTTTAGATACTGCTATACCATCTTCTATTCTAATAATTTCTATAAAATTAGTATCAGTATTTGAAGCAAACTCTAATGCTCTACTTGATAATGTTAAATTAGCTTTATACCTATCTGCACCTGGTGCAAAGAAGTTAAATGTTCCTGTTGCTGGATCAAGTAATGAACTATCATCATTTGAATCTATAATACTTTCAGAAACAGTAAATCCAATTAATTTATTTTGGACACTCGAATATTTTTCAACAATATGAGTTTGCTGTGGAACAAATAAGAAATTACCTTTTGCAAATACAGTACTTTGTCCAATAGAAAAAGCTGTACCAAATCCTGTTGATTCAGAGGCAGTACTTTTAACAGTTACTGATAAACCAGCATTTTTTATTTCTTCATTATCACTAAATGTTTCTTGATTGTTTATACCACCATCTGTATATTTTACAAAGAGAGTAGGAGGATCACCGTCTGCAGTTGTAGTAGCAACATCTATTACTATAGCTTTTACTGCTGATGTTTGACCTATAACAGTTTGGCCTACAAGACCAGTTATAACTGAATCTGTAGTAATACTATTAAAACTATCAAGTAATTTTACAAACGAGAATCGTTCATCTAAAGTTTCACTTGGAGGTGAAACGAAAGAGCCGTCTTTGTATATTCCTTTTCCAAATCTTTCAACTTGGGCTTGTATAATTGTTTGAAGCTGTGTTAATTCTCTAGCCTGAACAGCACGTCCAGGCCTAAATAAAATTCTAACAAATTGTTTAGATTCGTCATAATCATCAAAATGAGGCGAAGTAGGAAAGATAGTAGGCATATTTTATACAGTTAAAATTGTTCTGAAAGATACTAATTGGTCTTCTGTGAATGATACTTGTGTTCTATTATCAATAAAAACTAAATCACCACTAAATTTATTTATAGTAGGATTTTGATTTACAGTTGTAACGGTAAAACTTGTACCTGCATCACTTTTTAAAACATCCGTTCCAACTAATGTGTGATTGTTTAAACTGGTTAATAACATTTGTGTATTTGCTGTGACAGTGTCAACAACTTCAAATTTTCTACTTGTGTCTGAAGCTAATTCTAAAACAGCATCTTTAGCAATTTCAGATCCTCCATCACTTAAAGTATCAAAAGTTGCTAAAAACGTAGGTGTTCCTAGTGAATTTGCAAACGCTCTTGCTTCACCAAATATTTCTATATCTTTAAGTAAACCAAATTGTCTAAAGTCATTATCAATAATTATATTATGTATTTCTTCATTATTTATGGTTGAAAAGAACATAAGAGTATCAGCAAAAAGCTCAGCTACAGCATCAAATCCATGACCATTCTCTGGAGGTAATATAGCTGTTATATTGGCTCCTCCTGTACCTGCGTTGGAGCCTGATCCAGTTATTTGTACATTAGCATATGTAAATCCAGAACCAGCATTATTAATTGTAACACTGCTAATTGAATTAGTTTGAGCTGTCAAAGTTATAGAAGCATCAAACCCTGTACCATCACCAATTATAGAAATTGCTGCATTTGAAGTGTTTTGAAAATTAGTACCAGAAGCATTAATTATAAGATTATATATTGCTCCAGGCACAGCAGAAAGCTCTACAAGACTTTGGGAAGTATCTAAATCACCATCCTCAAAACTCACTGAAAGATCAGCTCCTGTTCCTGCACCAACTACATTCAATTCTGCATTGGTAAAACCTTCACCTCTTGAAGTAATTATTACATCTTCTATTTCTCCAGAAGCATTGATAAAAGGTTGAAAAGCTGCATTAGAACCATCACCTTGTACGGTAATAAATGTTCTGATATTTGAACTATAACCTATTCCAGGATCAGCTACAACAACTTCTTTAAGTATACCGTTTTGTAGTACAGGAAGTAAAATAGCATTACCAGTCGATCCACCTGTATTTGAAACAAATAAAGTGTTACCAACTTTTACATTTGCAAATAAATTACTACCTGTATTATCTAAATCAACTACAGCAATATTAGCTGACTTTATATTATTACCAGCATTTTCTATAATAACTTTAACAAAAGATCCTGAACCATCTAATACAGGTTTGATAACTGGAGTTACGTTTCCATCTGACCCAGGAGAGCCTCTAAAACCAAAAGTTACATTACCAGGTGAAGCAAATGATAAACTAACTACTGCATTGCCATCATAATTTTGACCTTTGTTATTAATAATAACATTATCAATTTCACCGTTGTTGTAGTAAGGATTTAAAATATCTTTTTGCACTGGCATAAAATCATCAGTTAAGAATCTTGTTCTTAACGAAAGTGGAATTGTATACATAAACTTCCACTTATACCCATCTGCTAATGAAAATGGAGCAAGGTCAGTAGAAGTAGGTTCTACGGTAGATCCAGCCTCAGCACCACCATTATTTGATATACATTTATATACTTGGAAGTTAGATGTTAAAACATAAAAATTTGAAGATTTTAAACTAGTAGCACCTGATGTCGCTGGATTACTAACTGAATAGTTTCCATCAAATTGATCATATATAGTTCCTGAAGCCCAATTTTTTCTAGCAACAACAAAAGAAAGATCATTAGTAGTTAATTTTTTAACATTAATAATTCTATTTCTTGTATCAGTTGCACCAAATTGAGTATCATCTGGAGCAGGGGGCACCGATTCGTCAGGGTACTCAGATACTTTACCTGTGTAAAAGTAAAAATTTGACCTACCTGAAAATATCTCATTGAATATAGAATCAGCTATAGTCTTGTGTATGACATCTTTAAGTAAAAAAGACATATTATAAAATTGTTATGACCCATGTTACTGTTAATGAATCAGAACCTCCCTTAGTTAGATCTGAAAAAGTAGTTCTACATAACATATTACCAAAGTTTGCAACATTTTGATTAAATACTCCAGCTTCTTTTATGGTTCCAGTTGCAAGTCCTGGTCCAAATACTGAAATATAACTAATTGCACTTGTAGTTCTAGTTGTAGAAGAAAATCCTTGTCTTCCCATCTCTTTTTTCAATTCATCATCACCAACCACTACAGCAGTACTATCTCCCCCTAAGGCCATACAATTCATTACAGCTGAAATATTGCCATTGGCTTCGAGATTGGCGCTGAATGTTCCACTTGGACCAACAATTCTAGCAACACGTGAGGCTATATGTTCTTTGCCGGAAGCTACTACTAAATTAGGAACTTCTCTATTATCGACAATATTGCCTGAACTGTCTTTTAGTTCGAGTTTTAATTTACCCGCTACATTAAAGCTATCGTTCATTTTAATCCTTAATTTTTTTAATTAATTAAATTTAAGTAATTTCTATAAGTGTACCAGATATATAACTATTAGCAGATTTTGGATCTGCACTTTCTAAGTATCTACTTGTACCACTATCTACTGCAAAGTAATTCTGTACATTTGGTGCAGATATTGTTCCAGAGGAACCAACAGTAGGACTATCAGAAAATTCTTTAGCAACTGTAAATCCAAACGGATTATCAATAATACTAAAGCTATCTTCAAGTTCTAAGAATAGTTTACCTCTATTAAATACTGAAACATTAGCACTTACATCTATTGTACCTTCTAATAACCTATTGTTAAACAGTCTTTGTCCAGCTGGATGAATTAACTGTAAAACTACATCTTTAAAGTTATTTATATCAAGACCAGAGACTGTCTGGTAAGCAAACGGCTGATAAAGCAAATCATCTGGTAATCTAAAGTCTGGTTCTGA
>Ga0209535_1002172_pt1 | contig 12843 bp, 25 predicted proteins | sample LinPmetageLP28_FD_184041 | JGI IMG/M metagenome (GOLD analysis project Ga0209535, IMG submission 184041) | Marine viral communities from the Pacific Ocean - LP-28 (SPAdes) (version 2) | ecosystem: Environmental > Aquatic > Marine > Oceanic | place: Pacific Ocean | collected 2009-08-22
ATCTTCCATCTTAGTCAACTGCTCAGACGTGTGCCCATTCATCAATGCACTTGCGATAAGTGCAATTATTGTTTCCATTCTATTCTCCTACTTCTGAAACTGCAGAACATATCGTCTGCCATCTACATAGAACCTAATAGTCGAATGACTATATACATCTACATATTGTTCTGATACCGTAGTCACATCATTGCATACTACTTCTTGTCTATATCCAACAACGTTTTGTTTTGTTTTAGGTTGTGCACCTTTATCAGCACCAACTAATCCACCCATTATTGCACCAATTGCTGCACCTTTGTCATTACCGGTTACAGCTTTTCCACCTGCTGCTCCTAAGAGCATACCGATCAGTGCACCACCAGATGCATTACCTTGCTGAGTAGTCGTACCATATATAGGAACGTTCATGTTCTGACACAAACGTTCAGTTGATGGTGACTTTACTAACATAGTTTTTGTGTGATCATAGACTATTACGTCTTTGACTTTATCTTTTGCTACTACTGGTGTTGACAAAGCAATCACAGCTGCTGCCACTGCACTAATTTTTTTCACTATCTTCTCCTATCAAAATGTTAATTGTAACAACTTTGCCTTCATCAATATTGGCAATAAAATACTCAAGACCGTTCTCTCTTAAGACGGTCTTGATTTGTTCTAGCGAGCTCATATTCTATCAGCCGCTCCTAAGATGGTAGACCACATTTTCTTTGCACCATCATCGTCAGCGAAACCTTCGTCGCTAGCGAAATCCATACTAGATGATCCGTATACCACGTTAGCGATACCATACTTGCTGATTAAATCAACGCCGTCTGCAATTGAATCAGCCCGTCTGCCAATTTCACCTTTAGGTGTACCAATAGTAAAACTAATTCCACCTTCACATGCACTCAAATAATTAATTCCTAAAGTAGCCATTTTTTCACATCCTTCATGTTTTCTTCTATAATTATAATATAGCATGATTCATATTAGATGTACATACTTATTTTTAGTTTTGTGCATTTTTTTTAATATTTACATAATGTGTTACATTTATGTCACAGCGTGATGTCTTACATTTTTTACTGCATCTGGTACGCGTGTCGGATATTCTCCTAAAAAGGTTCCTGCTTTGAGATCATCTACTTTGATGTGATCCTTATGAAAGTGATCAATATTGTCCCATTGTTCTAGCATTGTTTTTGCTAGCCTATCAAAGGCTCCGTCTGACACCAATGGATTATCTTCCACGTAATATGCGTAAGATGTCATAAGATACCAAGGAACTGTCATGTTCAGGTTTTTTTCTGTCACTTCTCTCATTATCTTGTCTATCATCTGTGTTCCTGTTAGTTTGATGTCTGGATAAGGTATGGACATAATTTGACCAGTCATCACATGGATCATCATCCGCATGAGCTTTACGCTCATCAGATAATACCATATGTCTGTCCTTTATTGTTAACTCAAGAATATTTATATCAATATACCTTTATATCGACATTTTTTCCTTTATTAAACTTTAAGTTATCGTGTTTGTCCATATGCAATACTATTTGTGTATCAGAAAATTCTTCAAACATCTTTTGCCATATGGTACGCCAATTATTTGTTAGACGTGTATTATTATGATCACCACGGTCTGATTGTAAATAAAAATCTGTAGCTGATGACAAGTCAAAGTTAAACATAGAATCAAATCCGTATAGATGTACCGTACTAGGTTTAAACTTATTTAATCCATAATGAGTTGCCATATGCCCACAATTAAAATCAGTATAACCAGCTACATATTTTGGTAATACAGTATAAAATTCTCTTATAATATGTGCATTTTTTATATAAAAACCTTGATTCTTTTCCATATATTTTTGAGGTCGCCATCCTAATACCCACGGCTGTGGCGGTATTACGCCGTCTTTATTGATTGCATTCATCATTTTAAAATCAACCATTACAGTTGCGTACGCATCAGGTATAGGTATATGCGGAATATTGCATGTTAGCTTACGGCCTTGTTGATGTTTATAAAGTAAAGCTGAAGGTCCATTACCAATTATAAAAAGAGTTTCATTCATTTAATCATCTCACGTATTGTGTCTTTTCCTTTTGCTCCAGTCCAATGAATAATTTTAGGATTTGCAGGAGCTGTATTATCTTTAATATCAAGTCTTAATGTATTATATATTCTAGGTAATTCATTAATATGTGTAAGCTCTCTCAATGAATCTCCACCTAGCATCCAGTTCAGAACTTCTTGATCACCAACTTCATTATGTTTCTTTTCCCATATGATTCGTGCCCATTCTCTTAATATTGCAGGTCTCCCTGTGAATGCAACTACACCTGAGTTAAACCATCTGCCTCTCTCAGGCCTACGTGTGCACCATGGTTGATCAACTGCAATTGCAATTCTTCCTTCTTGGACATAATCAAAAATACTATTTAAATTACCACGTATTTCACAATCGGTATCAATCCAACAAACATTATCTCCCCATGTAGATGCCTCTAGCATAATCTGAGGTTTCTTAAACCAACCATCTAGTTCTGGATAACCTTGGTCAAAGTCAACTATGTATAAATCGTTATCATCACCATGATACTTTTCAAATCGTTCTATTAACCACGGTAACATCCATTTATTTTTCTCATCACATCCAGTCACAAATATATTTTTCATTATGTTTCCCTTGGCTTCTGCGGCATAGTGAATAATGCTTTTACATGGTGCGGATGTACATTACTTGGTTGTCTTGCAAATATTACCCAACGATATCCTTGACCCATTGTCCAATCAGGATATTCTTGTTCAATAAATTCTTTCATACTAGTGCCAGTAGTAAATACATCATCACAAATCATAATCTGATCATTAGGATCACCACTTGCATACGTATTCATTGCAGTTGCGAATGGAATACCACCTCTCGGAATGCCTACTGCTTTATAAAAAGGCCTTGTTTGAAAATCCATTACCATACGTGCAAGTCCATCCCACCATTCTGGCCGTATGGCATCACACTCTATTTTCCATGGTAACGGTAGACCGGCGTGACTGATAAAGTCTCCTACTTCAAATAAATTTGCTTCTGTACTATATGTCATATTAATAGCTTTGTGCTAATCTCCACATTAAATATTCTTTTGATTCGATTGGCTCATACTTTTGCATTTCACCCTTACGTAAATTTTTAACAATTGTACCAGGTGTAGGATCTACAAAGTGTGGCATCGAATATCTTTGTTTATGTATGTGACTATTTACCACTCTATGTTTAGTGCTCTTAAAATAGTCATTTGTCCAGCGTTGTAATAAGTCACCAATGTTGCAAACAACACCATCATCGGCATAAGGCACAGGATGCCATGTACCTTCTAGATCTTGAACCTCTAGGCCTGGAACATCGTTAATCTGCCATAACAAAGTAATAGTTCCATAGTCGCTATGTTCACCGATGCGCATTTGTTTATTTAACATAGGACCATCATATGCTGGATAATGTATGACTCTTGTTGTGTTAAACGGTATTTTATGCGCGTCTACTAATGTAGTGCCGGTATTTAATATTGTATCAAACTTTTCTAAAATTCGTAATGTTAATCTATCGGCAATAGCTATACTACCTAATGCATCGGCTTTAAAACCATCAAGTTCAGTAGGCCATAAGTGATCAGGCATTCTTATGTCGTTATAATTATATGATTCTTTAATATCTTTTGGTGCAGTAGGATCTACGTTTTCATCACCTACCATACTATAACCTAAATTAGTATCACCTTCATAAGGATATTTTTGTTTTGTTTTTATAGGCAAATCAAAAAACGATTTCATTTGTTGTTGCCAAGCACTCATATCTACCTTGTCATCAGAAGGTAATGCATTAGTAAATACAGCGAAGCCTACCGTTGAGTAGGCTTCGTCTATACGATCTAAAGCATCTGGTGCTTCTAAATCAATTACTGGTATCATTAATTAGGCAACTCTGCATCAATACCTTCTACATAGTACATCATACTATCTAGATGTCCTCGGTCAGCGACTTCGCCATCAGCTAGTTGAAGATTACCTTTGTTGTCCTTAAGTGGACCGGTAAAGGCAAAGTATTCACCGTCTCGAATTGCATCTTTGACAGCCTGAGCTTTAGCTTTCACATCATCTGGCATATTTGTGAATGGTGCCATTCCAACTGAACCATCATTCATATGTCCGAAGTAACAACCGTCTGGTCCATCACAACCTGGTGTCCATGTACCTTCAAGTACTTGACGTACTTTTTCTATATAGTAAGGTCCCCAGTTATCGATAGTAGCTGTCAATTGTGCTTTAGGTGCAAATCGAATCTGATCACTCGCTTGTCCAAAACCATGAAGTCCACGATCTTGTGCAGCCTGCAATGGTGAAGGTGAATCTGTATGTTGAGCAATCATATCGCAACCTTGGTTCATTAATGCGTCAGCTGCATCTTTTTCTTTACCTGGATCATACCAAGTATAAACCCATACGATATCAATCTCTACAGCTGGATTTACACTTTTAGCACCAAGATAATATGTGTTTATTTCACGAACAACTTCAGGAATCGGATATGCCGCAACATAACAAATCTTATTTGTTTTTGTCATTAGGCCTGCAATAACACCTTGTACATGTCTTGCTTGATATAGCCTTAAGCCATAGTTAGCCATGTTTTTGCCATTTGTCTTATATCCTGTGGCATGTTCATACTTTACATTTGGAAACTTTTCTGCTACTTCCAACATTGGATCCATATATCCAAACGATGTTCCGAATATAATGTCTACACCTTGCATTGACATTTGTGTAAACACACGAGTGGCATCTGCACCATACGCTACACTTTCCACATACATTGTCTCAACTCTATCGCCAAATGCTTCTTCTATTTGTTGACGGCCAATGTCATGTCTATATGTCCATCCATGATCGCCCGTTGGGCCAACATAGACAAATCCTACTTTTACTTTTTCTTTTGCTTCACCAGCGAAAGCTGACATACCTAAGCTTACCGCCACTAATGACGCAGCAATTAATTTTAATAGATTCATTTCTTTTCCTATTTGTTAAATGATTTCATAATCGTCATTCCAATTATGTTTAGCTAAACAACCTGCTTCTTTTTGTATTGTAGTGAATGAGTCTTTACATGTTACCGGCCATGGGTGATATTCTTCTAACCATGGAAACCAATGCTTATTAAGATATACGTCTGTAGGCTTAGCATTAATTACTCCGTTAATAAGTAAGTCAGCACCTGTTTTGTTCAGTCGATATGCGTGTGCGCCAGGGAAATATGGTTTTGATATAAGAGGTCCAATACCTAAATATAATGGTTGCACCCATTTACCATATGATGGTTCACCTAGATTTACACACCCATAATAAAATAGTGGATCTGGAATTGGCCCTAGTAAATAAGCATCATGCTCAAACACTGTTACTTCGGTATTTTCTTTTGATGCTATTTCCCATAGGCTATAATGCGACAAGAACGCCGCCATGCAATTTTCTAAACGAGAGTATTTTTCTACGAATCCGTTTTCAGGAATCCCACGTTGTATATATGCTTTTTTAAGATTTGTGTTTTCTGGTGTACATGCTGGGAAATGTTCTATCTCTAATCCGTGTGCTTTTCCAGATAATATGCAACGGTTTGCTGCTTCTACGGACTTCTCATTGTCCATAATTGTTATTACATAATTTTTCATGTTGTAGTGCTGGGTAAACCTTGTATTCTTGTATAATGATTCTTAGTCACACCCATTCCTCTCACTAGTTGTTTACACATTATTGCGTCATTAGGCCATAAGCCATATTTAAAGACGGCTGACATTACACGTTCAGCTCCGTCAGGTGTTATTATATATGCCGAGTTTCCGGCTATACCCTGTGGTATGTTAAACTCATCGATCGATGGTACATTTTGTACGAAGTTAAGATCTAGTTCTATTAATCTTTTAAAATCCCTTGATTTTCTTGTTGCTCCGAGTGGATCATTAATGCCAATAATGTCATAATCCCATTCTAGAATCACATCAATAGGAATCTGTTTAATAAAATATGCATCGTGTTCTAAGATAAGAAACGTTTCTTTTGTTTCAAAGCACTCAGCCCATAATCTAAAATGACTCATAGCACAAGCCATTCTTGCTTTAGGATCTCTACCAACATATGCTCTTTTTATTAGACCTGTTGCAAAGTCACTGACTTCACCTTCCCATGGATAATTCCATGTGATGTCAAAATCTCTCATTTCAGATTCTGCTGTGAATGGCGTTGAGGCATCAAAGCTATTAATAGAAAACTCTTGTTGAGTATCTTGATAGCTTTTTAGTAAACGATTAAATCCTAATTCGGATGTCTCATTACCTGGTATTACGATTACTTGGGCTCTCATCACTTTCTCTTAATAACTGTATAGCCTACATTATCAGTACCACGTTCAATAATCTCAAAGGGCCCTAACCAACAAAGATATTCAATGCCTTCATATAGAGCAGGTACTGAACTTGTATCATGGAATACAATATATCTTTTTGCAAACGGAGCATGTATTTTTAGTTCAGCTTCCATGTGTTGTCGCTTATGTACAGAGTCTATAAGCATTACATCGCATAATTTACCAATAGAACCAAGAGCTAGTGAATTTGCTTCCTTTACAACTAATTCAATATCATTATCTTTACAATACTTAGAAGCAATAGGAGCTAGGAACTTATTATATCTACTCATATCAATATCAATTAGTTCCATATATTTTACGTTGGTTTGCATAACAGCAGCTGCTGTACCGCCTTGATGAGTACCAATTTCTTTATACGAAGTACAACCTTCTTTATTAAAAAGATTTACTAAAGCATCATGTTGAGCACAATAATTATCTCCATGGGCAGCTTCTTGCTGTGATCTAATCTCGTTGTAAAATTCTTTTAAGGTCGTTACATGCCCTAGTTCAGCATTAATCATAATTTTATTGTCCTAAGTTTATCATATCATACTCATTAAATCTTGTACATTCTCTCCACGATTTGGTAATTTATCTTTGAGAAAGAAATGTATAAAATTGCATTCTTTAATATTTGTATTTGCTGCAAACAATCCATTCCATTTCCAGTCTAAATTGTTTACTACCATTTGTTCTTTCTTTACCCAATAATTAAGTAAAGTTTGGTCTGTTGACCATTTCCATGGGCCTACACCATCTACAAAGTTCTTAAACTCTGTTCGGCGTATAAACTGTTCAGGTGTTTGGCCTTGCAGATATTTACTAATAGATTTATTAATTACCATCATACCCATATTGTAAAAGTCTGCACCTAAATTATTCCAATCAAATAATTCAGATATGCTATTATGTGCATATTGCATTCTACTATAGTTGTGAATCTTTGCCTGATATTCAGGCGTGATTGCCATAGTACGTTCTATAACTCCAGCAAAATCACAATCAGTGCCACTAGCGCTAAAAAGACATTCGTCACAATCAGGCCGTATAAAAATATCAGCGTCAATAATAGCAATTTGATCGTACGAGTCGAGGTAAGCGAAAGCATTTTCTTTCTCATAGATCGGAAGGAATCCACCATATTTTTCATATGATTCTCTGCTCCTGTTTGTTGTAAAAATATCCGGCGCAATACGTAGAATAGGCTCACGTTGAATAATATATTCTGAGCCTATTCTATCTGCGTATTCTCTTACACTTTGTGTACAGTGATCATATAATTCTGACCGCTTGCCGGTGTACACTTGATATATCAATTTCTTCATAATAATACTTATCTTTATTTTTTAGGCTTAATATCCATTGACATTTCGCCACCTTTGCCTTTGCCTTTTGTGTAAGCTTGAGCACCAAAAAATGCTGCAACCAAACCGGCAATAGCGACAAAATATGTTGGTGCAATATCACCAATTATTTGTGCTGCTTTATCTACACCTGCAAGACTTGTGACGAGGATGAGTACAGGGTAAAGTAACATACCCCATAAAGCAAACCAAGCCATAGCACGAATTTGGTCTTCCTTAGCATCTTCATTCTTAAATCTTTCACGTTCTTGTTCTAATCTCATTAGCTCTTCAGCCTGTTTCATTTCTTCGTCGGTTATAATTCCGTCGCCGTCAACATCGAGTTCATTAAATATGGAATTATCTTGAAGAACCTTTTGTTTCTTCGCCATTAATCTCTCCCAGTATTTGTTTTGATAGTTCCATCACGGGTTTATAATTTTTTCGGAACCTATTTTTTTTATGCCCTTCTTGTACGAAGTGCTCGATGTTATTTATAGTACCATTAAGGTCTGGCAAATTAAAGCCACGGCCTGTCTGTACTAGTTCTTCCCATTGGCTTCTCATATTCAGGACTGTAAAGAAATTCATGTGTGTATTTTCCTTTCACTAAACGGATATCTTTTGTTGTTTTCCAGTATAACCAACTCATCATACAATGATCAGTATCAAAAAATATAACTGTGTCAATTAGCCATACTAAATTTGATTGACCATCTCTTTTCTTCTCATACTGGTGAGCAGAAAAGGTTTGATTAGATGCACCACCTAAAATTACATTAAATAATACAGAAAGTGCAATTCCAATTCTTTTAAAATATTTACGCAGGCGAGGTACGTATTTCACGACGATAAGCTTCGATCGCTTTGAATAAATCATCAGTCCAATTATCCCTATGTTCTTTAAATAATAACGGTTGCTCGTTATCAACATCCATTATGGTTACAAGATTTACGATAGGCATACCCGTTCTTTCTTCCCACATAATTGCATATGCAGCTTCTTGCATAAAGTAATTTGTGATTTTATCTTTTGTCTTTATCCTCTTTGAAGTCTTAAAGTCAATAATAGATGGTACGCCATCAAATATACCTACGCAGTCAACACGACCGGCAACACCTAAATGCTGTGAATATAATGGACATTCTTGTTCATATATCTTATCTATTCTGTGAAGGTAAGGTTTTAGATTCTCCAAAGATGCTATAATGTCTGGAGTCCATTTAGTTGCATCATATTCATTATCTAAATATTGTTCAACTATTTCGTGCACTTTTGTGCCTCGAGTAGAAGCTCGACGTGAAATTAGGTTAGCTTCTGCTTCTCCTACTCTTTTTCGCCAGGCTCTGATTGCATCGCGAGAAAGTAAGCTAAGCACAGTGGTGATACTAGGATATCTGTTACCATCCGGGGCTTTATAAATACGACCGGTATCGGTCGTGTCTGCGTCGAGGTCGTCATATCCCAGTTCTATCTTTTCGTGTATAAATTGTTTCATCTTTTTCATTCACCTTAATCATAATATCGTCATACTCTTTTTCAGAAAATTTAATCTTTGGCGTTGTATTGCCAAGTGATATATTCTTGTTTCGACCTTTCTTTTTATTTCTAGGATCGAACCGAGCATATTTAGCCATGACTATTATCCTTTTCTCATATACATTTCTTTGGCCATTATATAGTCACGAACAACTCCAGATCTTACAATGTCTTCCCAACCAAATTCAACGGTTGTGAAGTTTTTGAGCTGCTCTGCTATTTGTATAAAATCTATTAATCCGTTTTTTTCATCGTCATATTTAAAATCAGACTGATGATAATCTCCACAAAATATAATCTTACAATTCCTACCTATACGTGTAATAACTGAATCCAATTCATGGAAGTTCAAGTTTTGCATTTCATCAACAACCACAATTGTATCATTGAATGTCACACCACGAATGAACGAAGTTGATTCAAAGTTAAGAAGCTTTTGTTGTTCAAGTTTGAACCAAGAATCTTTATCATTAAAAAGCTCTTGTAAGATACTTTTATATGGTGAGGTATAAGCTTCTTCCTTTTCGCTTTTTGATCCTGGTAGATATCCGATCTCTCTTGTCGGTACTATAGATCTAACAAGTGTTACATTATCATAAACAGTTTCTCGATCTAATACATCTTCTAGTGCAAGATGCAAAGCAAGAAATGTTTTGCCGGTTCCTGGTGAACCTGACATAATAATATTATCTCCGTCATCCCACGCATTACACACTTCTTCTTGCGCTGGAGTCATTGGCTCTAAAGTAAACAAGTTTTCAAGTTTTACCATAGAGCTTTTAGCACTTCGTCTAGACATTAATGTTGCTACGCCGTCCGCTATTTTTCTTAACTTCTTTTAATACGTCTTGCCAACCAGTACCAGCCTTTGAGATATTTGACTTACCTGCATTTGCTGCAATTTTAATTGGCTGAATAACGTGTCTCAATCGTTCATCTTTATTTAAAGTAATTTTGAGTTGCTCATAACTCATGTTTACTTCCCAAGTTTCTTGAGTCTCTTTGTTTTCTAACGTATAGATCGGCATAATATTTCCCTTAAAAAAATATATATAATTATGCTACGTTGAACCATTCTGGTACATCACGCTTTGTCCATACCATATTGAATCTATCTTTTTTTGTTTTATAGTATTCTTGGTATGATTTAACTGTATTACTTTCGTCAATGCATTGAGGTTCGTGTGTCATTGCAAGCTTAAACTTTGTGAATGGTACATGTGGTATTCTTGTAGGTGGCTTAATTAGCCAGTATTTTAGTCTTTCCGTACTATGACTTTTACCATAGCGATAAGTATATTCTTTTAATAAAGCAACAAAGTGATCATAGTGCCAATGATAATTGTACACTGATTCCATAGTCCATATAGTACATGGATGTTTATGGTGAACTGCTTTGTAAAGTACATCTTCGAACTCTTGATTTGGATGTACCCAGTAATTAATTATTCTCTTACCAGATTTTGAAGGACGTTTTTCGACGTATCCATCCAGCATCCGATGAGCTGTAGATAACATTTGCGCTGACTCTACAATCATTTTAACAACATGTTTGTCACATTGCAATTGAGCAGCTGTCTTAGGATTACGATCTAGGACAAAAATATTCATAGTATACTCCTCCGCTTGATAGCGATAATTTATTATACACAGATTTCACGGAGAAGTACACAGTTAATTTCCTCCTAACCTACTTTTTTCAGTTCAGCAATGTGGTAGTCTAAAAAGTCTTTACGTTTACGCACCTTGTTAGCAATGTCAATCTTTCCCTTGTCAACCAGTTTATGTACATAATTTTCTAACTCTCGTGAATCCCTCTTTAATCTCTCGATCTTTGCTGATATCATACTTGCTTATCTCCTAAGTAAAAAAACCACCGAAGCCGAAGCTCAGTGGTTGAATTTAGTTTGTTAGAATGATTGCCTCATTAGCCTTCGTCTTTCAATAATCCTGGAAAGGCTTCGTCGATTACTGGTCGACTTACACCTTCCGGTTTTGTCTTACTGATCATAGCTATGACCAATTTAGCATCTTCGGGGTGAATGCCTTCTAAAAGTTGAATATATCGTTTCTCTCGATCGAAAGTTTTTAGGTTGTCTCCTGGACCACCCTTTACGAACCATTGAAATTCTTTATTCTTATTTACAAGGTTAGTTGGTACACTTTCAGGCTTGTTCGGAGTATAAGGAGGTGCTCCGTCAGGCAGGTTGAAAGTAACAGTAGTGTCAGTTGACCCACGCAAAATGTCTTTTAAAGCCCATGTTTCATTGTCTTTTAAAATCTTAATTTTGTCAGCTTTTGCTCGTTTCTTACGTACATCTTCTAACACTTCATGAACAAGTTTCATTAAATAAATTCTCCTACACATTCAATCAATAATTTACATCGTTTTTGAACAAGGTAAGGAAACACTTTAGGACGATTGCCCCATGGATCCTGCTGTTCGAAATTATTTATAATACTTTCTTTTACAGGTTCGGGACAATTTGTCAGATCTATTAATTGCTGATTCCTCTGATAATTGCGGTATATTTCATCACCAAGCGCGCGTGGATCATCCAGTAAGGCCGCCTTCTTCTTGGCGGATAATATACCTTGTCTTCTGCCGTCTACAAAAACATCATCGTCTGATAATACATTTGGTACACCATCACCTGTGTCACCTTTAAGAATGTGCTCAGCAAGATATGTACGAGGATTAGGTTCAACAACGAACTTCTTGAGTAGAGGTGAAAACTGTCTAACATTCTTGTGAACTTGCAATTGTTTAAAGTCACCATCAGCTGAGACTATCATAACAGGTTCATGTTTGCCAAACTCTTGTGTCTCTAATGCAAGCTGTGCAATCACGTCATCGGCTTCACACCCATCTTCATGCATAACTTTGTATGGAAAGTTTTCTTGTATCTCTTCACGTACTAAATTAATAATACGAAACACTTCATTCCAATCAATAGTAGACTCACTACGTTTCTTTCTACGTGATGCCTTGTATTGAGGAAATGCATCTTTACGCCAATTGTTCATACCGTCTGCAACAACAACCATCTCACCATATTCTTTGTGAAACTTCTGTCGATACATACGAATCGAATTAAGTATCATGTGGCGGATCAGACCTTCGTCTGCCGCCAACTTTTGTACTGCAACATTGCCGATCGCAATGGCGTTATAATCAAGTAATATCATTACCAATCCTTATATTCTTGTTCCACATTCTCATTGTAAGAAAATCCTGCATTATATGCATTGATCTCATCTTCACTCATTTGTGGTTCGTCGATGAGTTCTGAAGTGCCAGTAGCACCAGTATACAAATGAGGAAAACGGCCACGCCTGTAATAGCTATCAGCCATGCCACGATCGAAAGCACCTCCGTGCCTTCTGTCCCGTGAATCAATGTCCACATTGTAGAGTTTTCCACCATAATAATATGTTCCTTCTATTGGAGGGTGAACTGTAATAAAACCATCGTCTTCAATCAAAGGTGCCATAAGCCAACGTC
>Ga0209535_1002173_pt1 | contig 12836 bp, 7 predicted proteins | sample LinPmetageLP28_FD_184041 | JGI IMG/M metagenome (GOLD analysis project Ga0209535, IMG submission 184041) | Marine viral communities from the Pacific Ocean - LP-28 (SPAdes) (version 2) | ecosystem: Environmental > Aquatic > Marine > Oceanic | place: Pacific Ocean | collected 2009-08-22
ATCATTCTCTAGTTCGTACTCTTGATCAAGTTCAATATCATAAATAACAATAGAGTCATCGTAACGATAATCATCATTACCCCCAAAACCACCATCTTCAAAAGTAGTTGTAGCGGTGAAAGTAAATTGATCTTCTTGGTCATTAAATCCGTATATCGTTTCGTCTTGGTCATACCCAAATATTATATCTTCATCCACACCATAAAGAAAGTCATCATCCTCAAAATCATTTGTTAAGTCATACACATCACAAAGGTCTGAGTAAGAAGAATTAACTAAACATTCAGAAGAAAGATTGCTAAAAGACTCATCTATAACTTCTGCTGTAGTAATACTAAAGTCATCTGTCTGCATGTATTGTTTTGCATTAGTATCTTCGTATCGTAAGTAAGTTGTTGCTTGATTATTACCTTGAACGCCTATGGTAAAATCGTGTGTACGAACTTGTATTTTATCGTACCTGAACTCAATTTGATTTGTACCTTCATACAAGATAGCCTCAAAAGTGTTTTGCAGTTGGTTGCTGTATTCTTTTGCATTGTACCACCCAACAACAAAGTATTGATCTGTGTCAGATGTATTACCAAATGTCTGAATATAAGGATTTTGAGTGCCGTTTCTATTAATTAAATCGGTCCACATTGGAAAAACGCTGTAATTAAATGAACTTGCTGGTAACGTTTCGGACAAGTAATTTCTTTGCCTTGATACATTAAAGTTTGACTGAAATGTAAAGAACCCATTCATAGATATATTTACTTGGTCAAAGGTTTGGTCATAAAAAGTAAAATCAAAACCAATATCTTTCATCCCGCTCATCGAATCGTCACCAAGGTTAAGAGCTATGCCTGAGCTTTGTATATTTATTATGCTTTCTGTACCAACAGTAAAAACTGGGTCAGTTGCCCAGGCAGATGTCGTTAAAAATAATAATGTAATTAGCCTGAACATATTTTGTGCTTAGGATATTTTTTACAGAAGTCGCCTTTACGATATGCTTTTATTTCATACCCGGTAAGTTCTTTCTTTACCTCTTCCCAGTCTGGTCTTTCATGTGGATTTTGCTCCCAGGCTATACGAGCTTCTTCACCTATCTTACCTTTATACGGACAGGGGCTGCCGGCTTGCATCATCGAACGCCATACACGAGAATCCTCACAGAGTAAAGCAACAGCTGCTACCTTCATCCCCATATCGTATAGGCCCTTGCTAAGTTTTAAACGCTCGCAATTAGGATCTCGTACACTTCGACCAGATGATACGCCAAAGAACTGAGTTTGGACCGCCGAACTAGCTCCCGTGGTGCATAGGTCTTGACTATATGACATTATGGACGGAGCCACGGCACTTGGAGGAGGTGATTTAACTCTTTGTGTTACCTTTTGTGAACTATTACTTGTTGAGTTATTTGTGTTCACATTTTGTGAGGTATTGTTATTGTTGTTAAAATTTTGATTATTTGTTGTAACGTCAGAACTCGATGTCGAAACATTGTTGTTATTATTGGTGTTAGAAGTTGTTGAACTGTTAACGTTATTGTTGTTATTTTGATTAGTAGAGTTGTTAGTTATCAAAGAAGTGTTGTTAACATTTTGTGTTTGATTAACAGTACTTGTTACAACAGAAGTATTGTTGTTGGTATTCGTTGCGGTTGAGTTGGACGTTGAATTAATTGTCGTATTATTCGTATTGAGATTTGTATTTGTTGAGCTACTAGTAGACTGATTTACATTGGTATTATTATTGGTATTGGTATTATTACTAGTGACAGTCGATGTCGTCGTAGTTGTATTCGTTATGTTTGAGTCCTCAGCTAGTAGAAGACTACTAACAGAAGCAACTGATACAAATATTACAAAGAGATCTCGTAAAGTCTTTTTCATTTTTCATTTCCTTTACTCTCCTCTCGCTCTGATTTACACACGCCTTGGCACTTATAGTCAACAGATTTTTGTTCTACAGGTACTTCTTTGCAACATTTTTTTTCGTCTTTAAACATTTTATACAGCACCTTGAATAGCTGCTAATTGTTCTGGAGTTAATTGTGCACTGTTTCCTTGATTTCTTTGCACACCTCGGTAGTTAGCAAGATCTATAATACCACCGCCATCAGCTTGTTTTTGTTTGGCTATTGTTTCTAAATCACCTAACAATGATGTGTAAAAATCTTTACCAGCATTTTCACCTTTAAATGTTTTTCTGTAAATAGAACCACCATCTCGTGTAGATTGATCTCTACCATCAAAATAATCTAACCTGTTTCTAAACCCAGTAACATCTCTGTTGCCTATGTTATATGCAAGTCCATCTCTACCACCGTAATTAACTTGAAGATCACCTTGCAAATCAACACCATACATTTCTTCTAGTTGTTGTATTGCTGGAATAATTGGTTCCATTATTTGCATAGTTTGATCTACATTTTCTTGACTATATTTACCACCTTCCATGCCAAAACTTACAGGTTTAAATTCATCTAAATCAATTGATGTGTAACCAGTTTTATTAGAAGGTTTTTTGTTGCCTAATAAACTAGCAACTAGAGCAGCACCAGCTAACCACGGTGCAGCAGTCGCAAGACCTGAGAAAGCACCAATACCTGACGCTCCAGCTCCCGCTAAAGTTCCAAGACCAGATGCTAAAGATGGATCGTCAATAAAGTCAGCTAAAGAAAATAAACCACCAACAGTTCCAAGAACATTACCTACACTTGATATACCAGAACCAGCAACACTAGGATTACCAAATAAACCAACGCCATCAGCACCAGTTAAAAGTTCTCTTGGTGCATTAAAGAAATTTCCTACACTATTCATAAAGCCAGTATCTTGTGGTCCATAAGCTGAATTTAATTTAACAGCAGCATCAGCTGTATTTTCTGGGCCATAACCAAAGAAACTTTTAAATCCATCAATATAACTTGGTTGTATTGGATTCATATTTGCATCATAAAGAACACCAGTACCAGCTACTCCAGGAGCACTCATACCTGCTGCTGAATTTAAACTTATTGCTCCAGCTGGTCCAGCTTGAGACATTGTATTGTTAATAAGACTGCCTAATCCACTTCCAGCATTACCGAGATTTTTAAAAAAATCGCCAGCAGCAGCTCGATTACCTTGAGCCCAATTATCATATCTTTGAAAAATATTTGGATCTGGCTTTACTAATCCAAGGGTTTGTCCAAATTCTTTAAGGTTTCCAAATCCAAGGTCTGGAAGGCCAGCTAAACCTAAACCGGTTCCGACAGCAGCTAGTTTACCACCTGTTAACAAACTATCTTTTACTACATCTCCTAACGATGGAGTTCCAAAACCCATTGTTCCAGATTCGTAACCTAAGTTATCCATAGGATTGTAGCCTTGCACTGGTGTATTACCAGAAAGACCAGGAGGTGTACCACCAAAAGAAGTTCCGCCACTAGACGATAAATTAGTTCCAGGTCTAAAAGGTTTTGTTTTACCAGCACCTACTTTATAACTTGGTGCTCCGTAAGCAAAAGAAGGTATACCTTTTGTAGGTATCCCTTTTCCCCCTCCTAACATTGCAACTAAATCTTTATCAAGAACTCTAGCAGGACTGTTATAACCATACGCCGATGAAGATGTAGGAAATAATTGTGCATTATTGGTTAATGGAGGCATCTATCTTCTCCCTGCTATGTCTTGAGTGTTTGGATTAGAGCCAGCTAAAGCCTGCCTTCTATCACGCTCTGAATATATTGTATCATCAAAAGTTTTTACATTTGGTAGTTTTGTTGGTGATGAGGATCTAGAGCTAATTGGATTTCCTCCAAGTTGTCTTATAACATTAGTTGCTATATTTGGAGCAAGTTCAGCAACTTCACTTCCAATATTAATAAGATTTTTTGGAATTCTTTTTGCATTTTCTAAAAAAGTAGGAACGCCTTCTTTAGAGAAATCTAGTTTTTTAGCTTTTAATTTTCTTGCATCTGGACCCAATCTTTTTTTATCACCTTGTTTGTCTCTTGCAGAATTACGCAAATATGTTTCTAAACTTCTATTAAAGTATCTTATTTTATCTGGAACAGTATTTCCTGCTTGAGGAAGAGTAGATTCTGTTAAAGCTTTTAAAAACCATTTTTGTCTAAAAAGAGAAGCTAAGGTCGTTAAACCTTTACCTAAGCCTATAACACCTGCAAATCCAAAAGCAGCAGTTGAAAAAGTAAGAAGACTCGCAGCAAGACCAAGAGGGGCACCTGCTAACATAATACCATAAGCAGCAGCTAAAAGATTACCCATAGTTTGGTCTTGACCGGCAGACTTTTTTGCAGCAGTAACAATTTTTTTCATTTGCTTAAAAGGATTTTTTCCTGCTCCTTTAAAAATAATATCAAATCTTTGTTCGTCAATGCCTCCTAAAACTCGACCAACATTTCCTTCAGAGAAAAATTTACTTACTGTACTTATATCTGGGTCAACAGCATCTAAAGTATCAAAACCTAATTCTTTAAAAAATTTAGACATTAAACGAGATTGCAATTCCTCTAATTGTACATCTGATAAATTATTAATTATTGGAGCTAATTCGGGCAAAGGAACATCGTTAGAAAATAAATCATCTATAAATTTTGTAAAAACAGGTTCACCAATTTTTCCATTAGTAGAAGGCAATCTATAGCCGTTTTTTTCAATATTTCTATAAAAAATATTACTGTCATAATCTATAACATTTTGTTGAGCTTCTTTAAAACCATCTAAAGCCTCATCAAGGTTTTTTGTGCTTCCATTTTTTAAAGCATCTTCAACAGTAGTTAAACTATTTTCTAATTTCTTAGCTAAGTCTTCAGGTAGCCTAACTGCGATAGACCGATCTAATTCTTTACCAAAACCTTTAATTTTATTTGCTGTTTCTTTTCCAAATATAGACTCTAAGGAATTTAAAGCTCCTGGTTTTCCTGATCCATAATTGTCATTTCCTAAAGTGTTTATTACTTGTTTTATATTGTCTATATCTACACTACCTTTTTTATTTAACATTTTATAAAGTGTAGCTCTACCAACTTCATTTCGTACAAAAGTTTCTATTTCTTTCGTAGACATATTGCTATCAACAAAATTAATTTTTTTCTGCGCAGCTAGTTTTTCTCCTGCTCTTGATCCGGGTCTAAATAGAACTTCAGATATTTCACTTTGCATTGGACCATCTAATACTGCATCAAAAGCAGTTCCTTGAACACCTTTAACAGTTTTAATTGGTTGTCCTGCACTATCTAAAGCAATATCTTTATATTCTTTTCCCATTTTTCCGCTTGGGTTATATATTTTTTGCTGACCTTTTTTTACTGTATCAGTAAAATATTTTATAAAAGTTTCTAAATTTTCTGGCTTATTTGGATCTAATAAAACATCTACTAAGTCTGTATAATTTGCATCACCATTTGCAATTCTGACAGCTAACTCTCCTAAACCATATTCTTCAAACATTTTCATTTGAGTTCTGTTATCAATTGTTAATTCTTTAACAGCTGAATTATATTCGTCCATTTGAGCCAAACCTCTATTAATAAGATCTTTGTCTGTAAAATTTGTAGCGTCTTTTATTGTTCCTGTTTTTGCTCCAAGACTTACAGATGAAGGAACTTCAGGTCTTCCCAATATCTTTCCTTTTTTTCCTAAATTTATAACATTATCTAATGCAACAGAAGCTATATCATTATCTTCAATAGCAGCGTCCCATAATTTTCGTGTATCAAACTTAGATCCTTGTACTCCATCTAAAGAAATTCTTCTCATTTGTTGAATAAGTAAATTAGACTCAGTTCCAGATATAAATAAAGGTTTTATTGTATTTCCATTTGCATCAATATTATTCCAAATTTTTGCTAAAGGGCCTCCTTCTTCTATTAAAGCTTCAGGAAAATCTTTTTTTACTTGTTTAAGCGTGTCTGTTATTCTTTGAGTACCTATAAAATTCTGAGAACCTCCATCACTCATCAATGCTATTTTTCCATCATCAGTCATTAAAAAACGTAAATTTTCTGAATTTTTTCCTCCACTTGCATAAAGATTTTTTACATATTCTTCTAGATTTAAAGTTGCATTACTAGAGCTACCGCCAAATTTTGCTGTACTTGGATTTTTTGACATTAATAGAACAGCTTCATCTATACCTACAAATAATTGATCAACATTCTGAAAAGCTTTTTTACCTAAAACATCTGCTACCTGCATTGCTTCTATGCTTCCTAAAGCTGCTGCTTGATTAACAACGTCATACATGTCTGCAATATCGTCTATAGGTAAATCACCTTTTTGAGCAAGATTTAATATACCAGATAAAGAATCTGCTATAGCTCCACCAACTTGTTCTCTGCTTTCTAGAAGAGTCTCTTTTAAAGATTCTCCTCCTTTTTTAACATATACTTCAATAATTTCCTGTAATTTACTGTCACTTATATTATCTAATTCTGTAGGAAATGTTTCTTTAATTTCTTTTAAAACATTTTTTACATTTATAACATTTCTTCTATCTGCACTTAATGTAATTTGATCTAATGCTCCAAACAATCTTTGTCTTAATGGATTATTAAGATCAGCAAATATATTGTTTATATAGCCTCTTTCAATTGCATCCATAACACTATTTTCATCAGCTTTTAAAATTCCTGTTTTTTTATATCTTTTATAAGCTTCTTTACCGTAAACTTCTTCTGTAAGTTTTGATGCTTTTCGTCCTCTTATTAATCTTCTTGTTCCCATAGAGGCTGCATTTCCTAAAACTGAAAAACCTCCAGCTAACTTTGCCTCTCTAAACCCTCTGTCAAAAACATCTGACATAGATTCTTCTTGTATTTGTTGAATAAATTGCTGTCCTTCATTAAGAACATTACCAACATAAGCTCCAGCACCAGCACCTGCTGCATTAGCGGCGATTCGAGCACTATCTGTTAATGTTCCTGGAAGATAACCTCTAAAACCTTTTCCTAACATTTCTGCTAAAGGAGCTGTTTTTCCTAAAAAACCTTTTTTAAATAATTTTTTTGTTTTACTTTTGTCAGAAACAGCTCTTTTAAAAGCTTGATCAGCTTTTACTTCACCATAAATTGAAGCAGCAACGACATCTCCAAATTCCCCAACAAATTCAGAAAAATCTTCGCCTTCTAATCCTGCGGCATCTATTGCTAATAAATTATTTCCAGAAGATCCTTTTAATGGATTTCCTATTCTAGACCTTTGTAAATTTTGTTGCCCTTTAGGTGTTAAAAGAAAATTTCCCATTTGATCAACAACGTAACCTTCTTTCCCTACTTGTTGGTCTAAGTAATTTGTTTTTTCTTTAAAAGTATTTGTTCGTGCAAACTGTCTTCTAAAAGTATCGTTAGTTACGCCACTTTTATAATCAGCACCTCTAAATTTTCCTTTTTTATCATAAAGTCCTTTTGACACTCTTCTTTGTGGAACTAAAGAATCACTTCTTTCTATTGCGTAAGCAGTTGCTTCTGGTTCAGAATCAAATGTAGGAAGAGCTCTTCCTGTTAATGGATCTTTAGGCCCGTTTCTTTTTACAAAATCTTCTAAAAATCCTACATCAAATTGACCGCCTGAACTATTTACAGTAGGAATTGTTAACCACTTACCATTTTCCATTTCAAAAGTTGTAGATCTTTCAGAATAATTTTCGCCAGTTTTTTTATCTTTATAAATAGGTCTTCCAGAAGTTGTTTTTTTTGCATCTTTTATTTGTTGAGTAATTTTTTCTCTAGAACTTTTTTTATTACCTTGTAATTGATTTCTAAGGTTAGCTTCCTCTGAAGCACTTAAAGTTTCTGATTCTTGAATAACTTTAACGTAACCACCACTAGAATCTTTGTAAAATTTTTCAACAGTCATTAAGAACCCCTAGCTACATCAATTGTTCTTATAATTGCATCTTTTGGAATATCACTTGCACTTACAGATTGAAATTTAAATCTACTAGATTGAGGAACTGATAATTTTGAACCGCCTCTTTTTATTTCATTAGAAAGTCCTTTTTCAATATCTAAAACTTCATCCATGTAACCGCTTTGTTCTGCTTGTGCATAAAGAGCTTGTAAGGCTGTATTAGCATTTTGAGATGGTTTTTCAAATATATGCAATAGCTCGTCTAAAGATAACCATGCAGATGTCATATCTGTAGTAGTTCCTAAAACATTTACAATATCGTCAGCTCTTTTTCTGTCAGCATCAGAAATAGTTCTGTTTGATTCACCTAATAAAACTGTAATGTTTTGTGCTGTAAATCTTTTTGCCCACCTACTCATAACTTCAGCAGCTATTTTTTGTGATTCTTCAGTTAATATTGGTTGACCAAATTCATTAGTTAATTCTTGACCAAAAGTTGGAGATTGAGGATCATCATCTATTTGAAATTCTATGTCAACATCAAGTCCTCTTGATGTTCCAGATAAAGCATTCATTGATCTAATAATATCATTTGCTCTTTGGGCTAAACCAACAGTATCTGGTCCTAGAAGATTTCTTACGTCCTCTATTTCTTTTTGAGTTTCTTCGGTATATCTTTCAGCTCTATAAATTTCAGACATAACCGGAGCCAAATCTATGTCAGCTGTAAGTCTTGTTTCTCCTTGATCATTTTCAAGAAGTCTTACTTTATATTCTAAACCTTCATTAGAATTTCTAGAATACATACCTGGAAGTTTTATGCCAAAAGCTTTTTTATGCATAAGTGGAGATGTGCCATCCGCCTGCATATCAGCATAATTTTTTTCAATTTTAGAAAGTGTTAAAGCATTATCTAAAGCAGCTTCTTCTATTTCCATAGCACTTGGACCACTTAAATCTCTTCCAGCTAATGTAGCTTGTCTAAAGAATGTTTCGTCGTCCATATTTTCTGGAGCAAACTCATAACCTTGATCACTTAATTTTCTTACTTCTAATGGAGTAACTGGAGTTGGAGTTAATTCCCACTCTCCACCAGGTTTTCTAAACGCCATTCTTTGAGCTGTTGCAGCTTGTTGTTCTTCATAGTCCATTTCTTCTAAAGTTTTAGCATTTTGATAATTAGACATTGTTTTACCTGGGTCATTATAATCTATAGGTAACATTCCAGCTTGAGCTTCAGCATATTTTTTAGCTCTGTTTTCTTCAGAGCTTTCTATAGTATATCCGGGCTGATCTCCACCAACCACAGCCTCAGCACCTTTTCCAAACAAATAACCTGCTGCTGCACCTACTGGTAATGCACCTATTCTAGTACTTTTAGGTATAGCTGTTGCTATTGTACTTAACAAACCTCCGCCTAATTGAGCATTTCTTTTTATTCTTTGTTGAAAAGGAGTTGCTTTAGTAGATGCAATATCTACATCTTGGCCTCTAGTTAATTGAATATCTTCTAAAAACTGAGCCTTGCTACTTTGTTGATAAGGATTTTGTTGTAAATCACTAATATCCATAGTTGCAATAGCCTCAGCTGCTTCACCAGTTCTACCGGTTTGTTCTTTAAATACTTCATATAATAAAACATTGCTTTCAGGACTATTTCCAATACCAATTTCTTCTTTTGTCATAGGTTGAATAAAAGAGACATTTCCACCCTTGTCTGTTTTTGTATTTCTTTTAATCCATTTTTTAAATTCTTTAGCGTCGTCAAATTCTTTTATTTCATTCTTTTTAACTTCTTTAGTTTTTTTCTTAACTTCTTTAGGAATTTGTTTTAAGGAATCTGTTAAAGAATCTAATTCACTTTGAATATCCATAGGTGCTGAATTAGCCATAACAGCATCTTTTATAGCACCAGACATAATAGGATCTTTTGGAATATTGCCTCCCGCCATAGCTATTCTTTTTGCTTCTTCCTCGTTATTGTTTCCAATTAATGCACTTATTCCTGCCCCAATAGGCAAGACTCCAGCTGCTGTTATAGCTCTTTTTCCTAAAGGAGAAAGTCCAGCAATTCTTTTAACGCTTCCACCTAAATTTGAAAGTCTTCTTGGTTGTATAATGGGAGGTCTATTCATTTTTTAATCTCCTTTACAGCCAGTCAAAGTAACCACCAGATTCAGGAGGTGGTGTTCCAGCAAATTGATTAGTGTATGTAGGGTTGCCAAAAGTTTGTTGCATAGGGCTTGGTGCTGATCCTTGTGACATACCATAAGACATTGTGTTTCCAGGTAATGAATTAGCAAGCTGGAATTGTTGTATAGTTCTGTTAATTGGATCGTTATATATGCTCATAGCGTTAGCTCTTTGTGTATCATACACAGCTTGCTCATAAGCTCTAGCAGTTCGTCCGGCAGAACCTAAGGCATTAGCATCATTATACATTAAGTTTTGTAAGTTGTTTCCATAACCAGAAAATGCACTTCCTAGATTAGCCATTGCAGGTGCAAAATTTCCTAATCCTTGGCCTAATCCAACATAACTATTTGCTGTTGATCCAACATTTCCAGAAAGACCTGACAAGAGAGCTGCTAAACCACTTCTTGTTTGTCCAAATGCTTGACCTAAATTAGCCATAGTAGGACCAGCTTGTCTTAATGCTTGTTGTTCTAAATTAAATTGATTTTGTGCTTGATTAAATGCAGTTCCTAAACCAGAATTTAATGTATTTTGTCTGGCTTCTTGTTGTTGTTTTGCCAACTCTAAACCTAAAAGACCGGCTCTTGCAGATCCTCTTAAACCACTTTGAGCAGCTTGAGTATTTAGATCAGTTATTTTTTGATTATAAAATTGATCTACATCTTCTAATTGATCGTCAACTACTGATCTCATATAAGGATTCATATAATTATCAGCTGCTCTTTGATCAAAAGAACCAAGGCCAGCTTGTAACATATTCATGCCTTCATATATGCCACGTTCTGTTGGGGCTAAACCACTACGAGCCAACATAGCTGCATCTCTTTGACCTCCAATAGATTCTCCATAAAGATCATATGCATCTCTCATAACAGATGCACCTTCCCCAATAAAAGGAACGGCACCTTCTGTCATTTCTATACCTCTGTTAAAATAAGGTAGATAAGACCCTACTCCACTTGTCAAAAGATCAATACTGCTTTGCTCTAAAGGATTAAACGGAGCTATTTGAGTTGTTAAACCTTCAATTGGCGGAGGATTTGAAGTAACAGAGTAAAGTTGATTAAATAAAAATTCTTGAAGAGCCCTTGTATAGGGATCAGCCATTTTATATTCAACATTACCTGCTGGTACATAATCTGTTGCGTTAGGTAAGCCGTCTATTGAGCTAGTAAAATCTACCATTATCTTATCTCCAAACTATTCATTAGCTCATACATTTTTCTTACTCCTTCAGCACGATCTCCTTCGCCCATACCTCTTACAGCATCAGCTGTCATTACAAATTCACCATCGGATAATCTTGCAGGAATAGAATCGCTTGTTCCTGTTCCTGGACCGTTAGCTGCTCCGCCGTCCATTAAGTTAGCGACTCCACCTTGTGCATATCTAGAAAAAGAAACGTCTGGAACTCTTCTTGCTACTTCACCACCATTAGCCATGCCATTATTAATAGCTACATTAGGCTGTGTGTATGTTGGGTATAGTTGGTTAGGATCAATAGTTTTAAATTTTCCGCCTAATTGATTTTGTATATCCATTCTAGCTTGCATATTTCTGGCTTGAACATCGTTTTGTGCATTATTTACAGGAAGATTTGTTGGTTGTTGAAGAGCTTGAACTAACATCAACATTCTAACACTTTCTGGTTTTAGATTTCCGTTTTTATCAAAAACTTTATCAGATTTTTTTCCTGTAGGACCGTTGTTATAATCTGCTAAGAAAATCATTATATCTTCGTCAGTTAATGAAGATAAACCTTGTGAATTTTTTATTTGCTCTTTGTAAGGATTATTTATAATTTGTGAATAGTTACTGTCTGTTTGACTATATTGACCTAAACTACCTAAACCAGAACCTAATCCAATATTAGGAATTGTTTCAAGAGGTTGACCTAGTAGCTTAGATCCTAAATAATTTCTTAATTCCATATCAGCGTATTGATCAGCTTGAGGAAACCCTAATGCATCCATTATTTTTCCTTGAGCATACAAACCACCTACATCTTGCAATGTATTTTTAATATTTTCTCCACTACCGGCTAACTCACCAAGTCCTTCAATACCTTGAGCAATTGCTTGTCCTCCCATTTCAGGAAGAGTAGGCATTGGTTTAGGAAATAAACCGTCAACTTTTTTTCCTAAAACATTTCCAAGCGTTCCACCTCCAAGAAATCCTCCAACTGTCCCTCCTAAACCAAGTAAACCTTGTGCTGCTCTTCCTCTTCCACCAAGTAATCCTCCAATACCTTTAAGAGCTTTACCGCCAACTGCTGCTCCTGCTAGCGATAAACCTAAAGATCCAAGTGCACTTGCATATTCTTCATTAGCTAATTTTTTTCTAAAACCACTATTTGGATCAGCTGCTACAAGACCAGCAGTAAGAGGCAAAGTAACTTTAGGACTAAATACTGTTCCTAACGCACCTTTTGTTCTATTAAACGCACTTCTTGCACCGGCTCCAAAACCTGCACCTTTAGCTTTACCCGCACCTTTACCAAATATTTTAGGAAAAAATGTTCCTATACCTCTTTGACTTAAAGGTATTACAGCACTTGATCCTCTTTTTGCTACTTGTCTTCCAATGTAAGGAGCTACTGCTCTTCCTGCTGCTGGAATTAAGGCTCTTCCTGCTGCTAATGCTATTGGTAATGCCATTACGATGTCACCACTGTTACTGTTCCTATGGAACTTGTTAAACTCATACCCGTCGGATAAACCACAGGTAAATATAAATTTCTCCAAGCATTGCCATCGTACGCTTGGTGTACTTCCACCGTTGTATTAAATATTA
>Ga0209535_1002174_pt1 | contig 12834 bp, 10 predicted proteins | sample LinPmetageLP28_FD_184041 | JGI IMG/M metagenome (GOLD analysis project Ga0209535, IMG submission 184041) | Marine viral communities from the Pacific Ocean - LP-28 (SPAdes) (version 2) | ecosystem: Environmental > Aquatic > Marine > Oceanic | place: Pacific Ocean | collected 2009-08-22
TCAATTTGATTCTGATGAAATTTCTAGTATTATTACTAATGAAATTAGTGGATCTGTAACAGACATTACTGGATCTTTACTCTTAGATAGTAGAGAATTCCAATCTAACTTAAGATGTTTTTTGGCAGAAGTTAGTGGTTTAAGTGAAACTACTACTTTAGAATCTTTCCCATTAGCGGAATCTTGGAATATGGGTACTGGAAAATTTCAAGACAACCCTATAACTGATAATGGGTGTTCTTGGAAATTTACTTTATCAAGTGGTTCAACACCATGGACTACATCTGGGTTTGGTAATAAAATAACGGGCTCATATGCTTTAAACAACCCTGGTGGGGGTGCTTGGTATACAGGGTCATTAGGCAATGAAAATTTAGAGGTAACCCAATCCCAAGTTTTAAGCTATAAAACGAATAAAGACATTAATATAAACGTTACTAACGCTATAAGACTGTTCAATAGCGGTACTATAGATAATAACGGATTTATTATTAAACAATTAGATTCTCAAGAATTTCAATCAAATAAAAGTAAAGTAACAAATTTAAAATATTTTTCTTTTGATACAAATACAATTTATCCTCCTTGTTTAGAATTTAAATGGAGAGATTTTACTTTTAATACAGGATCTTCTACTAATACTATTATCAATACCTCTCAATTAGTAGCTACTTTAGATAATAATAAGGAAGAATTTGTAAGTGGAAGTATACATAAATTTTATATAAATTGCAGACCCCAATTTCCTATTAGAACATTTCAAACTTCTTCTAATTATACTACTAATTTTTACTTACCTACTTCATCTTTTTATGCTGTAAAAGATTTACATACTAATGAATTTGTAATAGATTTTGACACTAGCTACACTCAAATAAGTGCAGATGAAAATGGAAGTTTCTTCAAATTATATATGAATGGGTTAGAACCTGAGAGATACTATCAAATTCTATTTAAAACCACTATAGAAGGTAGTACTCTAATATTAGATGATAATTATTATTTTAAAGTAATAAACGGATGAGTCAAAAAGTATTTTTAGGAAAAAGTGGGTTTGAAAAAAGAGCATATGGTAATACCATTGATACTTCCTTTTCACAATTAATCCTTCCCCCACCTCCTGTTGTGGAAGAAACTACAGTAGAGGAATTTTTTACCTTATACAACACTTTATTTTATGAAATACCTGCAGAAGGTTCTATAAATTCTCATACTTTTCTTATAGAAAGAAGTAGTGACTATATAGGCTTTACAGAAGAAAAAGATGAAGATATTCAAGTATTATTAGATGAAATAACCCAATTAAGAGAAGAATTATTATCAACTCAACAAGAAGTACAGAATCTCCAAATTTCAGGAAGTTTAGACTTTCAACTACAATCTCAATTCCAAAATGATTTATCATCTTTAGAAATACAAGACAATACTGGTATTACGGCTGCTGGAACAGGAGCAGTATCCGGAGGAAGTGGAGGTTCTGGGGGGTCAGGAGGTTCTGGAGGATCAGGAGGGGGGTATTAAAAATATAAATAATGGCTAAAGTACAAAATATAGATCCAAAAACATTTGAAATTCAACAATATAGTGATGGAGATCAAACTACTATACCTTCACTTGATATTGATTCTTTATTTTCATTAGCTAATGGTAGAGTAGAAAGTTTAATTTATGATTTAGGGGGCAACTTAATTGATTATAACCCTAATGCCAAATATTCAGTAGTTGAAAATGAATTAGGGGCGGGTCCTGAGTTTGCTTCTACTATGTTTGTATATCCCGAAAAGGAGGTTACAGGTTTAGGATATGATGAAGGAAATTTTAATGTTGTTTATAACTTTTTAAACAATGAATTAAATTCTTCTTTTGATCAAAGATTTTTAATAAAAGAAATATCCGCTAATAGAAAAGAACTTCGTTTAGTAACTAATACCCTAACTGAAGAAGAGTTAAAAACCTTAGTTAACAAATTTTTTCCTGAAGTAATAATAACTCCCGAATACCCTGATTTTTATATAAACTTAGGTTTTGGACGATTATATATAGCTAATAATTGTTTATTTGATAACACTAATGGGCAATATTCTGTTTTAATTAAATTATATGATGCTTTACCTATTTCTGTTGAAGAAAAAGATACACTTTGGGTAGTAACAGAACAAAAAAATACCATTGCTTATAATGTAGAATTTGAGCAAGAACCTTTTATAGTAAAAGATACTATTGATTTAAAAGGTCCTAATTTTTCTATACCTAGAAATAATAACATACATACTTCTATAGAATTAAAAAGTTTTGAAGATTTATCTACGGTTGCTAATTTAGACACAGCCTCGTATAACCAACTTCAAAGCATCCTTCAGGAAAAAGGAGTTAATATTAATATTGATTATACAAAATTTGATAACTTTATCCATTTTTCCTCAGCTGAAGAAAGAGTAAGAAATTTTTATTATAAAGTAGGATTAATAGAAAGTGCATCTAACCAAATAGTAGATACAGCTACGGGTTCTAGTGCACCTATCTCATCTAGTACAACTATATTAAATAATAAAATTACTAATATAATTGAAAATTTTGATGGATTTGAATATTATCTTTATTACTCTTCAGGTTCATTTGGTAATAATAATTACCCACAACCTTTCCCTAAATCAAATAATATTACTCCCTATGCTTTAGTAAGTACTGGAAGTGCTAATGGATTAACATGGTTAGCATCTGCTTCTCTATCGGGTTCTTTATATGATGAATTTAATACTGATTTTTTATCTCATACTATTCCTGATTATCTTCTTGAAGATTCTGATAATGAGCCTTATAAGAAATTTGTTGAAATGGTAGGGCAACATTTTGATACACTATTTACATATGCTCAAGATATTACTAATAAATATAATGCAGATAACAGATTAGATTTTGGTGTATCTAAAGATTTAGTAGCAGAAGCTATTCAATCTATGGGAATAAATTTACACTCAGGTAACTTTAATTCCACAGACTTAATTACTTCATATATAGGGGGAACATCTGGAAGTAATTATGATTTACCTTTACCTGATGGACAATCTTTAAGTTTAATTGATAATTATATTAGTGCCTCTAATGATCCCAATCCTATAGAAGATATAAATGATCAAATTTATAAAAGAATATATCATAATTTACCTTTATTATTAAAGAAAAAAGGATCAGTAGCGGGATTAAGAACTCTTATTACTACTTTTGGTATTCCTGAAAGTGTATTAAAAATTAGAGAGTATAATACATCGGGTAAAGTTATAATCCAATCCCTCCCCACAGCTTCTGTTAATGAAAGTTCTAGTATTCTTACATTTGATTCTACTAGTATATCTTTACCAACAACAAATTCCCTTTCTCCCCCTCAAGAATTGTTATCTCCTATAGTAAGAGTACAACAAGATCTTTTAAAAGATGAAAAATATAATAGAAGTTTACATTATGTAGAAGCTGGGTTTTCTCCTTCAAATACTATAGATGATGATTTATTAACAAATAATTTTACGGTATATCAAAGATTAACAGAGGACCCAGGTTACTATATAGGAGATTTTGATAATTTTTACTTTGGAGAAGGAAATACATACTCAGGATTAGTTAGTACCTATGGTAGCTATTATGGTGGGAGTCCTTGGAATACAGCTGCCTTTATAAGGTATGTAAAATTTTTAGATAGTTCTTTATTTAATATGATTAAAGATTTTACTCCTGTAAGATCTGCAACTGCTACGGGAGTAATAATTAAACCTACTCTACAACAAAGAAGTATCCAAAGACCAGTGTCTATGTCTTTAGAAGACATAACTCTTGAAGCGGGGGTGTTTACTATAGGATTTGATAGTAATAACTCTGCTAGTGTAATGCCTATAGGAAAAAGACAACAATTCTTTACTTCATCAGGTTATTTAGGAGGTACTGGAGGTGCTTTTGAAGATTTTAACAGAATTAAATTTAGCTCAAGTGCTGCGGGTCAAGATTTCTTAAATAAGGACTTACCTACTCCTATAGATAGTGGATTTAATCAAACATGGAATGAAGAAGTAATAGGACAAGATATAATAAATACTAAAGTTCATAATAATCAAGATGAATTTTATAATGGTATTTTCCTACAGACGGGTAATGTAGCAACTCGTTCGTCTGTGGTATCTAATCCGGATGGGATTTTCCAAACAGATAATAACCCCCAAAACCCTTATAAAAAAGCTACTTCATTTGCTCAATATGAGGGCATGGCCGCAAAAGGAATAATAACTAGTTATATACAGCTTCTTTCAGTTATTGTTTCTCAACCTAAAGCTATAGCAATCTCCCCAGCATATGTAGCCTTCAACCAAGATTATGATTCATTATTTTTTAATTCTAATTTTGACTCAGGTGATAGTAAAATAAAAACAGTTTTAGAGGGAAATGGTAATACTTTAACTCTTCAACACAGCTCAGGAAGACAATACACGTTCCAAATTTTATCTATATCTACTTGGAGTGGGGTTGATGATGTTGTTGAAGTAGCAGTATCTACACAATATTTACAAGGAGACCGAAATACACTTACAAATACAGATATAGTTAACGGTCAAACCTTTACATTTTTACCTAACTGGGATCCTTTTACTTCAATTAATATTGAGCTTAACCCTGGTCCTTTTTTATATAGTGATTATAATCCCCTTATCAATAATACTTCAGACCCAGGTTTGTTGTTAGAAAATTATGAAGGAATTAGAAAATCAAGTATCTACCAGGATGCAGATTACTCAGGGGCTGCTTCAAGTTCAATTATACCCATTAATAATGAATTATTAGCATTAGGATCTGCTTCGAAAGCAGCAGTACAAGATTCTAATTATACTTCTAAGTTTTGGGTTAGGTCTAGATATGAGGGGAATAGAATATCTTCATTAGATTTTAATAGAAGAGTAATTAGAATAGTCCCAGAGGAAGAAACTATATTTACAACATCATCGTTAGGATTTGATTTTGAAGCAAGCTCCTCTTTCTCAGGATCAGCTGCTGCTTATTCAAATGATTTTACTCCAGGATAATATATTTATATATAAATAAAATAATATAGTATGGCTACAGCACCTCAAAATCTTCCTACTCCAGACCCAAGTTTGCCTAGTAACGCAAATCAAGGGGAAGGAACTCAAACTCCACTAGGTAGTCAATTTAACCAAGAAGAAAATATTTCAATAGTAGAATTTGATGATCCTACTATAGTTGTAAATGGAGTATTAGGGGGTTTACCCGTAGCAGAAAAAAATCAAGAGTATATAGCAATAGTAAAAGAAGCAGGTTCTACTGCTCCCGAGATTATAGATAAAACTCAGTTTTTTATTTCATATTTATGTGATTCTGATTTTAATATTTCAAAACCTTCAGAGGATAGTGTTTCTTTACTTAATTTAACCCAAAATTTTGAACAAGAAAAAAATGCTAGAGTAAGAGTAGATCAAGGAACGGCATTAAATCCCCAATTAGCAGGTTTACATAATATACATGCTGTTGGAACTCCCGAACCCTTATTATTATCTCAAATAGGGCCGGGTCCTTTAATGTATGTAACTACTATGAGTTTTGTTCCTAATGGTCAATTAGGAAATATTCCTGGGGTATTAGTAGCAGATTATAACATGTATTATGATTTTCATGGGGGTTATAGAACTTCTAGGCTTACTTTTGATTCTCATTCTCTAACAGCCCCTTTAGTTAAATTAGGTAGTGAATTTGTAGCATATCAGGTTGAAGAAGATTTAGCAACAGGGTCGGCTACTAATTTTAGTCAATCTTTAAATTATTTCCCAAATGATGGTCACTATTTTGATACTTTAGTTATTAATTCAAGTTCTTTAGCAGGAAAGAGTAGAATTAAAATTAAAGGTCATATAGGGATAAGCATGTCAACAGGTAGTATTAATGATGCTTTCCTTTCACAAGACCCACCTCCAACTAATAATCCTAAAGGTTATGGATATGGAGTTACCTTAACCGCTCAACTTATAAGAAGAAGATCAGGTACAGAAGAAGTAATATATACAACCCCACCTAAAAACCTCAGTTCATTTAACCCTGCCGCTGCTGCATTAGCTAACCAAACTGGCTTGGATAATGCATTTTTTTCATCAGGTTTAAATGCTACTTATCTTCAAATTTCTACTGATTTTATAAGTGTTGAAGAGGATGATGAATATTTTTATAAAATAGTTTTACCTCAAGAAACTTCAGCTTCATATTATCTTCAAAATGCAGGTAGTTTTAATTTATGGAATCAGTGTTTAGGACTATCTGAATTGGGATATGCTAGATATAGAACCTATAACTATTTTAGTAGTTATTTTAAAGTAATAAATGAAACCCCATCAGGGGATGGTCAATTTCTACCTGGGATAACAGGTGTTACTGCTAGTTACGTGGATCCTGCATCATCTCAACCTGATATATATAGATTTGGGTCATCAAGTTATTTTGTAAATTATAATAATATAAATGATCCTTTAACCGGGGAAGAATGCTTTTTAACATCTTCCACAGCACTTACTTCTTTTTATGGAGGAGAATATGTACAAGTAAATCCGGGAACTGAAGCATATAATATAATAAATGCTAATGGAAATCCTTCAAGTAGCTTATTCCCAGGTAGTATCGATCCGACTGGAAAATACACTTCTTTAGCTTTTGGATTCAACCCAATTAGACTTCCGTTTGTTCCTGTAGCAGGAGATTATATTAGGTTTGAATACTCCCCAACAAAAACTCATAAAATTTTACAAGCTAATAATACTCAAGGAACTTTAATATTAAAATTAACAGGAAATATTGATGAAACTTATATATTAGATAATTTTGTAATTTATAGAATAATTAATAATGGGCAATATATAATTTTAGATGTGAAGAAAAATACCGAAGCTGGGGTAGATCAAGCTTTTACAGGAGTAGTATCTGCAGAATTTCCTAGTGAAAATTTAAATGCTAGGGGGGACCGATTAATTTTTGACTTAAAGCAAGCAAATATATTAGAAAGCTAAAAAACATAATATTTATAGACACAAATAAAACAAAATGGGATATTTAAACAACGCAGTAATTACTGTAGATGCGATTTTAACAGATAGAGGTAGAGAATTATTAGCTAGAGGAGATGGTTCTTTTAAAATAACGCAATTTGCTCTTTCTGATGATGAAGTAGATTATGCTCTTTATGATCCAACTAATACTTCTGGGTCAGCATTTTTTGGGCAGAAAATTGAAAACATGCCCTTATTAGAGGCTATGCCTAAAGCCACACAAAATTTAAGATATAAATTAACTACTCTTCCTAGAGGTACTGCCCTTATGCCTGTATTAGATATTGGTTATAGTGCTATTACCTTAAAGCAAGGAGCTACATTATCTATAACCCCTCAAACATTGAATTATTTAGGTAATAATCAAGTATTTGAATCTAGTGGTTATACCATAACTATAGCAGATGTACGAACTATGGCATCTTTTGAAGGGATCGGAGTTAATACAACTTCTGCTCAAAATCTCAATGCTACTACTACTTTAGGAACTGCAGTACAAAAAACAGTAGTAGGTACTACTATTAATTTAAGAGCCACTACCGTTAATACTTTATTTGGATCTAGCGCTACTTCATTATCTACTTCTTTATTAGTTACAGGTAGAGACAGTGGAGCTAGAGTTACAGTTCCTATTACTATTACTAAAAACCAAACATAATATAAAATATGTCATTTAAAAGATTTGACCCAGAAGATTTCTTAATTAGTGGGGATTCCATAGTAGGCCCTTGTTGGAGTAATGATAGTGCTATTGCCCCTACATTAACTGTTCTTAACTCAGGAGTAAGTGCTAATTATTATAAAACAGGAGGAACTGGAACTGTTCCCCAATTATCCGTTGCAGTTGGTATTAAAGGTGATACTGTAGAAGAAAGGGATGTAACCTATAGACAATTTGCAAATATAATTTTAGGAGATTCGGATGCTACTTTTACAATAGCAGGTACTTCTATCATCTCAGCCTCATTTCTTACTATAGAAAGAGCAAGATTTAAATCTTCTATTTTTCCCTCTACTTTTAGATTAAGTGGTTCTTCTACTAATAATATCTTATTAGCACAAGCTAAAGATTTAGTTTCAGATGCTAATTTACAAAATACTGTACAGTTTAATAATGCTGGAAGAGTATTTAATTTAATTCAAACAGGTTCTTCTGATGCTTCGGCAGCTACTGGTATTCTTTGTCCTGATATAGGGGTTGCAGTTATTTCAGGATCCCCTAGTGCTAGTGAAGGTGGAGTATTTGGAGATAGTATAGTTAGTGTTTTAGGATCTCATTTAACTGTTAATAGTGAAGAATCCCTTACCTCAACTTATGCTTTTGTAAGAGCTAGAAATTCAGAATTTAATTATTCTCAAAATCCTACTTTTATAGATAGTACCACGGGAGGAGTTAGGTATACAGATTTTATTAATGCCCCTCAAACTTTTATTACTACAGTAGGATTATATAATGATAATAATGATTTACTAGCTACTGCTAAATTAAGTAAACCTCTTAAAAAAGATTTTACAAAAGAAGCTTTAGTTAGAATCAAGTTAGATTTTTAAATGAATGGGTGTATTCAAAAAGCTTTCGGGCAACAATGTAAGAGTAACTCCTCTTCAAGTTAAAAAAAGACAGGAGGTTACACTAGAAGCCATTGTTGGAAAAAATTTTAATACCCAAAGATTTCCTTCTAACCCTAGTAATTTTTCAGGATCTAAAACAGAAAGTACAGCTTTAGTTTATAATTCTATTAGGCAATTATATTATAGTAATTATATAACTCCTGGGTATTTACAATTTTCTGGGAGTATCTTTACAGATGCTACATCATCAGTTGTTTCTATACCTTCAAAACCCTATGGATCTTTTTATAATTCCCCCCAAACTTCTTTACCCGAAGATAGAACTTTTCCTTTAGGATTTGAAAAGGAAATTAAAGTATATTCTATCCCAGTTAAAACTTTTGGTGAATCTATAGTTCCAGGAACTTTTTCAAGTTCTGTTTTATTAGATAAAAATGCTGATGGTGTAATTGTAAGTGAAAGTAATGATAGTCACTATGGTAATATTTTTTATGATAATGGAATTGTTGTTATAACAGGAAAAGGAGGAGATGGTAGTACATTTGGGGACCTTACAACCCTAACAGCATCATTCTCATCTTCATTTACTATATATGCTACAGAGTATATTTGCACAGCGGGTCCTAATGAATTTAATTATTCTTTAAACCCTACTTTAAGAAGTACTGATGTTGAATATAATTCGGCCATAATAAACAGTCCAGAATTTATGCCGTATGTTACTACGGTAGGATTATATAACGAAAATCAAGAATTAATAGCAGTAGGTAAATTAGGACAACCTGTCCAATTAAACCCTCATACAGATACAAACTTTATAATAAAATTAGATAGATGAATTGGTTATATAATGGAGAAGAAATTACAGACATATCACAATTTCACCCCGATACATTTGGGTTTGTTTACCAAGTAACTACCCCAGATGGTAAAAAATACATAGGTAAAAAGGTATTATACCACAATCAAAAGAAAAAATTAACTAAAGTAGAACTTGCCGCGCAAACGGGAAGGGGAAGAAGAAAATCTTTTAAAATTGTCCAAAAAGAAAGTGATTGGAAAAAATATATAGGATCAAATTCCAAATTAAAACGTAAATTAACTGAAGGAGAAGTTACGCTGAAAGATTTGGATAAACAAATTTTAGAAATTGCTCTTCATAAAAAACATCTTACATACCTGGAAACTAAATATTTATTTTGCTATGAAGTATTAGAAAACCCAGAAGAATATTATAACGATAACATATTAGGAAAGTTTTTTACAAACGACTTTGATTTTTAAATTATTCATCGTATATTCGTTGTAATGATTAATCATCTTTTAGTAACTCTAATAGATTCTGTATTAGGTAAAGGCAAATCAACATCCAGGGGTAATTATGCTTATCACTGTCCTTTTTGTAAGCACCATAAACCTAAAATGGAAGTAAATTTTACAGAAAACAAAAAAGGTCATAATCCTTGGCATTGTTGGGTATGTAATACTAGAGGAAAAACTATCCCAGGTCTTCTTAAAAAAATGGAGGCATATGATAAAATTGATGAAGCTAAAAAATTAATTCCCCAAGGATCATTTGTTGAAGAAATCGTAGTAAAAAATGATCTATTTCTACCTAAAGAATATATTCCATTTATAGATAAACCTACCAGTTTAATGGCGAGACATGCTCTTGCTTATTTAAAAAATAGAGGAGTTACTGTAGAGGATATGATTAAATATCATATGGGATATTGTGAAAGTGGAGAATATAAAAATATGGTTATTATTCCTTCTTATGATAGTAATGGTAATCTTAACTATTTCACATCCCGTAGTTTCGAAAAAGATCCCTATAGAAAATATAAAAACCCATCAGTATCTCGTGATGTTGTGCCGTTTGAAATGTTTATAAACTGGAATAGCCCGTTGGTATTGTGCGAAGGACCATTTGACGCCATAGCCATCAAAAGGAATGCTATCCCGTTGTTAGGAAAAAATATACAAACTAATCTAATGAAGAAAATAGTTTCTTCTAAAGTTGAAAAAATATATATAGCACTAGATAGTGATGCAATTAAATCATCACTCAGATTTTGTGAAACGTTTATGAATGAAGGTAAAGAGGTTCATTTATTAGAAATGGACGATAAAGACCCTAGTGATTTAGGATTCAAACGTTTTACTAAACTTATTCAAAAGTCTACCCCCTTAACTTTATCTGGACTTTTGGCTAGAAAATTAGCCTTATGAAACAAATTAAAAAACAATATGGTAGAGTATTAGAAATCTCTGATGACCATAAACAAATCACCCTCCCAGACGGAAGATATTATCAAAGGAATGGTGAATATTATCCTTCAGTAACTTATGTTTTAAGTTGTTATCCTAAGGGTAAATTTTTTGAAGATTGGCTTAAAAAAGTAGGATACTCTGCAGATTTTATTGTAAAAAAAGCAAGTGAAGAAGGAACTCAAGTACATGAAATGATTGAGGATTACCTTAATGGTAAAGAATTAAAATTTTTAGAACATGGTATCCCTATGTATGCTCCTCATGTTTGGCAAATGTTTTTAAGATTTGTTGATTTTTGGGAAGAATATAAACCCACTCTTATAGAAGCAGAAGTCCATCTATTTTCAGATAAATTAAAAATAGCAGGTACTTGTGATATGGTTTGTGAAATTAATGGGGAGTTATGGGTTATAGATTTTAAAACATCTAATCACCTCCAAACAACTTATGATTTGCAAACAGCTATATATGCTAAATGTTTTGAAGAATGTTTTAATAAAAAAGTAAATAGAACAGGAGTATTATGGTTAAAATCTTCTAAAAGAGGCCCTAAAAAAGATAAAATACAAGGTAAGGGATGGGAAATGTATGAATCTAAAAGAACCCAAGAAGAAAATTTAGAAATATATAATTCTGTTCGTCAATTATTTAATTTAGAAAATCCTAATCACAAACCTTACTTTACTGAATTCCGAACCACAGCTAAAAGAAATTTGTAATATTTATAACAAATATTCTACTGTGAAATTATACGATATACTAAAAGAAATACAAGGTAAATCTAAAGCTATTATATTAGCGGGTGCTCCCGGAGCTGGAAAAGGATATATCTTAAGGGGTTTAGATTTAGGAGGTTTAAAAGTATTAAACGTAGATGATATTTATGTCCCTATGTTAAAAAAGGCTAATATAACATTAGACTTAAAAAATGCTACTCCTGAGGAAAGAAGTAATCAAGCTAAAGCAATGGCTGCAGCTAATAAAGAATTTAAAGGTAATTTAGCAACTACCATAGGAGAAAAAGAATCATTTATATTAGATGGTACAGGTGCTTCATTAAGAGAAACGTCTAAATTAAAAGATGAATTAGAAGGAGCAGGATATGAAGTATTTATGCTTTACGTTTATACTGATTTAGAACGTTCTTTAAAACAAAACCAAGACAGATTCGAAAAATCAGGAGGAAAAGATAGGAGTTTAGCTCCTGCTATAGTAATGAGAACATGGAAAAGTGTAACTCAAAACCATTCACCTTATAAAGAATTATTTGGTAATAATTTTGTGTCCGTTGCTAATACTCTAGGAGATGAAAAGTTAACTGATTTAGAAGATATAATAACTAAATATCTTACACCTTTTGACCCTAAAGGCACTAAACCTAAAACACCTAAGGAACAAGCCAGATCAGATGCTCGAAAAGCTAAAGATGCTGAAGAAATAAAAGCATTATTAAGTGATGCAGGGGTAAAAGATATTATAAATACCTCTGTATCAGCTGAAGAAGCTCAATCTAAATTAAAATCCTTTTTAGTATGAGTGATTTAGTTAAAGCATTAATAGAAGGCATTATAAGTGAAGATGAGTCTCCTAAGAAAAAAATAATTGGAATGTTTGGTGGAGGTTTTAAACCGCCAACATCCGGTCACTTAGAGGTAGTAAAACGAGCTTTGCAAGAAAATCCTGAAATGGATGCTTTAATCATATTAGTGGGAAGTGGGACTCGAAATTCAATTAGCCAAGAAGAATCACTTGCTATTTGGAATATATATAAAAAATCTCTTCCTAATAAAGTAAGAGTAATGGCATCTCCTGATAATAAACCTCCTATCGGAGCCATATATTCTTATGCTAAAAAAAATTCTGATAAAGAAATTTATTGGTTTATAGGTGCCCGAGAAGG
>Ga0209535_1002175_pt1 | contig 12832 bp, 7 predicted proteins | sample LinPmetageLP28_FD_184041 | JGI IMG/M metagenome (GOLD analysis project Ga0209535, IMG submission 184041) | Marine viral communities from the Pacific Ocean - LP-28 (SPAdes) (version 2) | ecosystem: Environmental > Aquatic > Marine > Oceanic | place: Pacific Ocean | collected 2009-08-22
TGCAGAGGATGCATCGGTAAAATGGGTTTATAACATTTCTCTCGCAAGCCAATTACCTAGTTCAAACAGAGATGGGCTTAATTACTTAGGTAGAAATGGCGAAGGCGCTTTAATGAATACAACCACTCAATTTTTTACAAGATCATTTACTACCGTTGATCAACGGTTGAAATCTCAATCCCCCACTCTCGTTCAAGAAGCAGCAGATACGATTGATAGCATAATGGCTCCAGGTCCACTCTATATGCGTCGCATATCTACGCCAAACAACAAATCTGTTTCAAATCCTTCAGGGATGTTAATAGATAGGACAGGAAGTTTCGATGGAAAAACTTTAAGAATATTTACTGGTGGAGCGCTGTGGGAAGCTGGACCAAAGAGACACATTAAGGATGAAAATGGGAACTATGTTTCTGCGCCAAAAACACCGTCTTTTGATACTTACGATCATTACATTGCAGATGCAAGAAGAAGTCATAAGAACTTTTCTGTCGTCCCTGATTTCAGACTAAGTACTCAAATTGAGGATTACCGTCGCAACAACAATGCGATTGAGCTAGACATGTTTGAAGTAACAGGGGGAGTCTCTGGTGCACTCAATTCATCTAATGATAGTTTTTATGAGATATATTCAAACTCTGACTTTATGAGAAATTTTGAAGTTATCAATGATGATCACAAAGATTTTACAAATGGAAAAGTATTGTCTCTTAGGTGCAAAGCTGTCAAAAAGTTTTTACCATACAGAGGGTTCTACCCAGCACAAAGAACAGTTGATCTGGCCAAAAGGTTTTACGAATCTACTAAAAATCACATCAAGCTTTATAATTCGAATAATGTTGAAATACCCGTATTTAATTATGGCACACAACCAGTGCTTACGCCCTTGTTTGCACCAGGTGTTTTATTTAATACAATTAAATCCGGCGTGGCTGTTGATTTTCCAATAATTACTAGTTCTGTAGAAAATCAAGTCTTTGGGAGCTCAGCCCCTCGAATCCACTTAATAGCTACTCAGTTTCAAAAAAGAATACCTTTCGAAGCACTAGTGGAACCAGCAAAATACTTGTCTCAGTACAAATTGACTCCTATAGAGCCTCATCTCAGCGGAAATATCTCCGCTTCTGCAGAATGGTCCGGTGGTGGTGACGATCTTTATAGTATGATGGCTAATAATTTTTTAGCAGAAACGATAAACTTTTTCTTACCCAATGGACAACTTACGTCCGTTGTTTCAAAGAAACAAAAAGACATTACATTAAATAGTGGCTCTGTATACGGAATGAGAGTTAAGATGCGAAGAAGTATGAATCGAGCTCGTGGGTCAGTTTTTCATAGAACCTCTGGTTCACTGCCTTATTTACCTCCTCAAGATGTCGCCTCTGGTTCTCTGGAGCCAGGGCTTTCCGGAAGTATACTCAGAGAAACATTTACGATGTATTCTCGACCATCTGCTTTTGGCCCACCTAGTTTAGGAAAAACTGTTTTAACACAACCAACTGGATCTCTTTTAAGATATGGTCCGAACGCCGCAATTTTTCATGATTTTATAATACCAGACCGAACATCTTATGGCTTAGCAACGGTTACTATCGACGCTGTCGACAATACGAGAGCGCAATTTACAATGGATTCTAGAACTGGATATAACTATCCTTTTACTCCTCCTTATTATCACGGAGAGGCTTGGTGCCATATAACCTTTACAGCTTCTAGCAATTCAATGACAATTAAAGAAATACAAGATGCTTCTGATTATGAGTATTTAAGATTTGACAGCACCTTCCAATCAGTTGGGGGTAAAACATCTGGCTCCGTATTTAGCTTATTTTATGCAAACCCTGGAGTCGGTCCTCAAGCGCTACAAAATATTAATAAAAACGCCGTTCAGCTTTCTGCATCTTTAAATATAAATGGTATTGGTCGCGTAAGAGACCCTATTTTAAGATCTCGAGATCAAGAGCTTCTTGTTGACACAGCTTTGGACGAAACGGATCGATGGATAATTCAAACAAAATTTGAAACACCAATGCTGAACTTTAATCATGTTTCCGGATCAGATCATCTTTCAATTCCACTTTATGGTTCCGGTACTGTTCCTCGAGGTATGTGGCATCAACACGGGAGAATTCCGAATGAAGATGAAGGTGTTTTTCTGGAAGTCACTCCAATACCAGATAACTATCAACAAGTAGTTATGGGTAGGTCATTTTTAAACCCAATGAAAGACATGTCAGAAGTGCTAGGTTTCGCCGGATCACCCACAAAGATTGGCCGCCTTGCTGGAAGCAAAAAAATATCTGAATGCGTTGTCGCTGTTCCGTTTATTGAAAAAGAAGGTGGAAAGAAGTTCTTCCGACTTGCTTTAAGTGAAGAACAATTACAACAATATAAAGAGGGAGATAAACAATCTCTCACAACAGGACCAGTTCAATCTCAAATCGGACGTTCGGTTTTGCTTCAACTCGACAAAATGGAAAAGTTCGTATTCCCGCCGTCATTTGACTTCTTAAGATTCCCAGACGTAGAGCCAGTGGCAATGTATGCTTTTGAATTCTCACACACGCTATCCCAACAAGATTTATCAGACATTTGGCAAAACTTACCACCAGATATTGGCACAACAATGGAAGTGTCCGAAGTTGCCATTACCCACCCTCTCTTGCAAAAAGAGCTTTTGGGACAAGGTGGAGAAGAAGGAAATCAAAAAATTGATATGCCGGAAAAATTGAAGTGGATGGTGTTCAAGGTTAAGCAACGAGCAGCCACAAACTACTTCAAGAAGACCGTTCTTAGGAACCCCGAGGTCAATACCGATGTAAATGATTCAAACGTCACCAAAGACGAATTTGGAGACACCAACCCTATACAATACAACTGGCCTTATGACTTTTTCTCTTTAGTAGAACTTGTCAAAATAGACGCAGAAGTTGAAATGGGCAACATTGATTTCTCAGATTACACTGACAACATGCCAGCATGGGATGGTGTATCAGCTGATCGAGACAAAATTGAGTACATCGTCGGTGGACTTGAGGACGACCCGATACCGGAAGTTCAGATACCAGAGCCATCAATTCAAGATGGTATAACCGTGACAACAGAAGTCTTTGCCGGAACAGATGTCACCGGTGGTTTACGCGCCGGAGGTAGACAAATTGAAATGTCTACCGCTACATCCCCTATGAATCAATTAGCATCAGGAGCCGGAGGCTATCAGAGTCTCGTCTCTTCACTCTCAGCGCAAGGACAAGAAGATGCTTTGCGCGCCAAATATCTACAGAATGCTAAAAGTTGGATTTCAGATTTTAACTATGCTAAAGATAGTGGAAACCCAGACGCTACTGCAAACGGCACTGCTAACAGATCTGCATTTGACAATAGTGCAGAATTTGCTATTGAATTCGACTTGACCAATAGCACCGGTACGGCGCAAAGAACAGATCAAAACATTAAGCAAGAACTTATGACGTTCTTTAGGATAACAGGATAATGACATTTTTTAACAAAAAAACAGAAGTAATGCAAATTGAAATGACTCCTTATGGTCGTTATCTATATTCTATTGGAAAGTTCAAACCACATTCTTACGAGTTTGTGGACGAAGACATTCTCTATCGTGCATCCGGATCAACCGAAGCGCAAGAAGCAGCACACACAAGAATTATAAGCGAGACACCAAAGCTAAAAATTAACCGTGCATTTCAAGACGAAGCACCACAAGTAGAATCTCCACCAATTTTAGACAAGCAGAGATTTATGCGAAAGACAATGAATCAAAAGCAGAACGGACTATTCGCTCTTGGTAGATCTTCTTACTCAAGCGAGAGAAGTCCAGCATTTCAAGTCACCATGCTTCAGGGCGCCATATCTGGCTCTCAAGCCACTTTCGAAACAAACATTACCGAACCCACTAGTGAAGACAAAGGAGGCGTCCTAGCTATACCACAGGTCGATATAGACCTTAATTTTAGAGCAACCCTGAAGAATACTTTAAATCAAAACGTAATGGATGATGAAACGATAATGTCGCAGACATTTGAAGACGGAACTTATGTGGAAATAAACTATACCGATCCCATCATCCACTTAAAAGAATTTAACTCATTTTACGAAAAAGAAAATTTTGAAATAGAAGTATTTCAAGTAGGTATCCAAGGACAACTTACTCCTTTGAAAATGCACAAAAAAATACCCGCTATTGTCAACGGAATGTTGGTTCTTGACAGAGAACCTCCTACGTTCACGTCTGAGGAGCAAAGAATCCTGCAGACAACCACGGAAGCAGAAGAGGGAATAGACACTTCGCGTTTAGAATATTTCTTTGACATTGAAGTCGATGAAGATATTGCACCCGAAATTTTGTGCCAAGCAGTCGAAATGCTTGAAATCAACAGTCAATTTCTTGACGAAGAACTCATCTGTCCTGATCAAAGAACGGATCGCTTTGATATTTATGCTACACGCGTTGGACCTGAAGATCTGGAGGATTGCGACTAATGAATGACATGACCGTAGGAATGGAAAATCTTCCAAATGTATTTATAGACAAGATAATACTTGAACGTAGATCAATTAATCAACAAACAATTCAACAATACATTAGGGTAGTGTTAAAAATGTTTGATAATAAAGATGATCCATCATGGAGAAATAAGATTTCAGGACTTAAGGTCAAATGTGCATTTGTTGATAATAGCCAGACAATAACTGGTTTGAATAGCGGCAGACTTAGCTTATATGATATACCTACTGGGGCTATAAATAAAACAACAGTTGAGTCTTGTGATGAGTTTAGATTCAACAACTTAATATCTGGATATGAATCTTTCACAAGTATTTTTGAGTTCAACACTCTAACGTCACCAGAAAATTTGAGTGTTTATGTTGCATGTTTTATAGATGATTTAGAATTTGGGATACCAATGTTCGACAAGTTTTATGGCCCAATGGCCGCTGAGCGCATTTATGTCGGTGGAGCTCTAAACGTTGAGTCTGGATATTTTTATAACCCCGAGACAAACGAAGAGTACGGCGGACCTGTCCATCAGCACAGTTCAGGCTATATGGAAGGATCTGTACATAGAGACAAACCTCATGCTGGATTAAGATATGTTGCAGAGGAAAACTACAAGTTGATCATGGGTACTGATCTAGACACTGAAGTATTTGCTGGACTGGCTTTTGAAGAAACAGAGTTCCAAGATATACCAACACCAACCGGAGAGAATGAGTTGGAAAGACTTTACGATGGCACAGCTCCATATGACCCAAGCGCACCCAACGCACTGGTTATGACCCCAGACGGCTTCTCTTCTGCAGCAGAATATGATGCTTATTTACAATCGCAAACAGTACAACAACCAAATTTTAATCTAGTTGGTAATCCAACGCCTATAGATCCACCACCGGGGTATTAATATGAACAGATCACTAGTATTCAACATTGAAACACAAACTGAAGACAGCGAAGTAATTTCTTTGTGCTTCGTTAACGAGAACACAATAGCCCTTGACACTTCTGAGGTAGCAAAAATGATGTTTCGTTTAAACCGCCCTTTGTTTGATAAAATCAACGGTTCAACAAAGATGCTTGGTGGTGTTCTTTACAGGCAAGAAATAGTCAAGGCAAAAGCAAACAATAATCGCCTTTATACACATTTGGATAATAAATTTGATTCAAACGAAAAAGAGATTTCTCAACTGTTCTTCGAAGATAATATTCTAAAGAGGCAAGTTCGAGCGATAACAGCCCAAGGACGTAAAGTAGACTATGACCCCACAAAACTCCAAGATGGAACAACCAGTGGATTTCTAGATGCTGACAACCTTACTGTGGACGACGTAGATAATATGACTAAAGTTTGCGAGTTAGAAGAGATTTCTTTGTTTGAAAACATCGGAGTCAAGACCATCATGATAACGGACAATTTAAAAGAGCAGAGATCTCTCTTGAAGATTGGCTATAGACTAGAATTAAATGTCAACACAGATTTCAAAGAGTACGTTGACTTAGTTATGAAGCGCTTAGATAAGTCTATAAGCTTTATTACTGGATATCTAAATCAGGTTCAGACAACTAGTTTTTACGATCCCGAGACTTTTACTTTCAAAAAAACCTTTGCAGACTCAATAATGAATAGCTTGGGTATTCAACTAGATTTGAAAAGTATAGACCTCGCAAGAGACCAGGTTAAAAATTCAGAATTTGGTCAAGCAGCACTTAACTACTATAATTCTCTTTTGTTACTATCTCCGGACATTGATCCTCTAGTGTACGGATCGTTTTTAAAATCAGTCCTTCCCACACCTAAAACCACTCCGGACATAATATCAGAAATTCTTAGGACAATGTCAACAGCATATGAAAGAGTTAGGCAAGCATATGTGTATGGCAATAGAAGTTCGAATAGAGACAGGAAGTTCTCTAAAGTCGGAGCTGTTATACATGATCAAAATAAGTTAGAGGTATTTTCAACAGAGAATTTGACACTAGAAAAAGAGATACTTGGGTATTCACTGTTCTCAGAAACACAAAAAGGTTTGAATAAATTCTCATCCGCAGATTACAAAACTAGATTTGCTTTAGAGCAAGCAAAATATTATCCATCTATTCAACCTGACGACAACACCGGCTTCATGACGCCGAGTGAAAGGTCACAATTTTCAAGAATTGACAATGCTCCGGCATTTGTCACACCAGTGGCTTTGATGCTGGGTGGCAAGAAGGTGACCACAAACAGAGGTATGAAGAACATGGATGTGGGCTTTGTAAGGCAATTTCGTCTAGCAAAATCCTCCAGAGCACAGAAGGCAGCATCTGAAAGTTATCCCATGGGCCTGAACAAGGCCAGAGTATCGAACGATGTCATGTCTGACTTTAACATTCAAATAGGTAGTCCAAAGAAAGCGTTGTTGAATCGCTCAACTGAGCAAGAGATAGACCCACTAGTAGATGCAGCACAATACATAGGGGACACATCAATATTTGCAACTAACAACCCTGTATCCTTAATAGCTAGCTTTAAACGCATACTTTCGCGTGAAGACAGGAGGGTATTATCAATTGTTTCTGATATTGTTCCTAGAAGGTTTTTGAGACAAAAATCTGCAATTAGATCAATCAAGCAGCTAAGCATGTCCAACCCAAATTCTTTGATTAGAAAAACAGTTACGGCTCAAGCTATTGATTTAGCATCCATACCGCCACAAATAAAGTATATGTGCACCCAAGCATTTGCTCCAAATCCTGAATCAGACCCAATACAAAACAGTGAATCTTGTCAAATCATTGAAGAAACTCAAAAGAACTTATTTTTAGTAAAAGCACTTACGGGGTTTGGAAGAGATGTATCAGGGTTTATAGATATAAGACAGCCAATCTATGTGGAACTGGCCATGGATCTTTTATCTACTAATGGTCCAATATTAGCCAAAGCTTTTGACTATGAAGTACCAGAGCTTGGAATTGTAAAAGATAAATTTGCAGCAACTATTTATAGTAATCTTATTTATATCAGGGGATGATTCATGACTATCCAAGACTATTTCGAAACAAATGTCGGGACTCAAAATATTGATGTCTCTGCGTCAACACGCAAATTTCAAACATCGGTAATCGTAAAACAAGACGCAAATAAAAGTGGTATACTCTCTTTCCTACAGAAAGTAGAGCAATCCAATCCGCAAACGCCAACTCGATCTGCGCCTCAAACCATGAGACCTAGAACACAAGGTAATTATTAATGGCGATTGTTGTCGACTCACAGAACGTAGTGGATTCATTAGACCAAGCTCCGGATGGTTTACGTGGAGAAATAGGAAGCTACTATACTCCCACAGTCCCTGCTTTGTCTAATTTTACAGACTTTAGAACAAACATTGATAAGAGTATAATAACTAACCTTCCCACAAACCAACAAGTGTTAATACCTACAAAAAAATCTAGGGTGTTATTCACAGGCCGCGAAGATGCATTTAGAGATCAGAGTCAGTGGAAGGACTACGTTAGTCAAATAGTCTCCGAGGGTGGGCAAAACTTAGATCATCAATTTAACTTAGACGCTCCAACTATTGACAACTCATTTCACAAGAATTATCACGATCCATCTTACGAAGATGCAACCAAAGCAGTCGACTCAAACACTTTATTAAACTATAACCTTATATCATATCCCTACAAAGATCAATCAGAAACTGTACAGATGATAGCTGATATAAAAACTACATTCGATGAAGTTTCAGGTTTTACAATACAAAACGAAAATACTCTAAAAACAGCAATGTCTCAATTTCAAAACAGATTGGCCAATTTTCCTGGTAGCGTCAATGACATAGCAATAAAGCAGAGAAACATTTTTGACTTACAAAAAACCCAAATGGTAAGCAATGGAATATCCCCAGGTGGCACAGTCTTAATTGATACTATTCCAACAATATCTCCAAGTAGGTTTCCGTATTATTACGAAAAAACTTTACCGGTAATCGGAACAAACCTAAATTCTCAAGAGTTTAAAAGTATAATGGATGATCATGGAAAAACAAAGAATATATTCCAATCAATCAAGAGAAATTTGTCGTTTCTTAACAGAAATTTTAACATAGGTCCAACAGAAATTAGTGCAAAACTTTATGACTTAATCTCAATCATCACATCAACTTCGATAGTTTCTATCACTGAAGGTTCAGACGAGCTGTTTTTGACACAAGAAGATGAAATTAATTTTGGCAAAAGATCTGAGAGATTTGCTGAATCGATTGGAGCCGCAAGGTTTTTATCGCGCATGAGAACTTTTATCAATGATCATTCTCGAGATTTAGAGGAAATATACAACTCAACGCCATGTGAGACGTTCTTTTTGGGATACAAGATTGAAAAGTATTTAGACAATGACGCAACTCAACCTATACAAACTTATTATACGAATGATGCAAACTTTTTTGATACGCAACTAAAGTACGGAAGAAGATATATTTACAAAACAAAAGTGCTATTGGGTATATTAGGCAGTTCATATTCGTATTCAAATTTGTTTGTTTCTCAAAATGAAACACAAATGTTTGACACAAATGGACAGCTAGCAACTTCTATCCCTCCAGATTTTACTGAGATATCATCTGACAAATACAGAGCATATGTGGATGTAGAAGTTCAACCGTCTTTTAAGATCTTGGAATACCAAGTTGATGTCGATGAGGTTGCGTTCATAGATGCACCGACTCTCCCTCCACAAGTAGACTTGTTTAGCCAAAAGAACAAACCTACAATTCAGATGAGGTTTAGTCCTATTTTTGCTAAAGTAGAAAGCGTTTCTGAGGGATCCAATAAGGAACTAATGCGGGCCTTAGAACCCTTGACCGACACAGACGGTAGAATTTTTGATTTACTACAAATTTCGAAAAACAATGGAGTGTCTCCGGATTATTTTACAGGTATCTATGAAATATATAGAACTAGAACACCACCACAGAAAGAGGAAGATTTTGCCAATAATTATCTAGCAACTGTTGACGATCAGTCTGGCTTTTCTTTTCCTATTTCAATGAATGTTGCTGAGGGCACTTTGGACAATATGGATGGATTTTTTGAAGACTATCCGATAGTTAATGAGAAATATTATTACGCGTTTAGATCTTTAACATACCATGGTACTCCATCAAATCTAACTGTACCATTTGAAATTGAATTGCAGAGAGATTCGGACGAATATAAAATTAACATATCACAATATCAATATCCAAAGGATAAAACATATGATATGCAAAAGAAGGCTAAAAGAATTCTGAAGATTACTCCAAATATTGAAAGACTTCTATTTAGCACAGAAGAAAGTAAATCAAATTGGAAACTAGATGACGGGTCACTGTTGGAATTTGGAGCAACGAAGACTTTCAAAATCAGAGTAACTTCCAAGCACACAGGTAAAAAGATTGATCTAAACATAAACTTTAAGTTGTCGAAAGACGATAGTTTTAGCCAGAATTAGAAATAAAATTAACAATAATCTATTTATTGAATAATAGGAGAAAGAAAACATGGCTTTTCAAAATAATAGCGGGGACGTCATCTTAGATGTGGTTCTTACTGACGAAGGAAGAAGGCGCTTGGCGCAAGGAAACAATAGCTTTTCTATTGTAAAGTTTGCCCTTGGAGACGATGAGATCAATTATAGTCTGTTTAACACAGGCTCTACTACTGCACTGCAAGATCTAAGCATCTTGCAAACTCCAATTCTAGAAGCATTTACTAATAATGGATCATCAATGAAGTCAAAGCTTCTGTCTCTTACAAACCAGAACCTTTTGTATTTGCCTGTTCTACAACTCAACACGGTTCCGGGTGACACCAGACAGACTTCCGATAGTAATTATGTAGTGTGTGTCGACAAGAGAACTTTTGATGATAGTGATCTGGGGACAACCAATGCAATTGGGTATAGTACGAATGGAGTCCGTGATGGTTTTCTATATGGATTAGATACTGACTCTTTAGGTGGATACATTAGAATTGATGCAGGTATCGACTCTACTGATGTTACGGAAATTGATGAGTCACTAATAGAAACACAATTTATGGTTGAAATTGATGACCGACTAGGTCAAATCATCTCAAAAGATGGGAAAAGCTTTCCTGGATTTGTTTCTCGGGATGATGACTTTATTGCAACATATATTTTTACAAAACAACCCGGTGACGCATTTGTTAGAACTCCTAGTCAAGAAAATCCAAATGATGCTTCAACTCCAATTAATGGACCTATTGCATCTACTTTTGAATTCAAGATTCGTTCTTCGCAAGACTTAAGAGTTTCTAATTTTCTATTCAATCGGATTGGTGGAACAAAAAATTATGACAACTCTAGTGGATCTGGTACTACATCAACTAAGTTTATCGACTCTATTGTTAGAGTTACCGGTATGACAACGGGATATGCCGTAGACATCCCTGTAAGATTTGCAAAAATATAAGGAATAAGGTATGACTATTTTTAAACCATTATCAGCTGATGACAGAGTTTCAACTAAAACATTATTGCATGAAGCAATCCCCATAACGGGAACAATTGTAAGTGGAACTTATGCCGACGGCAATATACAAAACTTTACACACGGAATGTTCCAATCTGTATATGATTATCCATATCTCAGTTCTTCTGCGAACCATATTTTCGATATTACATTTGGAACCTCAGCAACCTCTGCGTTGGTAGTGACTAATCAGATCGCCAAAAAAGACAATGTTTATAATCAGATGGCCCAAGTACTTATGGGTTACGATCAAAATGGAGCAATTCAAAAATTTGACGCAGATGGAGACCTGACGACTACAGGTGATAAAATTAGTGATGTATCAATCCTGTCTTTCTCCAGACTTCTTTCCAAAGATGAGATTAAGAAGGGATCATTTGAACTTGAACTTGGAGTTGCAAACAATATATCTGCATCTTTTGCTCAAAGAATTAAAATCCTTGACGTTGGAGCAGATACTTCATATAAAGTAAACTCCCCAGCTGGAGAGTATGGTATCTTATATGCAACTGGCTCAACTACAACAACAAATATTCTGTCAACTACTGGTAGCAATATAGCCTCACATACTGCCTCCATTGGTGGTGCAACTTATTGGAAAGCTGGTTTGATCTATTATCAGGCTGGAGTAATCGTCTTGACTAGTTCAATTTGGCATCGGGACACACATGGTGGCTATTTGATCACGTCATCTGTTGACTGGGATGGAGCAGGAGGAACCTTTACTGGATCCCTGGAGACTCTAGAAATATCATCCTCAGCTGATTATTTAAGGCGTAGAATGTATAACACCCAATTCAACAACACGATTGAGTTGAACTCAACAATATACTTCTGCCGTGCAAAGCACAACGAATTTAATTATAGTGCAAATCCGACCTACTTAACAGGATCTCAAATTAGAGTTAAGAATCAAGCAACTGACGCTCCCATTTCTTATATAACTTCAATCGGTCTGTATTCTGCAGACAATCAGCTTCTTGCTGTTGGTAAATTCTCTGAACCAATTAGAAAAGATAATAACATTGAACTAACTTTCCGAGCAAGATTGGATTACTAGGATGCTATGCACAAATTTGAGTTTACACCTGACGACCTCTTTATAAATAGATTGAAGACGTATGCTGAATACAATGTCTTCATCTATCAATCTAAAATGTCTGTTAACAGAAGTGTACAACCAAATGGATCAGGAGGATTAGTTGTCTATGATGTTAACGCAAATAGATCTGGTGCTGACAAAGTCTATCCTTTTGTTGAGACTGGATCTACAAACCCAATCTTTAAAAACCAAGTTTATCAGCCTCTTCTAAAGAATTTTTCTAGCGATGCGTATTTTACTGGTCTTTATTCGACTAGGCTAGCGGCAAACCAAAAAATTGCCACATATGGCGCCGGCACGACAGTGGTCGACGGTGTGACGTCATATACATCTTCTTATGGAGCAGAAAGTCCAATAAAAAGAAATCTGACATCTTTGGCAGCGACGACAGAGGTGAACTTTTATAATATTACCAGCAGCCAGATTCAAATTACTGTTGACTTCCCATTTACAGCCGCAACAAATGTGACTGCCTCTGCGCTTCAAAACGTTGCAAGAAAATATACAATACTGTCTGATCATTTTATTTTTTCATCATCATCGGTTAGATCTCGAGACCTCGTAACCGGATCTGCTGGAGACAACATAAATTTTATTACAATTCCAAGCATGTACTATGGATCAACCATCAAGAAAGGTTCGGTAGAACTTAATTATTATATAACAGGATCTAAAATTGCTACATGTGCGGACACAAACCAC
>Ga0209535_1002178_pt1 | contig 12822 bp, 15 predicted proteins | sample LinPmetageLP28_FD_184041 | JGI IMG/M metagenome (GOLD analysis project Ga0209535, IMG submission 184041) | Marine viral communities from the Pacific Ocean - LP-28 (SPAdes) (version 2) | ecosystem: Environmental > Aquatic > Marine > Oceanic | place: Pacific Ocean | collected 2009-08-22
ACCATCTTCAAAAAAGATAATTACATCTTTAGCGGTCAAATCATACCTTACCCCTTTATTTTTTTGTAATGTTCTTACATCAACAAAATTAGGAGTACCTGCGTGGTCTGCTGAAATAGTCCCTGCACTTTGTAAAGTACTAACAGAAGAAGACCACTTACTACTTACTAAATCTATTAGCAAAGATACTTCATCCATAATTATTTCTCCTTAGTATGGTGGGTTTATTTTTTTAGCAGTACCGATTGAACCTATTTTATTCATATTATTGATAGCGGATTTTATTTCCTTTTGTATTTCCTTGTCAATCGCTTTAGAAAAATTACTTTCTGCATTCCTAATCATTTCTTTATCACTAAAAGTAAAGTCCATTCCTAACAATTCAGATAATTCCTTCATTCCTTTTTGTCTTTCTTTTTCAATATCAAGGTATTTTCTAAATCCTCTTATCGAAGCATCAATATCCATACTAACACCTAATCAAGAAGGAAGACCATATCTCCTTTACCTTTAATTAAAGCATTGGCTTCTTTAACTAATATATCATATTTTTCTTTAGTTGATATATTACCACCTGTTTCAGCAATAAGAATAGTTTGGTCATCATGTCGTAACAATTCAGCCGCTACTAACATAGTTGTTGCTTTGTGAATTAACGAAGGTACTCTTCCATCACCTGCAACATAAGTTACTATGATTGAATTTTGAGTATGATAAGGATAGTCTCTAAGGAAAAAGATTCGACCTTCATCACCAATAGTCCAAAAAGAACCAAGTCTCTTCATATCTTGCATATCGGTGAACGGAGTTGTGGTAGTGTCTGATGTCTCACCCGCTTTATCTGCAATTGCTATGGTGCAATTTGAGCCATCTTCTCCCGCTAAAAGGCTAGAAATGTTTACTTTGTTACCATCATCGGGGTCAACACTAGCATAAAAGAAATCAGAGATAGCAATAGAAGAATCCGCTTCGGAATTTTTAAACTTGCTAGTTGTAGCATTAGTAAATTGAGCAGTATTGGCAGGGTATTCTTCATTTATCAAATGACATATCTCTTGTGCAGTGGTCTTTGAACCAAAACTGTTATTGAAAGTATTGTTAGCAGAAGTACTAGTTTCTCCTGTATAGTATAATATCCAAGAAGAACCGCTATTAGGTAATTGTAATGTGATGCTTCTTAAATCATTATAATTTGATGAATCTAATGTAATGCTTGCTGATGCCGATGCTAATTCTTGGTATTGGTTTCCTTGCCATACCTTTAGTGAAATAATCTTTTTAACCTTTAGAGTATCTAATTGAATAAAACCTACATATCCTCCATAATAAGATTGCATAGGATGACGAATAAATTCAAAATTATGAAATTCATTTTTCCATATGATAGGTCTAAATGAACGCTTTACTTTTTCGTCAACTAAACCTTCAATAGTTTTTATTATTGAACCTACTTGTGCTTGACTAGGATAAGTCGATGATGAAAATGCTGGTACTTGTAGTAAGTCCGATACTGCACCTTTATCTGTATAGAAACCCTTTCCTGTTGAGTAATCAACATCAATTGCGGTATAGTCACTTGGGGAGGATGCTATCGGCATTTCAAATCACCATATTTAATTGTTTTAATTTTTTATTTATTCTTTTAGCGAATAAGTTAATGTCATTTTTAACTTCATAAGGTTTTTTATCGAACCCAGATAAAGGAGACTCTTCTCCCCTAATATGAGGAATTGATTGTCTTTGTTTAAAAGGAGATGCTTCGCTTCCTCCACCCTTTCCTTTTGGAACAATAGGAGGAACTAACTCTTGCTTTGGAGATAGCATAAAGGTATTCACTGTATATTTGGGCGGCTTTTCCTTTCCTTCTTTATCTTTGGTAATTGTTTCTGTTACTATTAACTTTATTGTGTATAATGTTTTTAAATCATTTAAGGCTCTAATTACATTTTTATTTGTTTTTATAAAACTCTTAGGATTAGACCATGCCTTTTTTTCTTCTTCTGAAGTTAAAGTTGTTTTTTCTCTTTTTATGCCTTGTTTGGCCTCAAACTGTTTAAATAATTGCTTACCTAATTTTTGATATTGTCCTAACCAACCTTTCCACTTATCTTCGATTATATCATCATATGCTGATGTAGCATAAGAAAAGGTTTCAAGTAAATGTTTTATGACCTTTTCATCCTTTAAATTTTCTTTATTGGCTTCGTATTCTTCACTAAATACTATCTCTTCGCCTGTTTCAACATATCTTTCTTTTCTTGAAACTTTATCAGGTTCTTCATCAGATTCCTTTTCATCTTTTTTATCAGATTCTTCTTCATCTTCTTCATCTTCGTCTAAATCTAATCTTAATGTAGGTCTTTCTGTAATTTTAATTTTATCTATTCGGGCCAATTCCTTTTCACTAAGAAGAATGCCTTTCCTTATTTTATTTTCTATATCATCAAACTCTTTGTCAACTTCGTCATATACTTCCATTTCTTTTTTCATTTCTTCTCGTATGGGTTTAGTTAACTTGTAGTACCTATCTATTTTTTTAACATATTCTGAAAAAGGCTTGCTTAACGACATTTTTCCTTCATCTATTTGTTTTTTAGCATTCTTTAACCAATTATCTAAATCTTCTTTAATTTCTTCTATGAAATAGAGAGTCCTTGTAAAAACAAAAGGTAAATCGAATACATGTTTAGGAGCAGTAGCCCCTGTTCCTTTTTCTCTTTTAGCCCTATTATAGAACTTATCGAATGATTGCATTAAATCAGCATCAATAATCTGTGCTGGTCTTCCTTCTTTACCGAATCGCATAACATCTTCATGACCTACCTTAGTGTCTTTTAAATTAATATCTCGCCCTATTATAGTTTGACCATAAATCCAATCAAAACCTAAGTCACTTAGTTTTTCAAGTTTATTCTTAGGTGTACTTTTATTTGGCAATTCAGGTGTTAACTCCTGTTCATCTAGAATAATAACTCTTCTAGTTTTTCGACCTGTCTTGGTTTTTGTTTCTTTTACAGGCATTACTTGTTCTTTAGTTTCCCTGTCTTCTTCTGTCTTTTTAGTTTCCCATAAAATCTTAAAATAAGTCTCAATATTTCCCCATCCATCTTCTATTTCATCAGAAAAGTCAACTCTAGCAGTTTCTTTTGTTATTTTATCTAGTGTCTTATCTCTAGATAGTTCTTCAATTGTATAATTTTGTACTAAGTCTTTGAAGTAAAATTTATTGCTTTCATCTCTTAATACTAAAAAATCACCAATCTTTTTTGATTTAATATCATCAAATGCTTTTGTAGTTATTTGTCTAAATTTATCAGCATCAAATCTTTCATTTATTCTAGGAACGGCTTCGATGTATTTATCAATATCATTCAAATCCTTCTTTCTAGAATCTATGTATTTACTAAAAATATAATACTGCATTTGTTTATTAGCATATTCAGTAGTCCATTCGACGGCTGCGCCGCCAGCACCACTGTAAATTATTTCCATTTAATCACCATCACATTAGCCATTTAGCCCAAGCCGCACCTTTTTGAATTGCGCCTCCTAGACCTAATCCTGAAGATGGTGGCTCATATGACATTTGACCTTGAGCATCTAACCAATATGGCCTACCATATCCGTCTGTACCGTTTGGTGGAATAGGATAGCCGCTACCGTTATTAGCAGCACCTTGCATTTGTTGGAATTGTTGTGTTTGTCCTGTTAATCCCGCTACTGCCAAACCTACCCCAACTTGTTGACCTCCCTGTGGAGAAGAAAATCCTTGAGATTCTAAGTATTGTTGTTTGGCCATCTTTCTTTGATTAATTACTTCTGAATTAATTGCTGAATCTAATAGTCTTGTTAAATCTAATTCGATGTTTTCTTGAGTGATTTTCTCAAATTCTGATAGAGAACCCGACTGTAATTTCATATTACCCGAAGTAGAGTCTTGCACGAATACTAACTTAGTTAACATTTGACTAACTGCTCTTTCCACAACATCTTCGACTAGTTTTTCCATAGCAGATAAAAACTCCTTTCCATGATACTGAAAAAATTCCTCAACATGGTTTTCTTGCAAAGAAAGTAAGTTACTTACATTCTTAAATTGTTGGTCATTTGATGCTGTTACTGCACCCATTACTGCCCCATTACTTGTTCCGAATACTCCCATATTTATTCCTCCTTATTTCCTATTAAAAAATTTAATCTTTCGGTAGTTAAACCTATTTCAACTACTAGCCTGACTATTTCAGCCATAGTAGTCTCATTGTCTGTGATGGCGGGTGGCTTAATAAACCATCCCCCCGCCGTAAGATTTAGTACCTCTTCTTTTGATAAAGTAGTTAATGGTCCCGACCTCGATAACATCTTTGGCATTCTTGCTTTAGGAATAAATGCTTTAAAATCTAGCCCATGTTCTTCTGCTAAAATTTGCTGTTGAAGCATTTCCATTTGTTTATGAATACCTGCATGTTTTTGACAATAGGTTCCTCTTAGTGGCCTTCCTTTAGTTACTTTATCTAAAGGTATAGGCGGCCTCAAAAAGTCTCCTGATTCCCAAACATGATGAGTCCCACAAACAACACATATGTCTTTAAAGTTAAACTTAAAACTATATTTAATTTTTAGAAAACTTTTCTTTTCAGGATATAAAATCTTTTTAATTTCTTTTAGTTTCTTTTTGGGTTTAATACTATCATAACTATATTCTGCTATATTCCCTGCGGCTCTAAATTGTTGTAATTTAGGCAAAAATTTATTCAAAGAAAATGGTTGCATTTGACTTGGATTGCTTTGGTGCGGCGTCATTGGAACATTGGTTCCTATTAAGTTTGGTTGTTGATACATGTTAATTCCTCAATAATCTTTTATCATTGTAGTGATTCCTCTATACACCATTTCGGGGTCTGACTTTGCTGAAACTATGTATTTGTAAGTAGGTATTCCTTTATCATTTAATTTTCTCATACCGTAAGTAAAAGGCTCAAATATTTCATGTTTATCTATTTCACGGTTAGACTTATATTTTTCTCCCCAAACATCATACTTATTAGCCCAAATACCAATTGCCATAGGATAGTCTTTATCTCTTTTTCTTTTTCCACTAGGCCATCTATCACTTAATACAATATCAACTAAAAACTTCCATGCTACTTGGTGGTCTAAATTGGCTGGACTATCTAAATGCCTATGGTCTATCATAAAAATAATATATTTAGGTTTCCTAACTTGCATATCTTTAGCCCATTCTTTCCAATATATCGCTTCTCCCCCTATATCAGAACTTCTTATAGTATGCACATCTCCTTCTAGTTTTATTGTTTTTCTAGTAGGTCTATGTATTCCTACTGTCCTTTCTTGAATAGTTTGTACTTCTCCCCTTGTTCTCATTTGATGACTTAATGTAGTTTTACCAACCATTGTCGCACCATATACTCCAAAGTTAATTGCGTGTACTCTCTTCCAAAATGCAATACAGGCTTCCGTAACTACTACGGCAAACCCCGCTATCATTGACATATTATATCTCCCAAGAGTGCCATAAATTATCTAAAATCCAACCCATAACATTGATGTCAAAAACACCCATAATATTTCCTATAAAGAAACTAGATATAGTGGCACAAAGACCCCAAAACCAAAATCTAGCCTTGACAAAAAACATATCAGCAGAATGCGCTCTGCTCTGATTATACACATAATCGGATTCACTAAAACCCATTATGTCGCCAAATACCACTTAATCACCTCATTGTAATTCTGCTAAAAATTGGTTCGATACCGTATTTTCAGATTCATACGCAGGTGTCAGGGGTACTGGTGTATTAAAGGTGGTTTGATACTGTTTCATAGTATCTGTTAACCTTTGTCTTTGTTGCTCATCACGCTTCTTTCGTTCCCAATAAGCCGCTATTCGTCTATCTAATAACCTAATTTCAATCTTATCATTTAGGGCTAAGTCAAACACTGCTTTAAGAACCATAATTCCACCTACTGTGATTAATCCAAATAAAACTGCGTGGGATAATTGAGTGTATGGGAAATTGCTACCATAGGAAGCATAGAAATAAACATTCGCTCCACTAACAGTACCAACGAATAAAATCGTCATTACTAGCCTAGTGTCATGATTCATTACTGCCATATTAAACACCTCAAGCAAATTCCACTGAAACATCAACTGTGGAAGAACCTGCTTCGATTACTTCCAAAAATAGTCCTGTATTGCACAAAACTCCGTGCATATCATATTCATAATTATAATATCCATTAGTCGAATGTTTTATCATGGCTATTTTAGTACCCGAATTATCCGTACCGTCATACACATTGATAGTTGCGGCTGTTCCGCCGGTAATAAAAAGAGCAGCATGTATGCTAACTAACTTTGTTTTACCTGTTACAATTAATTTACTTGCGCCTAATACGCCGCTAGACCTACACCCAAATGCCATGCTATCACCTTCTGTTTTAGGGAGGCTACGCCTCTCTATTAACACTGCCGGTTAGAATCACACAAGAGAAGACTTAGAGGAAGCCTTAGCGGATTCCTTCTTAGTCGTCTTTGGTAGTGAACGCTTTTTAGGTACTACTTTAGGTGGTAAAAGAGTATCAGTCAGCATTTTAGCCGATAGATTTTCTATACCTAAACCTATTGAAGCACTGTCTAATAGTTGACTATTAGCGTTTTCCAATTCTAAACGGTCATCTTCAGAGAAAGTAAACAGATAGTTAGGGTCGCCAATGCAATTAATTGCAAAGACAACGCTAACTTCTGCTTCTTTTTCTCTTGTGATTAGTGAGTTAGGTGTTATGTTTAATCGCCCAATTGTTGAGTTAGGCGTTAACTTAACTTTAACCACCTAATCACCTCAAAGGTTGCCCCAAACTCTAAGTCTAACAGAACCACCGTTTGCATCATTAGCAACAGTAGCGTTTGTTCCATCAAGTGAAGTGAACATTAGCGCAAGAGAAGTGCTTGATTCATAAGCCCCTGTTGCTGAACATTCAACCTGTGGTTGTATTCCGTTAGCGTTATCAAATCCGGTTATTGTTGCACAATGGATTGTTGACAATCCAAAGTCACTAGCAGGTATAATTGAACCTGATGCTAATACAGAAGTTACATCAACTAGTGCATTAACTACATATTCATCCCCGCAAACTTTAGGTCTAGCAATACCTTTGTGGTCTGCTAATAGTACCGTTGTATGTGCTTGTGCCAATTAAAACACCTCACTGACCTATAACTATCCAACTTAACAATTCATCTGAAACTATGTCTAGTGTAAGAGAAACTGTATTTATTCCTTCCACTACTGTACTAGCAACAGGGAATGTTTCATCAATTGAATGAGTTGCTGTTCCAGCCGCCCTTACTGCATTACCCATAGGTGCAGTAGTCATAATTTCAACAGAAGTCCATCCTGTCAATACTAATTCAGTTGTAGCCGCATCTTCTGTTATGGTTCCAAAAGCCATCTTTCGGTTGCCTTCTAGATTCATTTCGCCTAATATTACTTGTGTCTTTGCCATTTTTCATCCTCTCCTTTATCTCACTGTATGTTAGTTATTTTACCTTGACCCTTGAAGAACGAACAACCGACTTCACCGATAGTACGGTACAATGCACGGTTTCCTAATGTTCCTACACCGAATGGGTTTCCATTAGCGATTCCATCCTCAAAGTATTGAGTTGGCTTCATAACAGACAACCATAGATGGTCTGTATCAAGGAATAATAGGTCAGATAGTTTAGTTGAAGCAAGTCCAGTTTGTGTCATGTCCTTTACAGGGATTAGTGGAATGTCGTAGTATGTTGCTACTCTAAATCCGACTTCTTGACCCTTTGTTCCACGAACACCGTTAACTGTTGGTACAATTTCCTTTCTATCCATGAATCTTTCTTGGCTTTGCAATAGGTCTGCAATTGCTTGAATGGTATCATATCCGGTTAGAATAACCTTTGGTGAACCACCAGCAAGTCTCAAGTTACGAACCATGTTATTTAGCAAAGTAAGAGTTAGTGACCTAACGCCTGTTGCTGCATAAGTAGTACCCTCATCAACTTCTGCATCGAGGAATGAAGCCGCATCACGGTTTGTACCGTAAATGTGACTTACATTTGTTGCCTCTGCCCCATCTGTCATTAGTGCAGATTGAGCATCCAATAGGTCTAATTCTGACTTTGAAGTAATTACCTTTAGCAAAGAAGTGTAGTTGTTACCAATGTTAGGCAATAGTGCTGATTCACCATAAAATTGTAGTGGCATAACAAGCATCTTGTTCTGTACTTCTGCATGGTGCTTACCCATATCTTCACGCATTTGCGCTCTAATATCTCCGATTCCATCGTCAATCTGTGCCATTTCCATAGCCAATTCGCTGAAATCAAATTGATGAGCAACTACTTTTGGACTCATGTTCAATTGAGCATAAGTTGGTGCAATTGGTCCCAATCCATCTTGTGCGGTTGAAAGACCTGCATTTTCTGGAACACCACCAATTGCGTCTGCTCTTGGTGAATCTGAACCCAATTCATTTAGTGAAAGGGCTGTATCTGCTTTATCAACTGTAAAGAGATTGCCAGAGCCACCCGCAGGTCTGCTCTTTAGTACTCTCCATCCACTTGAAGTGTAAGGTCGCTTTGAAATCATAGACAATGCGTTAACTTCACGGTTTAGCATAGACCAAACCTTTTGTCCGTAAACTACATTGTATAGTGCTGATACATCAGAAACGGCTGAACCGCTAAATGACGGAGAACCGTCGTGTCCTGTGTGTATTCCACCAACCATACCTGCTTGCTTTAGCAAGGCATTACCGGCTGGAAGATTCATTCCATATGTTTGTGCTTCTAAATCTGCTATTGTGTTAATATATCCTGTCATGTTAATCACCTTATCTGTTGTTCACCATCTTGTGAATATCTGACCAATCCATTGATGAAATCTCATCAATACTTGGCATCTTAATTACTGACTCTTCTTGTGCTTTAATGATAGAATCCTTTTCAGCAGTAAGAGACTTGCGTAGGTCGCTAAACTCTTGCTTCATGGAAGCAATTTCAGCCTGTGCGTCATATTGAGACTTTGCTAGGACATTCTCACGGTTTGCCTTTTCAGACTCAAAGCGAGTTTCAAAAGACTTTCGTAGGTTATCGTATGCAAGTGATTCAAGTTGTTCTTGACGGAATGCTTCGTATGCCTTTTCAATGTTAGAATTAGAAAGGTTTAGAGTATCAAACTCTCCGTTGCTAAATGCCTTAACTACCGGCATATCAGTTGAAGTAGGCTTTCCGTTGTTAATTACTATACGGTCTGCTGGTTCTCCAATTTGATTACCTGCACCATCAAGAGTACGAAGGTATGCTTTATCTGCTGAATCATCGTAAGCAGGGTGTGTTCCACCCATGTTCTCTTCTTCATCTGCCATTTCTTCTGAATCTGTCAGTTCTTCTTCATCTGCCAGTTCCATGTTTTCATCAGTTTCGGAATCAGCGTATTCAGCATTTTCCTCTTCGTCGCCCTTAAGTTCTTCAACTTCTTTTAGAAGTATATCCAACTCATTTAATGCTTTCTCAAGTTTATCACTCATTTTTTCATCTCCTTTATCTCTTTTTAAAATATCAAACTTTGCTTCAGGGTTAATTCCTTTTTCGCAGATTGTTACCTCGTGGAGTTCTAATTTACTAATTTCGTTGTATTCGCCTAATTCACCGTGACTTTTCTTTACCTTTTGTAATGCTTGTCCACCGATACTAAAAGACCTTAATGTTCCTTTACGAATACCTCTTCCAACTTCTTTGGCTTTTTCAATATCATCTCTTAACTTTATTACTACAAAAAATCCTACATCATCAACTTCTGATTTCCATAGTTTTCCACTTTTATCTCGATAAGAGTCTATTACTTCACCAACTTGAACATTAGAATGATTTGTCATTACATTTCTGAATTTCTTATCATCCATAAACTTTTTAACTGCGGTATTTAATGCTTCTAGTGTAATTAAATCGTTTTGTTTATCCACAACTTCGATGCTTGCATAACCACCAATCATTAATTCATCGCTTTTAAGAATCCTGAAATCATTATTCCTAGATGCCATGACACTAATGCTCATAGTCTTCAACCCTTTGTAATTTCAATGACTATATTAAAGAATCGGTTCATTATTCAGGAAGCCCTATTTTCCTATACCTATCTTCGTAAATATTCCATAAACCAGCATCACCTTCTTTGTCTGCTGGCTTCTGCTTATATCCAGTCCATGCTAACCACATTGTTTTACCCTCTGCTTCTAGCACTCTAAGGTGTAATTTAGTTTCAAACTTATTTCCTTTTAGGAAGTATTCATGATAACCGTTTTTCTGAACACCAAGTCCTATTTTACCAGAATCAATGATTTTCTTCTTAGATATGTTCTGCGCTACTTGTGCAGGGTATTTATTGGCTTTACCAAACAATTTGAATATATCATCGTCTTTTTCTAAGTCTATCAACCAATTCAAAGTTTCATCTTTTAATTTAATTACTAGGTTTAAATTTTCATCTTCTCTTAGATATAATTTAAATTCTCCATTTTGGTATTCTTTAGGTGTTTTATATTCTTTTATTATCTCAGAATCTTTTTGTAGTTTCTCTGGGTCTTTAAAAAGTTTCTTTTCTCTAGGATTATATTCTATACCATCTCTTTGTTTAGCCCAATTTTTAAGTCCGGAATATCCTTCTTTAACAATTTCTTTATACTCAGATATTTTTCCTTTAATTAAAGCATCATGCACTTCTTTTACAGTCTTAGGCCCATCTTCCAATATTAATAGAATTTCGTTTGCCAAAACACCTTGTTTAGTTTTCATTATTTCTTCTGCTTGAGTTTTCCAAACATCTAAATCTAGCATAGCATTCTTAGCCATCAAATTATGTTCATCAAATCCATAGATAGTAAATCCATCCATGTCACCTTTAATTATAATAGACGCTTCTCCGTGAATGTAATCAGTAATTACTATTCCTTTCTCTAATGCTTTAACATCGTAGTTTAATTCTTTTTTATTGTCTTTAGATAACAATTCCAAAGTAACTAACTTGTCAGGCATTTTCACTTCAGGTACTTCTATTGCTTTAGCAGAATAAACTGAATATTTATCACCTGTCTTTTTAACTTGGTCTATTTTAACTCTAATGATAGAACCGACATCTGCTTCAATTTTAGTATTAATTGCATTACCTACATTCATGTAGGTATTACCTTCTATTGTTTCGTATTCTTTGCCTTCGCCTTCTGTTGGGCCAGCACCTAAAGCATAGGAATAAGTATTCCCTTTCTTTTTCTTATCTAATACTATTAAATCTAAATCAACAAAACTCTTCCATTTAATCCATTTAGGATTCTTGCGTGTGCCTATGTAATAAGTAGAAGTAGCATCTTTAATTACTACTCCTTCTGCTGCTGGCATGTCCATTATTTCTTTTGCATACTTTTCAACATCTTCTATTGAGTCGGCTAAACGAGTATCTTTTTTGGAAGGGAAGTTTAGGTATTCGCTTGAATGAACTGAATAATTATTAAACATGATATTTAATCTATCATTCAAAGGTTCGTCAGCAATAGTTTTTTCATTATGTCTAATAATATCAAACATATGAGCCTTTAGTTTAAGGTCAGAATTTTTGTCACTAAAGACTTGAGAAATAACCCTTGCTCTAGGTAAGGGTTTTTCGCCATCAAATAATAATAGAACCCCATCCAGAATACAATCCCCAAAGTGTTTCTTTTCTAATTCTTCGACCTGTTCTTTACATTTACTAGTAATATCCTTTTCATCAAATGAATATATTTTTATTTTATTATCTATTTTGTGTATCTGTATTCTCATACCGTCATACTTTTCTTGAACAATATACTCGCCACTAAACCCTTTCAGTTCTTTCATATCATCTATCCCAAAGATTCTATACATTGGCTTATTAGGAGTAATGAAATCTGTCTTTCCTTTTTCAGTTTCAGACTTTGTTATCATTTTCTTAGGAGTGTCAGTTTCCATATCAATATCTTTCAATTCATCCCAATCTTCTTCATCATGTTTAGAAAAGAATAATAATTCTAACATAGCCATAGCAGCCTTAACTTTCTTTTCAACCTTCTTTGAGTCTTTTCCATCCCCATAATGCTCTATAATATAGAGGGCTATATCATCAACCTCTAGGTCAAGTCCCATAAGACCCTCTGTAATTGTGTCAGGTTCCATGTCTTTAACGCTGTAAATGGATGGTTTAAGTGCTTTATTGTCTGAACGCATAGCATAATGCACAAATTTAACCATTGATTCAGGATTATCAAGTAATTCTTCAAGGACATTACCTTTGAAGTTTTTAGAGAAGGGGTCACTAACTTGGTCAGAAGAGTACCTTAGATTCTTTACAGATTCATATATCTTTTCAGCAGTAGTCGTCGTTGCATCCTTAGCATCTTCATGCTCTAAGTCTTTATCATTGATGAAATTCTTTAATTCTTCTCCAAACTCTTCTGAATCATCGTATTCATCTCTAATGTATTCCACTGCACTGTGCCACTTTGACCCATATTCTTTAGGGTCTGTTCGTGCAGAAAGATACGCCACTCTAACTCTTTCAAATAATCTTAATATTTCATTAGAGGCTTTACCCTTCTCAAATAGAAGGCCGGATGCTGGCATTATAAATCACCAAATCAATAGCCTTGTGATTGCATATATGAATCAAATTCTGAAATGTAAGAAGAGTTACTTTGCAAAGTTGCTACAACCTTATTAGGAATTTTAGCCATACTCTTCATTTCATTTAGGTA
>Ga0209535_1002179_pt1 | contig 12816 bp, 8 predicted proteins | sample LinPmetageLP28_FD_184041 | JGI IMG/M metagenome (GOLD analysis project Ga0209535, IMG submission 184041) | Marine viral communities from the Pacific Ocean - LP-28 (SPAdes) (version 2) | ecosystem: Environmental > Aquatic > Marine > Oceanic | place: Pacific Ocean | collected 2009-08-22
AGCAATATCCCCAAATTCTACTGTGGATTCAAGTATAGAGGGTGCAGTAATATGAGATGAACCTGTAAATTCTCCTTCAAATGATCCAGTTATACCTATGCTACCGGTTATACTTCTAGCTAGGATAGACGATGCTGGGCCTTCTACAGCTAGTGTACCGGAAATAGCTGCTGAACCTGTAAATGGAAATCCAGCACTAACTCCAGATAATCCAGAACCATCACCTGTAAATGAACCTGTGAATGAGCCTGTAATTTTAGTACTTGCTACGAGTGAGTCATTAGTTATAGCGGATACTGCAATGGTAGGATTACCTGTAAGACCCCCTGCGTTGGTGGCAGTATTTGCTGTGGTAGCGATTAGTGCAATCGCTGATAACAAGGCATGAGAAGAAGATTCAGCATGAGAAGCAGTACCTATAAGATTAGTACCAGCTGCACTTGCACTTATAACAGAAGCTGTAACGGGGGCTCCCATTTCTATGTTAGAGCCTGTTACTCTAGTAACCCCAACAGGATAGGAAACAGTCTGAGCTTGACCAAATACAAATTTTCCTGAGGATTGGGAAATTACAGGAAGGCCAGTGGCTCCTAAGTTAAAAGTAGATACAGCTCGATGAATATTTGCTTGTATAGTTCCACTCGAACTCATATCGTTTGATGCCGTTATTCCTCCGGTGTTACCATCAACAACAAGTGCCATTGTAGTGGAACTTGCTTTTCTAACTTCAAACCTAGAATTAAAGCCTCCCTCAGGATTAACCAAAACTGATGAGTCACCACCTGTTTCTTGTATTCGAAGACTCCCTGTTTCCCCTACAGTAAATTGAATTTTATCGGAAGAAAATGCAATGTTAGTATCTGTGTCACCTGTGTGGATTATTTTATCTGCTACACTTACAAAATTAAATGAACCCGTTTGAGCGGTTACATCTCCTCCACTTGAGCTTATATTACCTGATGCTGTAATGTGACCCGCTTGACCTTCTACAGATAAAGTACCTGAAATAGCTGCTGAACCTGTAAATGGAAATCCATCTCCTGTTCCACCACCACCACCACCAAAAGAGCCCGTGCGGCTTATACAGCCAGTTGTAGTATCTATTACAAGTACTTTATCGTTTGCATTATTTCTATCAGGAATTGCTGAGGCTGTAATACCTGCAGCGTGTATTGTACTTCCTGATATTAAAACTTGGTTCCATTTTCCCATATTGAATAGTGCTTATTGTATATAAATATATGAGATTTTTAATCCGTGCTATACATCCAAACAGGACTATCATCATTAGAGACTGATCCAGTATTTACGTAAATAGCTCCGTAATTAGATATAGAAGAAGTAGCATAAAATAAATTATTTTGATCGTCAGGAGTATTATAATAAACAATAACCCCAGGCAAACTTTGGGCTGAACCATTATAAAATCCTCTTAATTTAAGACCCTGTGAGGCAGGAAGGTTAAACATATATTGGACTTCAATATCATCTATATTAGAGGGGGTTAATCCCGAAAGTCCTACTAAATTACTAGGACCTCCATCGGTAAGTGTGTAAGTGATAAGGCTTGTAATATTACCATGGTCAGTTACTGTAGTAAAAGAACTATCTGTTCCTTTTTTAATATTAACTCTAAAACTTACAATTTCATCTCCGTCAGTTTCGACTGCTACTCCAGTTTTAATTTCTATACCTTTAATTATTGAGCCATTAGGAATATTAAATGTATAATTACTTAAGGTTACTTGTACATCTGCCTGAGATGAACCTGCGTTAGGGTTTGAAGCTAATGCAAAGCCAACTACGGAAGAATTTCCTATTAATTTAGAAGTATCAGCCCATGTTGTAGGGGATACCGGAGTAGCAGAAACAGTACCTGCTCTGGATGTGATTGGGGAATTAGATTGACCCTCATTAGGGTTTTCAATATCGTTAGTTTTTACAGTTTGAGCTAGTGCTATATAATCTTTATCTACAGGACTAAGAGCATTACCGTCACCATAAGGAGGGAATTGATCTGTGCTACCCACTGTAGAAGATGTAGAAAACATCCATCCTACTTCATTTAAAGGTCTATTTGAATCCTCACTCCATGCGGCTCCTCCCTGTCCTCTATCATAAATTACTGAGGAACCTGAATTGTTAGAGGTTTGGACAATTAATCCTCCTATCCCCCTATTAAAGGGGGTAACAGATATGCTTCCACTGTTTATATCTAAAAATTGTTGGGTAGTAAATAAAGTAGATAATTCAACACTATGGCCCGATCCTGTACGTACTATTAGGTCTTGGTCATCTATAAGTAAACCCCCTGTAATTGATGTTAAAGTAGTATGTGAAGGAAGTGAGTAAAAGGCAGAAAGTGAAGAACCCGTATAAGACATTGAAGTATTAAAATTAACTCCATTCGAAAAATAAAAAAGTGAGGGAGAAGAAGAAGATATCCTTAATTGTTGTGTGCGTTGTACAACATAACTAGAATCTACGAGAAGAGTTCTTTGATTAAATGCATTATTATACGTAAGTCCATCCCCTGCTAAACTTCTTGTAAGTGTTAATTTATTATCCTCTATACTTAAGCCATAACCTGCCTCAAATAAACTAGCACTAATTTTATTGTTAGTAAATTCTAAACCATCGCCATAAAAAGAAGAAGCTATTTTTACAGTGTCTGTGCCAATATCAAGTCCGGAATTTGAGCCCTTTTGAACTTGAAATTTATAATTTTCATTCAACCAATCTAATCCATCTCCGGGAAGTGAGCCAGTAAGAAGTACGGGATTTTCATCAAAAGGGGTAGGGGTTCCACTACTTCCATTAGAAAAATCAAGACCAGATTTATTATCTCCCGTAAGACCTATTCGCTGGTCATAAAGAATTAAGCTGGCTGTGAGTAGATTGGTTCCGTTGTAAACAGTAGCATTTAGTGTATCTTTTTTAAAAGATAGCCCAGTACCTTTAATTATAGCTTTAGAAAAAGGGGTTGAATTTAAAGTTACTCCTGATATAGAACCTGAGTAGTTTCCAAATTGGGAGCCTTCAAAACTTCCACTTGTTACACCCCCTACTATAATAGTAGCATTTAAAACTCCATCAGTTTGACCATGGAGTTCAAATTTCATATCTTCTTGGTCAACACTAGAGGATTCAAGGTTTCCATACCCTATTCTCATTTGGTCCGAGACTCGACTTGCTCCTCTAAGTTGCCATTTTTCACCCTGTACAATAGGATCATCTGGAAGAGAATCTAAGTGAAAAGAACCCGTCATAGAAGCAGAAGCAGGGATAGAAGGGAATGAACCATTTGGTTTTTCAAATAATTCTCGGAGAGTAGCAGTAATTACGTATCTATTAGTTTCTGATACTGCTGCAGGATAAGACCCACCCTCATCATATTCGTCCCATCTAACTAGCTGAATTAAAAATTTTAAATTATCGGCATCGCCAAAGTTACCGGCATTATATATTACTGGTATAGAAAAAGAAGCAGTAATACCCATCCCAACAGGTAATGATCTTCTAAGAGAAAGATAATCGCCATCGCCCCAAATTACATAATTAGGTTTAGAACTAGTATAGCTAATACCTAAGGTTTTATCTGAGTGAAAAGTTATAGCTCTAGTTTGCCCAGTTCCTGGATCATTAGAGTCTACTAATGGAATAGAAAAAGATCCTGTAGCAACAGGATTAGGTCCTTCAAAACTTGATCCAGATTTAAGTTGGGAATTATTTGTGCCGCTCTGACTTCCTTCAAAAGATAGTATCGGTTCAATAAAAAATGAAGAAGAAGTTGCTAACCCTCCTGTGGGGTCAGTAAATAGCATTGAAGAGGAAATTATTTCAGCAAGGGGGTCACTTTTAATGCTATTAGTTACAAATGAAACTGAAATGGGAAGGTCAGGAACACTTATAGAGTATGTGGAATAATTAACGTCTAATACAGTACCTAATTGGGTAAAATTGAAAAAAGGATCGGATACCGCTACACTTCTCCTTTGAATTGAACTTGTAGATTGAAAAATTCCATCGGGAGAGATAAACATGGCATGTCCCGTTGTAGAAGGATTATTATCTACTCCTGAAGCTGTAATAGAGGTAACCTCTAGGGAAGATCCCGATGTATGAATTTTAGCCCACCTAGCCATTATGCGTATATATAAAAGGGACTTTCATTAGTAGAAGGGTTGGTTGTCATTATAAATTGACCTCCTTTACTAGCATCATCATTTCCAAACATAGGGGTAGTACCTAAAATAGTAGCGTGGTTATCTGTAGTAATAGTAGTAGTGTTTAAAGCAGAAGCAATAGATTCGGTCACTGAGAATTCATTAGCTGTTCTAGAGGCATTATTAGCTGTAACCCCCCATCTGTTTGTATTGTCATCATAAAAAAGGGTAGCGGCTTGGGCGACGGCTGTTTGAACTCTAAATCCACCATCCCCAGTATTAGATCCACTATTTAATAATACAAATTGGTCTGCTACAGATAAATTAGTAGCATGAAAAGAAGCAGAAGAATTACTTCCCGTTACTTTTAAAGATCCGGATATTGTAAAATTCCCATCAAGAGTAAAATCTCCAGTTAAATTATCACTTACACTAAAGGTAAATACGGGCTCATTTATTAAATTACCTGCGAATCCACCTGCAACGGCAGATGCGTTATCTGCTGTTAATGTTAGATTGTCAGATCCAGTTTTAAATGTAATAATGTCAGAAGCAGTAACAGCATAATCAGGATCTATATTTAATTCAGATCTTCCATTAGAAAAATCAAGACCAGATCCAGCTAAAGTAGAAGCTAAAGCTAATTTTTTAGGACTTCCTATTAAACTCATTCCCGAATCTGTTATCGAACTTCCTGAAAGGTCTATTGATATTGCTCCTCCAGAAAAATCAATACCATCTCCCCCAATGTTAGAATCTATTGAAATTGTATCTGAACCTGTGGTTAATCCACTATTAGCAGGGATTCCAATTGATATTTTAGAATAGTCTCCACTCCCAAGGTGCCAATATAATCCATCACCTGCTAAACTTTCTGTTAGCCTTAACCCATTATTTTCAAAATCTAAACCTCCTCCAGAAGCAGTAAGGATAGACATTGTTACAGCATCTGTTCCATCATAAGAAAAAAAAACACCACTCGAAGAACCTATACCCCTAGAGCTTATTAGGGGTTCATCCATGGTACCCACTACTCCAGTTAACCCCGAACCATTTCCTGTAAAACTGCCTGAAAAAGTGCCATTAAATCTTAGGTTACCATCTTCAAAAAATAAACTAGAAGTTCTTTGAAGACCCGTAGAATCTTGTTCATAAAATAAAACTTGAGAATTATTAGGAATATCATCAGGAACTCCTGAGATGAATAATTGGTTAGCTGCTAGTCCTATATTGTCAAAATATAATTGCCCCCCAGCACTTTCTGTAAAAAATAAAGATTCAGTAGTTATAAAAGATCTATTAGTAGCTCCTGCTCTTATCATTAATAATGATGCAGAGTCTGATAGAGGACCCCCAATATCAGAAGCTGTTATATTAGTAACTTCTGCATTAGAACCTGAGGTAAGTATTTTTGCCCAACGTGACATGTATATAAATATATTTTAGGGAAGACCTAAGTAAAAAGCTGATTCAGAGTACATCATAGCTCCTTCTACTACGGGAGGAGAATGAGATTCTACTCGGGTAAATTGAGAGCCTGTTCCTATTATTTTAAGAAAATTAGAGGTTCCTTCTGTAAGTCCTGGTTTAGAGACAGCACCACTCCCAAGCTTTATATCTCCACTTGCAGTAACATTAATAGTAAAAATATTACTAGAAGTAAGTTCAGTAGTTAAGGTTTTACTTCCTGTAAGGAGACCAGTTTCAATCTTACTAGCACTAAGGCTACCCTCAATTTTAACTGAAGTGGGTGAACTGTGTTTAAATTCATGAACAGAAGAATGAAATTTTAAAATGGAGATCCCAGTCTCGGAGCCTGAGATAAATGATCCCCCAAATCGAGCTATATTGTTATTAAAATCAAGTGTATATCCTGCACTTCCCGAACCAAAGTTCATGCTAGAAGCTAAATAATCAGGGGAAATATAAGGGGGGTGAGTACTTCCAGAACCCCCAGAAATCACTACTGCTCGTTTAGGGGCTCTAGAAGCATATCCACTACCATTAAGAGTAAAATCTGTACTGTGAAATTCAGCTCTAGGGTCAGTTGTACTTCCACTTAATATTAAAGGAGTAATATAGGGACCTGCTGAACTTCTAAATCCTCCATCTGATGGGGCTATTTTAAAAACTAAAGCTGCAGAGCCTGTAGGTTGGGTGGCATCCCCCCCAAATAGTCCTACTTTTCGAGTGTATTGAAGTTGAATAGTAGCAAAATCACCAAAATTAGTAGTAGAAGTTGTATTTTTACGAAATGAAATTTGACCCGCTGATTCTCCCGATTCGGGGGCAAGGACATGGTGACGGAGAGATAAAAAAGGTTTGGTAGTGCCGCCGCCCGCACTAGAACTAGCTACTAAACTAGAGGCTGTTATTTTAGTATTAGTTACGTTACCTAAACCTGTAACACTTTGTAAGTCTTGAGAACCCGCTGATTCTTTAATTTGAGACAGGGAGTGGGAGAGGTCACCCCATAAGGGGAGGTCTACAGCTCCAATACTTGCTGAGGTAATACTAGCCGTAGTAATACTAGTTGAAACAAAAGTAAATGAAGAAGTATTATTAAGATCCGATATAGGGATAGTACTCCATCCTGCATTTGAGGTGTAACTTGATGAATCTGTAAGTATAAAATATTGGCGGGATTCAGAAGCATAGGTAGTTAAACCTATACCCATTCGTGCTTGTTCAAAACCAAACCTTTCATTAGAAGCAGTAATTATAAATCTACTATCAGCAAGTTCCTTTGCTAAAAAATTAAATCCTCCTCCTAGTGTAGTTGCCATTTTATTTTAATTAGATAGTTATTACAAAAGTTGAACCTGCTCCACTATTTTCATTATCCTGGGACTGTAGATTATTAGTTCTGTAAGCTTTGTAAGTAGGATAATCGTGAACTTTAGACCAGTTACCTAAAGCAGCTTGTCCATTTTGGGTTAATCCAGTTATGTTCTCATAATCATCACTATATACTATCCAAGCATACAATCCTGCGGGGTAAGCAGATTCGGCGGGAATAGGTTGACTGAATGAGACCCCATTTGGATTTTCTGTACTATCAAATCTAATAGAAGCAGAAAATACTGAACTAGTCCAGGCTCCTTTAATATCCCATAATTGCTTTTCTGTAAATGATGCAGTAGGAGATGTAAAATGTCTTATAGAAGTTCTTCTAGAGATACTTCTTGCTCTTGTAATAGAGGTATTATCTTTAGGGGTACCACTTCCTGAAGAAATAGTTGCGAAGAGGTTTCTGTTAGTGGGGGTGATCGCCCCCGGGGCTGGTACAAATGATGCAGTTCCAGGAGAACCACTAGAAGTGTAATTTGCTGTAATGTTAAATGTTTTAGTGCTGCTAGTTACTTCAAGAGTATGGGGGGTGCCATCTCCCGATCCTGTGCTGGTGCTATCGAATGCCCATAAATTACTATATCCAGCTAGTGAATTAGTAGTATAAGTTACAGAACCTGTTATTCCATTTTCAATAGTAATATTACTAGTTAAACCACCATCTACAAACTCGCTGACACCTTCAATCCCGTCAACATTAAATGTTAAAGTTATTGAACTATTTGGAGGATCTTTATCTAGATCAAATGATTTAGAATCTGACATAGTTACAATAGTACCTGTTCCATCTTTTATAAAATAACTAGCTGTAATAGAATTACCTGCTCGAGTTGGGAGGCCTGCTAAGGTACCATCTTCAATTTGTTCTGCACCCGAACTTGATCCACTTCTTATTTGTCTTATTCTTCCATTTGAAAACTCACCCCCCGAAGTTGGAGGATCTTCTGGGTCTGGGGTGCCGGGAGCTGATATTAAGTAATAAAAATCTGTTCCTTTGTCAGGGAAACCTCCACTTCCTGATTTATATTCAAAGTCTGCTATTCTACTATTATTAATAAAAAAGGAATGGGTTAAAAGAGTTACACTTTCAGGAACATTAGAAATACTGTGAGTAAAGACAAAAGCACTTTGAGATTGTCCGCTAAATCTATCGTCGTTAAAATCAGCATCAACTACGAAAGTAACATCAGTATTTGCGGTTACAACAGCTTTATTTCCCGTAAGTTTTAAAGTAGTAGTAGGTAATGAAGCTTCACCAAATTGTAAAGTTAATTGTCCTGTTGCAGGGTCAGAGGCAACAAATATATTAGTGTCAAAATTTAAAATTTTTAAATTCAATAAATCTTCGGCACTAGTACTTCCAGTCTGGTATTGGGTTTTAGTAACTCCAAAATATTCAGAAGCTGAAATTACTGAGGCAGAAATGTGAGATGATTCTACTCTAGGGAGAGATGCGGTAGCCGCATTAGTACCTGCTAGGTGGGCATTTTTTTCTAATACTAGATTACCAGATATTACAAGGGTAGTAGGATTTGTTGAAACCCCACCGGATTGGGTTGAAAATATAGAAGCGGATCCCAATAAAGAATTATGAAAGGTTATAGGACCATCTGCACGTAAACTACCACTTCTTAAAAATCCGGAGCCTTTAGATGGTGTCCCACCCGAACTATTATCCATTCCCGAGACATACAGATGGGAAGCAGTAATTACAGAGGCAGAAATAGGACTAGTAGGATCCATAGTTAATCCTCCACTGATAAGCATGCTTCCTGTGCGGAGATGGGTATCGTCACTTGTATTACCAAAAGTAGTAGAACCACTAGTATAAATTATAGAGGAACTTTCATATATTGTTTCTAAATAATTTATAGAAGCAGTATTAGTGATTGTAAGATTCCTAGCTGTAAGGGTATTAGAAACTGATATATAGCTTGCTGTGAGGAATTCAAATTCGAATGAACTGCTAATGTTACTTCCACCTCCTTTTGCTCCATAGTATAGTTTACCACTTAATAAGTTAATTGCAAATTCCCCTTCAGAAAGAGCAGTAGGTACATTAGCAATAGAACCTGTGGCTCTTCTAAGTTTTATAGATGAAGTAACATTTGCCATTATATATAAATATTAAGTGGTTCCGAAATACCCGCCATCTATGGTTACAAAAGCTTCACTAGTAGGAGCAGGACCCATAACTAAACAAACTTGCATATTTTGTTTAAAAATAGAAATAGCATCACTGGCCAAAACTTGGGGAACTGAAAAAGTAACAAATTTTTCGTCATCTGAGATTGTTCTTGAACCAATCTTAAAAGAAGCAAAATTATCTGCTAAGGGTTTGTCATAAAGTGTTATACTTCCTTCTGTATAAAAATCATAATAGTCTTTTAAGTTTATTCCTAAAATAGAAGTAGTACTAATAACCATAGAAGTAACTTGAGCAGGTTTACTAGTAGGAAATAATGAAATTTTACCACTGGAAGGGGTAATACCAGGTTTATCTATGGTATAAGCTAAACAAAATATACTTTTTGCAACTCTATCTACAGCATATTGTGAACGGGATTGAGCCCTTAAGGAATTATTTGTATTTTTTAGTATAGCCATTATCTGTAAAATTCTATATAATTAAAATTCAAATATTCTTCTAGGCCTATTATTTTTTGTTGAAATTCAGTAGTTTGAATAATTTGTTGATTGATTTGTTCAACTTCTTTTCTATTCCCGCTAATTTTCCAAACTAAAGTAAAGGGTTGATACAGAGTATAAGCATATCCTTTATCTTTTTTTATTATTTTATTATAAATATCTTTAGTAGTTTCAATATAAAGATTTTCATTTATTTTTTTACAAAAATGCCTTATAAGGTTTCCAATTTGGTAATCTTCTTCTGTAGGAGTAGGTTTCTGATAGTAGGGAAGATTTAAGGTTTCACTAAGATTAATACCTTTTAGCTTATTATACGTTATATTATTGTTAGTATAAGTAAGCAGTGATACTTTTGTGGGAGGGGGTGTTGCTATAATTTGAAGTGGTATAGAAACTCCATCAGACGGATTACGGCCTGTAAAATATTCATCTTTAGAAGTTTGCCAGTAATATCCGGTATATCCCTCCCCTGTAGAGATAGTTTCTAGCTGGCTACCTTCTGTAAATAAATTGGTTTTTATTTGAGATTTAGGATAATAAGCCATTAATCAGGAGGTTGAAGTAAACTAAATGAAAGATCGTTATTATTAACAATAGGCACCCTTGCTCTAGCTACTGAAAGTGTTGTGTATGAAGTAACCCACTCATTTTTAGCTATAGTATGATCTATACCTTGAATTATAAAATCTACACCTTCTTGATATGAAGGGGGTAAAATATTAGGAGTTACAGTAAACTTTTGGTACTGTAAAACTCCTGAGATTCCATCTACTTCTACAGATAAATCTATAGGTATAAATCCTTTGCTTGGAATGTTTCCATTTTGAGTTTTAACAGAAAGATCATATTTTAGTATACTAGGAAGAGCTTGTTTAGCTTTACCCGAGGTATCAGAAGTAGGAAGTTTAAATGTTTTGTAAGTATCTGTAATAAATTTAAAATATTCAGTGTATTGGGTTTGGAGTTTTTCTAAAGCATCACTTCCAGCATTCTCATCTACCTTAGTTAATAAATTATCTGATTTAGATTGTACTCTATCAGTTAATCCTTGGTTCCATCTTCCTAATAAAGATGTACTTTCATTTATAGATTGGTTATTTGCTGTAGATCCAATTGCAATTTGGGTCGCTATTTTATTAGTAATTTTAGATTGCATAGAAACATTACGAACAAAACTACCCTGTTCACCAGGTTTAACTCCAAATATTCTTAATTCTGTTGGATCCTGATTATTAGCACCTGGAATTATGGTATCATCGAGAATAGTGATAAGGTTTTCTACTTCATCATATGACACCATAAAATTGTTTATGTTGCCTAATGACCTGCTAATACCCTTCATTAAATTATCTAAAAATAAAACTAAATTCATGTCTCCACTCTCCTGATCTACAGATTTACGCAAAACTTGAGCTATGTAATCAACATTTACATGAATAAAATCTATGTCTCCCGCAAAAGGATTATCTGTTCTAAAATTATTGCCTAAAATTTCTCGTAAAAAGTCTTCATTTTGTCCAGTTTCAGGATTAGGTGCCGAGAATGGGATTAAACATACTAAAGGATTAGATGAGTTTTGGAAAAAATGAGTAAACATTGTATTACCAAAACCTATTCTAAGTAATGGTTTCGAATTATCTATAGCATTATCATCGGCAGCATTTGAATGGTTAAGTTTTAATACTATATGGTTAATATGTGTAAAAAGATAACTTAATGGGATATAATACTGTTCAGGTTTATTTTCTTCTTGAAAATTTATAGCTAAAGCATTATTATACTGTTTATATACATTTACCCCATTAATAGCATTCCAATTTTGTTCTTTTACTTTTAAAGCATTAAGTAATAAAAAATTGTTTATAGTAGTTTTATTTTGATCTTCTAGTAAGATTCCACTAGGAAAACTATTTACATTTAAACCCTCTAAAGATCCTGTGGAATAATTAGTAAGATTAGGACCATTAAAGTTTAGTTTTAAAGAATCAATTAAACCTCCTAAAGAAAGAGCTGATATAGTAATATCATAGGTTCCATCGGAGTTAAAATTCCAACTAAAATTAGTTACTTTAACTAGACCCCCATCGTAATTACCTGAGGTGGTTTCTCTGTGAGTTTTAAGTTGGAGTAAAATATCATCAGTGTCACCCCCTCCAAATAAAGAATTAAAAGCAGGAGTAAAAAATTCAGGGTTAGCTATATATTCAGATTCAGCTTCCGAAGTATCAAAATAAGAGGTATGACCCCACTCAATTAAAAGAAAATATCCTAACCTTAAGTATAAAGCATCAATAATATTAAATTGGTCTATGTTTTGGGCTTTAAGCTTAATATCAAATTGACGAATAGCGCCTCTATTTTTATGGACTATTTTTACACTATCTAATCCAGGGGGTGGAGTGTATCCATATTCAGAGCTACCTAAACCATAAGAATAACGAGAAGCTTCTAAAATATTATTTCTTATTTCTTGATTAGGAACTATTCCTCCTTGGGATAAATTTAAACCATCTCTGGTATCAGTTACTCCATTGAATAAAACAAAAGATTGAGCTAAAGATTTACCAGCTAAACCTTCAATATTTAATTCTTGAGCTTTTTCCTCTGAAAGGTCTACTGAGGAAGCAAGGCGAGCCCAAGCTCCCCTATTATTCATATATTGAATCTGTTCAGGAGTTCGGGTAGAAGCTCCATATACGTTTTGTCTTTCTGTTATTTGTTTTTCTACCCAATCTTCAAATGGTGCTCCTATAATTCCCATTATTCATTTAATTTATTATAACTATTTAATACATCGGATATATTCACAGGAATCCTGATTTGTACACCACTCGGTATAGTTAGGGTTCCATATACTATAGAAGGGTTAGCTATGGCTATAATCCACCATAATGTCTTATCTCCATAATATTGGTTTGCTAAAAGATCATATCTATCTCCAGTTTGTGTAATAACATAAATGTCACTAACAGATAAAGGGATTTCGGGATATTTTACATTTTTATAAAATTGTACTCCTTCTTTAACCTTAGAATTAGTTTCTATTTTTATTTTACTATAACGCCTCATTATGCCGTAGGTTCTAATCTCGAAATAAATTTAGATTCTGGGGATTCTAAGTTAGTAATAGTACGAGGTAAGAAATTATGAA
>Ga0209535_1002180_pt1 | contig 12805 bp, 14 predicted proteins | sample LinPmetageLP28_FD_184041 | JGI IMG/M metagenome (GOLD analysis project Ga0209535, IMG submission 184041) | Marine viral communities from the Pacific Ocean - LP-28 (SPAdes) (version 2) | ecosystem: Environmental > Aquatic > Marine > Oceanic | place: Pacific Ocean | collected 2009-08-22
TTAAATTTCTAACAGAACGTTTAATAGCTTCAATTCCAGTTGTTTTTGCAACGTCACCTGTTATTGGATGTTTTGTGAAGTTTAAGTCAAGATCAATTGCGTCTTTTATTCTGGCCATGTATCTACCCCGTTCTATTTATATTAATCTAACAGACCACCGAAGGTCGGAAATTCTGGTAAAGTTGCTGGATTAGCAATTGCGGAAACAAGTTTACAAGGATCACATAGTGATAATACATCTTCGATAAATTTGAATATTTCTGAAATCGCCCCAGTTATTACTGCCTGTATTGCTGAAATCATGGTTATAATTTTTGCAATACCAGATGTTACGGTAGCCGTTGCTACTGTTATTTGTTCTTTTATTCTCGCCATGTGTATTTCTAGTCCTGTTGTCACATCGATATCACCTATCACTTTACCCAAACAGTTTAAAATTCTCATTATGCAGTTTCCGAGAAATCCTTGGACCAATCCGGCCAAGTCAAAAAATCCATAAGAAAATGCTCCGAGTTGAGTGAAGAACATGGAGAAAGACCCCAAGAGTTGTCTAGCTGTTGCAAGGGGATCTATGAAATCAAAACCACATATCTCTGAAGTTGGTGGAGTAAAACCGCAAACTGGAATACCCGGAAACGGTGGAATGTTCAAGTCGCCCGGAAAGTCACAAAAAGAACAACCAATATTGATTCTACAAAATGGATCGGTTACTAAACCAGAAGCAGCTATTGGATTGACCCAATCAACTCCAAATGGGGGTTGATTTAGATCGAACAGTGGGCCACACTGATCGCCATCTCGTTCGGGCTCTGGTATACCGGGTAGTCGTATATTACTTCCCTTACTACCACTGGTGAATGGAGTGTTGTTAGCAACTTTTGATTTGTCTCTAACCTTAGAATCTAATTCTTGTTTTCTTTTAGTTATTTCTTTTGAAACTTTTTCTAAATTTTCTTCCAGTTCATCGAAAGCAAAACCAACACCAACATTCAATTCTTCAGCTGCTTGATCTGGGAAAAATATACCCGGTTGAACTTTACCAAATCTTCTACTGATATCCTTTACTACATTTGATATATTTCTAACCGCTTCAGTTGGACTAACAACGTTTGAGGTGGTACTAGGACTAATTAAAGCTTGTTCATTTGTTAGTATAGAAATCGGTTCTAAACCACAACCAAGATCCACCGACTTATCAGGTCTTTGTAGTTTATTATCGTTACATTTGTTACAAGACATTTAAAACTCCGTTCTTTTAATTCAAATTGATCGTACTTGCTCTAAGAGTCATTGGACTAACACTTGTGAGTGCATAAGATCCGGTAAATTTCGCATCAAAATTTACTCCCGTCATCTTACATGAACCAGTGAAGTCCCATGAACATGAGGCTCCTGTGTGGTTTTGAACAGTATAGTTACACAAGAAATCAACGCCGTGCATCGTGAATGATGGAGATGTTATTTTGGTTGAGAACTGTACTGTATGTTGAAGATTCGTAGAATCGGTCATTATCATTGGAGCTGACATGGCGATAGAACCACCCGAAACGACTCTAACATCTACTGGTGAGTTGATGACAATTGGACCATTCGCAGCCATCAAATTCAACCCACGGGAAGCAAGAATACTCAAAGCTCCGGGTCCAGCATTCAAATCTAAGTTTCCAGTTTTAGATTGGAGTCCAACCTTAGTACCAGCAACCGTTTGTACATATCCACTTGAGTTTATGTTGATGTTACCAGATTTGTCTCCAAGCGCACCAATTTTTCCTAGTGGGTGACCTATAGCATCTAAGGAAATGTTACCACCACTACATCTCATGGTTATAGACTTATTAGTAGATAACTGTTTTTCACCGTCTACATTTTCCCAAGACTTTCCTTGACAGTGGTCCATTCTGTTATATTGTTCTGTAGTGACATCACCAGCTGTTTTTTCTGCTTTATCGCCCTCGGTTGTTATGGTACGGCTTCCATTAACGTGGGTATGATAATGACCACCGATTACTTCTCGAACGGATCCATTGACTTGTCGTTCAACATTACCATCAATTCTTTCAAACACATCACCTTCAATGTTTATGAATAAATTACCACCATCAAACGTACCACCCTCTGGATTTAATTTCTTTATGTTTACATACTGGTCACCCAAAACAAATTCATAATTGTCCCTTACAACTTTGGTGACCTTTGTTCCAAATGGATAAATTTCTTCAAATGTTCCGGATGCGTGATATGTGTGCAATCGTTCCGATTGTGGTGTGTCGTCCACTTCAAATATATGACCAGATTCACTAACACGTACATGATTGTATGGATATTTGGAGTTGAACTTAGTAGGTGGTTCTGAATAGTGACCATGATCCATAGCTACTGGAACATTTTCAATTCTTTCGTCTAGTTTCTTTTGAACGATGGTGTTTGTTATACATTCTTCACAAACTCCTTCTTCGGAACTCTTACCATCTTGACCCTCCACAGGATACCGATACCTAGCAAGTCTACTGGTGTCGGATTCTTTAAGACCGTGACGATCTGTGTCTTTGGGATAATTTTCCAACGGTGACTGTAGTCCTGCTTTTGCTGGGTCGGACGTGTCAGCTGATTCCTCGGGGATACCGGGAAGTGACCCAATCATTACTGGTTGTTGTTGACTGGCACCATCTCTCCAGAAACCAACAACGTGAGTACCCTCCACAGGACCAACTGGAGCATCACCAACACCACTGATCGACGCGGAAGTTAGTGGCATAACGGGATATGCCCAAGGTAAATCGTTTGTTGGGATTTCCTGTTTGTTCTCGGTATGTGGACCGAAAACTCTAACACGACACCTACCCAACATAAGTGGGTCTTGTCTATCTTCAACTACTCCTGTCCACATGTCCATCATTTAGGTAACCCATCTTTCATTAAAGTCATTGTACTTGTATTTCTGCCTGGTAAAGATCCGTTTTGTGTGTCCAAGTTAAAAGAGTGTACTATTTTAGTTATTAAATATTTACCAGCTAAATCTTTAGCACTCGCATCCATCTCCATACCGTTTATATCCGACGACTCACTTTCAAATTTATCAAAAGCGCCGGGTGATGTGAACATGACAGTTTCACCGACGTTTCTTGATGTGTCGCCGTAAAAAGTAACATCCATCGTCAAGTAATCTTTAAAATTCTTCTGACTCATTCGATCCTGAAACCAAGTCTCTGTTTTATTTACACCAAGATTGGTTTCACTCTTTCTAAAAAGATTTTTATGATCCATGTCCATCTTTACAAAATTATCACCAGTCTTAAGAAACTTATTAGCAAAATTATCCTGAACCTTATTATCTTCAATCAGAAATCCTTGGTTTTTGTCTGGATTTGCTGCTGTTTTGTTGTCGTAGTCAAATTTAGTTTCTGTAAAAGATTTTCTAATTATATCATGGGATAATAATTTAGATGAATACGACCCACTGGATAATTGTCTCAATCCAGCAACATCTGATATAACACACTTCAGGGCCGTTCTTCTTGCAAAATTTCTTTTCATTTTTTCATCAACGTTTGAGTCATATGGGTATATACCATACCCCGATAAGAAATTATCTTCAACACCAATGGATGGTTTCTGCCTCAACATAGTTCTAATAGATCTAAAATTAAAAGATCTGTGCAACTTCCTTTCAAACATTTGAAAGAAGTGAAAACTCATAGAGTCATCATTCTCAGTCGAAACACAACCAGAACTTAACCATTTTATTGTCTTTGTTGGTGACCACCGTGGGATAACACACTGAAACTTATCTTTAGTTTTTTCAAATATACCACGTTTGAGGAAGCTTCCTTGTCCATCATGAAAACTGTCTTTAACAAGAAAATCATCTGTTATGCTCTTTATGATCTCTTCTCTAGTTTTATCTTTATAAGACTTTGATATTTTTTTAGAAAACTCATTTAAAACTTCAGTAGAAGCAAACTGTATTGTGTAACTGTCTATTTTAGGATCAGTAGCATCTCTCTTCGAGATATCCGTTATATAAAAAACTCCGCCTATTTGTCTGGGTTCGGAAAAATCAGCTTCTTTACCGTTCATTGAAATTGAGTCTATGGATGAGACGGAAATGATGATAAAGTCTTGGAGTGTGACATCCAATCCCTGAGACTTCAATTCACCTTTTAGTATGTTAAACTTCAAAGTACCCCGCAAAAAAGGAGAGTCTATATCTTCCACCAGTTTTAACTCTTCAAAGTATGGTACAAGATTCATTCTAAATTTTTTAGTGGTCGATGATATAAAATCAAGATCTGTCAATCTAAATTCATCTAAAGCTAAACTTAAATCTGGTTCCCAACTCATATGATCAATCCTTTAATTGGAATTCTAACTCATTGGTTAACTTTGAAAGTAGACTTGGCTTTATAATTTTTATGTGTCTATTTCTATCGTTAATTTCTTCTTCACGTTGTTCCAAAGTAATAACTTTAATTCCTGAGTTAAATATCAATTGACCGCTACTCAAAGTTCCACTTTGGTCTAGAGTTGTATCGGTGGTGTTTGTATATGTACTTATAAGAGTTGTGGAACCACTGTAACGATACAGTGGACTATATTCTCTTTTAGTTTCGATGTCCTCAAATCTGAAAAGTGAGAAACTAGTATCCTGTATTTTTCGTCGAAGAAAACCTGTTTTTGTTGGGTCGGTTGTACTTCTTACCACATAGTTCTGACTAGTATCATATGATTCTGTCACACCATCACCAACGATGTCTTTTATTTTCATATGACCAGATGTTAGATCATAATCGTATATGGTTCCGGAGTACACAATAACCTCTTCTCCTGATCCTCCACTTATTACATTAATGATATCCCCAACCGTAAAATTTACCGATTCTGATTTTGTATTCATCCCACTGTCTGACGAACTGACAAACAAAGAAACTCCGGGGTATTCTTTTTCTATTCTCTCTCTCAGTTGTTGATATTCAAGAGGCCACCCATAAAACGGATTGTGTATTTTTGATGATAACAGAACAACCCAATAATATTTTTCGGAACCATAAAACTGTTTAGCAACAGTTTGTGGTGTGGCACCATCTTTAATGAACCCACTAATCAGGTTCCTGTCATCACTGAAAACTACATCACTTATTCCAACTCGTCGGAGAATATCAACTGCCTTTTTAGTTTCCGTTTTGGATAAACGATAATCTATAGTTGGAAAATTTTGAAAGTATTCTTTAGACATTAGTTGCCTCCTCTAGCAGATTCTCGATCAGACTGACTACTAAATTCAATACCTGAGATAAAAATACCATCGGATTCACCACCTACTATTTCGTTCTCGAACCCTTCGATTTCTGCGAGAGCAGATCGTGTTAGTGGGAAGATCTCTGTGAAACTCAAGTCAATAGAGGACATGGTTGGTTCGCCATCGGGTAAGTAGGACGGAGCTCCTGCTCTATGATAATTTACAGTCATAGCAGTTATGAAACATGGAGCTGTTTTATATAATCTGGTAAAATCTTTATTCGTTTTACCTCTATGAACGAAATCTATGACGTACTTGAGAGGGTTTCTGAATATGGGGTTGAATGTTGACTTGGGAGCTCCTGCGGAAGCAGCACCCTCGGTAAAAGTTGTGGTGTCTCCTGCTAGTGATTCGCTTGTGGGGTGCATACCCAACTTGAATAGTTTTATGATCCGATCGACGATATTCGCTTCCTCTTTGGAAGAAGGAGCAAAATCAAAATTTAAACTGAAGGTTCTGTTTGATGGTTTACTTATACTCATTTCATTGAACTTGTTAAATGAGAACCCATACTTTCTCTTGACCAAATTCAAAGCACCCAGTTCATCAAGGAGTCTTGCACCACCGGAGAGGACACCTGCACCGAGTTCTGAAAAACCCTCAGAGAATTCTCCATCCGCAACGTCACTAACAGCTCCAATCAATCCTTGAATGATCTGTCCGAAACCTCCGACACCGAGCGTATCAAATTCTACATTATATGCGTTTGACAACGCTACCGGAACTGGTAAGTAAATTTCATGAAGGGGAGTACCCGCAGACTCAACGGGACTACCCACCGAATCGGTTGGGTTGTAAGCCCTTATTCTCACTAACATGGGTATGTCTTGATTATCTACGTCCCTGCCATCAACAACAGACTCCATACCAGTCGGAAAAAATATTTTTGTCATTGCACTCTCCCTAGATTCATAAATATATAGGAGAGATAAATGTCATATAAAGGCAAATACCAACCGATAAACCCACAGAAATACATTGGAAATCCAACCAAGTGTATTTATCGATCCCTATGGGAAAGAAAATTTATGAGTTGGTGTGACAAATCAAAATCTGTTATACGGTGGGGATCCGAAGAGGTTATCGTTCCATATATTTCTCCTGTTGACAGGAGGAGACATCGATACTATCCAGATTTTATCATAGAAACTAAAGACAGAAACGGTAAAATTGCAACGAACTTAATCGAGATAAAACCAAAGAAACAATGTTCTGCTCCAAAACGTCCAGAAAGAAAAACAAAGTCGTATATTTATGAATCAAAAATGTGGGCAGTAAATCAAGCAAAATGGGCATCTGCCAAAGATTATGCACAACAAAGAGGTTGGGAATTCAGAATAATTACAGAAAAAGATTTGTACGGGAGAGACTCTGATGATTGATCCAATCGAACATTACGAGAAGATAAAGGAAAAGGAAAAACTGAAATCAAACAGTTATAACACACTTGTAACATTGAAAAATGAGTACCTGCAAAAATACAGGACAAAAAGAGTTCCAGTTAAAAGTTATGCAAAGTATTCTACTGAAGTGTTTAAAAGGAATGCAATTAAACCTGTGTTGTTATCTCACGGCCGACTTTGGTCGTTTAATTATTATCCATTGGGAATTGCAAGTTTAAAAAACTTCGACGCAACTCCGTTGATTATTACATTGGATATACCGAACAAAGATTCATTTCTGGGTATAAATTTACACCTTTTACCACCAATTCAAAGGATCTATGCTTTTTATTCACTCTTTCCCCTATTAACCAATAGAAATTTTGACAGTGAAAACACTAGATTTAGACTGATTTATGAACAACTGAGTACACAAAAAAGATATATGAGAATACTTCCTTGTATACGAGAATATAAAAGTATAAGAATTAGATCAGACATACATCAAATACATCCTAAATATTGGGACTCAGCTTTGTTCTCACCAACATCACGATTCGTCAGAACAAACATTTCAAACGTTTGGGCACAAACTGTCCAACAAATTAGAGAAAAAATGTCATCGCAGGAGACACTATAATGGGGCAAAATCAACCACATCCAGACAGGAAAGTTCTCAATCCATCTGTCGATGTCATCAAGAGTAGACTATCTTCTGGTGGTAGCCTATTAAGACAATACAATTTTAAAATGAATATCCCACGCCCATTTTTGGATATTCAAGACAACGTTGAATTGAACGAAATAATACAAGATACCAGTCTCCCTTCGAAGACACATGGAACTCAACCAGTTTACTACGGTGGGCCGTTAACTCAAATTCCTTACATCACAACGTATCCCGGAACAATATCATTGACTATGATATGTCCAGAGTATTCTTTGGTGAGAAACAAATTCTACAAATGGATGGATAGTGTTGTTTCTCCCGAGAGTGGACAAGTGAATTATAGAAACAATTATTTAGCTAAACAGATTGACCTACAATTAACAAGATCCACTGAAACTGATTTTGTTTCTTCACCCCCCATCAAGTATACGTTATTTGATGTTTTTCCGGATTCGATCAACGAAATACAATTGACTCAAAATTCACAAAACGATTATGTTAGAATGACTGTGGTTTTGATGTTCAAGAAATGGCTGAAGAACAGAGACTTTTCTGGGGAAATCCCACAAACCGGACCAACGCGACTCGCGTAAATTTAACATGGAGATATAATGAGCTTACCAAAAATTGCAGTTAAAACATATACGACAACCTTACCCATATCGAAAAAGAGAGTTTCATATAGACCCTTTCTTGTCAAAGAACAAAAGATTCTACTATCTGCGGTAGAGGAGGTTAAGGACGTTGAAGACACCAATCAGGTTCAGTCGCACCTGTTGAAGAATTTTAAAAATGTAATGAGCAGTTGCATAACGTCTAGTAAAATAGATTTAGATAAACTGTCATTAGTAGATTTTAACTACCTGTTTGTTCAGCTTAGAATTGCATCGGCGGGCGAATCGGTAGATGTTCTTTACAAGTGTTCGTGCGGAACACAAAAAGAAGTGAACATTAAACTGAACGACATCAAAGTTGAGTTTCCCAGTAAAGAAGTGGAACGGACTATTCCGATAACAGAAGACGTTGGTATCATCCTAACTCTACCTTCTGTTAGGATCACTAGTGAAATTACTGAAGACGGACTAACAGAAGCGGACAAAATCGTGAAGGTGATTGCAAGTTCCGTCAAGAGCATTTATGACAGTGAGAATGTGTATGAGACTGACAACCAAACCGTTGATGCTATTTTGGAATTCGTTGAAAGTATTCCAGCTCAAAAACTCTCTGAAATAAGGTCTTTTTTCGACGAGGTTCCTTTCATACAATACAAAGGAAAGGTTAATTGCCCCGAAGGTAAAGAGGATATTATAATTCGGGAGATCGAAGATTTTTTTCTATGATGCTCTGTAACGTAAACTTACAGAGTTACTATACAAACAATTTCTCCCTGATGAAACATCACCAATGGGGATTATCTGATCTGGAAAATATGCTGCCTTGGGAGCGAGATATATACATATTATTGACTGAAAACTGGGTTAAAGAACAGAACGAAAAGGCTGAACAAGCCAAACAACAACGGGGTCAATGATGACAACTAACACTGAAGCCATCGAGAAGTTAACAGAACAAATTTCTAAACTGGAGAATAAACTCTCCAAGTCAAAAGGTAAGGGTCTTCGTGAAAGACTCGATGGTGCAAATGTTGAATCGTTTTTCCCTTCACTCCTGAGTCCTATAGGTAAAGCTGGACAGGGAACAGCTAACATGATTCAGGGGATCGCCGACATCGGAAAGAAACGGCGATTAAAGAAAAAACTAGGACAACTCGATAGTCTTCAGGGTGAGATGGAAAGTCCTGCATCTGAGGATACATCTATAGTTCCAGACGTTGGTGAACTCCTGTCTGGTTCTGGTGATGGTGGTGGTGCGTCGTTCGGTGGGGAATCCCTGACAGAAATGATGCAGGGACTCGTTATTGCTGTAGAAAATATGAACGAGTCAATTATGGGTTCCATTGAATCACTTCACCACATGTTAGATGACAATTTGCAGTCTATAAAATATTGTTTGGAAGACATGTTGGGTGAAATAGAACACTCAGGTGACCGAGAAGAAAGAAACGAAATCGAAGACGATCTAGACGAATTGTCTGATGTCGAAGATGACAGAGAACAGGATCGACAAGCAACAAGCTCGAGCAAAACTAAAAAAGGTGGACTCATCAAACGAGGATTAGGAAAAATTCCCGGAATGAGTAAAGGTATGAAACTCGCTGGTGGAATGGGTAAAATGCTTAAAGGTATGATACCAGCTTTAATGGGGATTCTGCCCATGTTGCTTGCTGCGATAACACCATTTCTTCTTCCAGTTCTCGGTATCATCCTAGCTGGACTAGGATTATTCATGTACTTCAAGTTCTTACCTGACATGATAGATGCGGTATCTAACTTCATCTTTGATGGTAAGAAAGCTATGGATAAACTAAACAAGAGTGCTGAAGAATTCGCGGAACAAACCAGAGACTATAACAATATGCAAGCCGAGAGTTTTGCAAAATTAACCGAATCTGAACAATCGAAAGTTAAAGAAGAAGAGTCTCAGGTTCGACAAGCTGTGGCTGGACAGACAAGAAGTGGCGCCAATGTAGGCGACCGACTCGATTCTGTGGCGGATGCTCGAATTGGGGCTCTTGCTGGTATGGAGAATGTTTCTATGGAAACCCTAAAAAGAAACGCTGAACGTGCCGATCTCCAACATAATAGAGAGGTCAATAACCGACAACAAGTTCTCGAACACAATAAAGAATTTGGTGCTCCCGGTATTATGGATTATCTTAAATCCTTTGGTGCAGCTGCGATAGCACCAGTGATGCCGCAGGTGGTGATGAATGCGGGAGTTAGAAGATCAATAGGTAAAGTCGCTTCGGGTGGTGCTGAAAGGGAAATGATGCCTCGACAGGCCGAAGAAGCCATTGCCGCTCTGAAACAAGAAAAAGACCAAGCACAAAACATGATGATGTTGGCACAAGTGACTGGTATGGAAAGTTCCCCAGAGGGAAGATCGAGATATAACAGTCTAATTGAACAAGGTGTTCATAAAGTTCCCACAAGTGTACTTTCCCGAGCCATACAATTAGCTGATTATGATGAGAGTGGATCGTTGTCTGGGAAAGAACAGGAAAGTTTGAATTACCAGATCGGTGTTGTATCTACACCACCTCTTGCGGGCCTCATGGACAGACCTAGAGAACTAGACCTACCTGTCCAGTTGCCAGGTTCTTTTACCTCTCCGGAAAACACCGCAAGAGAAAATCAGATTATAAATCAAACTAACATAACAAACATTGATGCAACTACTACCGTGCAAACGCCGTTAGAAGGAAATAATCAATAAAAAAAAGCCGGGTCCGAAGACCCGGCTTCCTACTTCTCAACGAAGATCGTCATCATTCGTCGTTCGCTAATTTCTGAAAGTAAGACATGGCGTTGTCTTCCTCATCAGGCTGAACAGTTGAAGTAGTGGTATCCTCCGCCTTCTCATAATTATCAGAAGACGTTTCGACTCTCGTGGTTTCCGCAGTATTATACGAAGTTGAACCACTGAGAACCTTGTCTAGACGAGACTTGATTTCATCGTAACTCTTGAAGTTAGAAGCATCAGTGAATTCACTGAGCTTGTATTGGGAATTCCAAAGAGCTTCAAGTCGTTCATCGTCGCCTTCGTGCATAGCAGAAGGATGTTCGAATTCTGACTTGTCGTAGTTGGTATAACCATCTACTTTACGAATCTTGATACGGAAGTTCGCGCCATTCCAAAGATCGAATGGGTTGACAGCTTCCTCATCCTGAAATTCAGGATTCATTGCTTCATTAATCTTGTCGAAGATCTTCTTTCCATACTTGTAGAGGAAGATCTTGCCTTCATTCTCTGGGTTGGAAGGATCACTAACCACAAAGATGTTGGAGATGTATTGAAGCTTACGCTTGCGTTCGCGAGCGATGTCCTTGTCTGATTCCACGCCACTGTTCCAGAGACGACTGTTCATCTCTGAGACGGGATCTTTATCCCCGAGGGTTGTACGAGAATTCTCGATAAACCAACCACCCGGGCCCTGAAAGGCGTGAGAGAAGAGACGTGCCCAAGGCACATCTTCGCCATCAGACGGAGGAAGGAAACGGATGACTGCGTAACCATTGCCCGACTTGTCGGTCGTTGGTCGCCAAAAACGGTCATCCTTGTAAGAGGCCTTATTGCCGTTCATCTTCTCAAGTTCCCCTGAGAGTCGTTCCATACTTGAACGGGACTTGTTTTTCATATCACTAAATGCCATGTGTATTCTCCTTGTTTCGTGTAAGGTGTTTCGTGTGAGTATATATTATACTATGTATTCGTTCTATTGTCAAGTGAAAACTTCAATAAATATCTGTATGGAGTGTCTTTATTATGATAAATGATTTTTTTGATTGTGTATACTGGATCAACTCGATTAAACATCCCGAGAGAAGAAAGAACATGGAGTCGTTCTTCGAGAAGTATGGGATTAATAATCATAGAGTGGAAGCCGTATATGGTGATAACCTGAGATTCCTACTACCAGAGGAAGAGAAAGTGAACAATGCCCGGTACTATGCTGGGTGTTTAGTATCTCATCTACAGGCAATGTTCATATCAAAAATTAAGGGTGAAAAAAGAATACTAATTCTCGAAGATGATGTTGTACCCATTGATAAGTTTGAAAATTATTTTCATCAATTTCAGTCCAGTAAATTCCACGAGAATAATGATTGGGACATGATGTTCTTGGGATTCATTCCGTTACACGACGATGATTCAATGTGGGATTACAGTATCGTAGCGAGGAATCAACTCTCAGACTACCCCAATTTCGTGAACGCGACTCGTGAAACCGTAGGAGCTTACGCTTATGCGGTTAATTCTGACATGCGAGACTTTCTTCTAGAAGAGATGTCCACTCATGACGAACGGTATTATGGTGTAGAGGCATGGATGCGAAACTTGTCTCGTTTCAATGGTAGAGACATATACTCAGAAAAGAAAATCTTTAGTTTCATTCCTCAGTTGTTTGCTCATGGTGCCGGATTCTCGACACTTCAACCAGAAGAAAATCTAGAAGAAATGACAAGAAGTATATGTCCTTGGTTTGGACAATCATACACACATTAAACAGGCAGACTAGTCTTCTTGGGTAACATGTTCTGGTTCATCGCTTCGACTTCTAGTTTTTCGACGATTGGTTTAGAAACAAATTTTCTAATTGCTTCTGGTTCGACTTGAAGTTCTTCACATACATCTAGAACAGCAGCCATGTAGTCTCTGCCGTTTTTCTTTACTTTGTCCTCGACCATTTTCGAGAAACTGTTTTCATTTAATTCAAATATCAATATTCTAACCTTTCGATTCCTTCGGGGGTTGTATAGTAAATCTTATCAAACATCATTATACACCAAGGTGTACACAGTTGGCAAGGTCTTGCAATCCTCATATCACCAAATC
>Ga0209535_1002182_pt1 | contig 12803 bp, 13 predicted proteins | sample LinPmetageLP28_FD_184041 | JGI IMG/M metagenome (GOLD analysis project Ga0209535, IMG submission 184041) | Marine viral communities from the Pacific Ocean - LP-28 (SPAdes) (version 2) | ecosystem: Environmental > Aquatic > Marine > Oceanic | place: Pacific Ocean | collected 2009-08-22
TCTAACAAATCATCTGCGTCAAGTTTATGTTTTTTTAGAAACTTATCAACATCACTTGGTCGTTTACCAAGTGTAGTGGCTACTTTAAGTAGGTCTTTATTTTCATTTAAGTCTTCTTGTTTTATCTTGAATGCTCTTGTTGTGTCTTCAAGTGTTGGTAATGGTTCACCAAACTTTCTTTCCCAAACTTTTGATTCTTTTAATAATTTTTTTAATTTAATCATTTTTTCCTTCTTCCATATTTGTTAAATCTATCTTTTAAGTTATAATACAAACTTTTCAATACATCTCTTTTTGAAAGAGTTGAATCTTTAATATTACCAGTATTTATACTCTTTGATAAGTCTAAATTATCATATTTATTGTTTTTCATATCTGATGTAAAAATACTTACTGCTCGTTGTTGAGCTTTTCCTATTTCTTTTGATGCTTTGTTTACTGCATCTTGAGAAAATTTCTGTGCTTCTGGATTTGACCATTTAACACTACCCAATGATGAAGGTGGAAATGCTTCACTTAAATGTTGAACTGATATATTGTTTATATCTTTTTCAAATTCTAATATGTGTTTTTTATATGATTTATGTATTTCACTTGCTGATTTTTTTAAACCTTGTTTGTTCAATAATTTTATTAGTATATTAGCTTCTTGACTAATAAAAGAAATATTTTTATTAATATCACGAGATGCTACTTCAAACGCTCGTTTTTCTCTTGGACTCATTTCTTCTGTTAAATCCCTCGGAGTATCACGAAATTTATTAAACTTTTCGTATATTGCTCTTAATTGTGTGTCTTTTGTTCTTGCCATTGTTTTATCTTAAGTTTAGGTATTTTTTCAATATATTAACACTAACTTGTATTCTTTGTAATACATCATCAAAACTTTTTCCATCTTTAATTTTTACTGTCTTTTCTAAATCATTCATAGTTAATTTCATATTCTTGACTATTATTGGAAGTTTTTTATCATTCCACACATCAAATCCAGTTTTTTTATTAAGGTATTCTCTGTTATAATCAGAGACTTTTTCATTAATTTCTACTGATTCATTTTCCATATCTTTAAGAGCTTGTTTCATTGCTTTTAATTCCATTTCTTTTTCATCTCTGTCCATTTTTTTATTTAGGTCAGCTGCGAATACATCAGCTTTTTTATTACTTGCTTTTGAACCCTTTGGTAATGAACTCTTGTGAGTCATTTTTTTACCATCAACTTCAATTTTAGTTCCATCTTTTATGTTATGATTTTTTTTATATTTATCATATTGTGCTTTTGAACCAAATTTTAGTTCTAATACTGGTAAGGATTCTCCAAACTTTCTTTCCCATACTTTTGTTTCTTTTAATAGTTGTTTAAGTTTCATAATTTTTCCTTTAATAATATCTTATGTAATCTATTGCTTTTATTCCTAAAATACTTCTACAATCGTTAACAACATCAGCTGCATAACTATCTACATATGTTGTAGTGTGACTTATTTCTTTATTTGATTCTTTTAAATAATAACTATATTTTTCATACAATCTTGATGAACGTTGTGATATTTCACTAGCCGCTTTAAATTGATTACTATCAAGTCTGTCTGATGCATTTTCTCCGTATTCTTTTTGCACAATGTTGATATATTTTTTCATTGTTGGACTTTTTAAATCCATAACCTCTTTCATCATTTTATCAAGATGTTTTACAGTTTTGTTAACCATTGTTTTAATCTTTTTTGGGTCGTTTTTCATTTTTTTAACCAACTCAGAATATCTTTGTTTTTGTTGTTTTGCAAATTCTTTGTGGTCAGTAAATTTACTTGCACCATATCTAGCGGATTGTCTAAGTTCTGCTTTTCTTTGAGCTCTCATAAACTCACCACCTTTTTTCATATCAATATGATAATATTCTAATCCAGGAATATCTTGAATTGCTTTTAAACTTCTGTATCCAAATACATCTAATCCAACCATTTGTTTAGAATAACTATCTACTTCACCTGCTGTTCCAATCTCTGCTCTATAACTTGAACCAGTGTATAAAGCTTTTCCGTCTTTTAATACTGCAACAAGTCTTCCTTTTGTAAGACCTACATACGCTCTACCACTACTATAATAACCTTGTCTTACTTTACTTGGTAGATATTCTACATTTTTACCAGCAACTGCAATAACTAAACCTTTTTTCTTTGGTGTTCTTAATTTTTCAATATGATAGTCTTCTATTTTATCCCATTCAACTCCATATCTTTTTGCTGTTTGTGAAAAGAATTCTCTATTTAAACCACCATATCCACTTGCTAAATTTCTCAGAACATCACTTTTAAATACTTCAGTCAACATCATTGACTTTTTAACATTTTGGATTTCTTCTTTGATTATTTGTTTTAGTTCTGATTTTGTTATTTTCATAATTATCTCTCTGTAATGATGTCGTGTATTAATTGTTCTGTTTTACACCAAATACCACAATCTTCTCTTTCTGTGTATTGTTGGTTTTTGTCAACTGATTCGTTCATAGGTGATAAGAACGCTCCGTGTGTTGAAGGATTTGAAACAAAGTCAAATGCAATCAATTCAAAGTCGGGTTGAACTTCTTGAGCTCCTTCACCAATAGATTCTACTGAACCTAACCCTCTTGAACTGATACCTAGTTTGATACCCGATTTAAATAATTCTTTTAAGATATTCCCACTTGGTGTTCCTAACACTTCAACAGTCCCTACCAAGTCATTTCCATTGAAATGCATTTCCATAACATTATGTGATGTATTTTGTAGGTTTACTACTGAACTATCTGGATGGTCTAATTCACCCAATGCTCTTTTTTGTTGTATAAAATTTTCTGTATATTTTTTAGCTTCTCTCATCAACAAGTCTTTTGGATATACTCTACCATTTTGATTTTGTGCTTCCGCTCTCTGTAACACACCCTTAACAATAAGTTTTCCGTCATTTGATGACATAGACTCAGTTATTTGTTGTGGTGTTACTTCAAATGGGATATAATCTACTATTAATTGTTTCATTATTTTACCTTTTTCTTCAGTCCTAATGCATCTCTCATAAATTGTGTTACATTTGAACGATATTTTTTCTTTAATTCTTGTGATAAGTCTTTATTTACTTTATCTTTAGAAACTTTTCCTTTTAAAACGTCATCAAACTTATACATTTTATCACGAAAAGTAGCTTCTGCTTTTTTCAGTCTTTCAACTGCTTTAGAGGCTCTAGCTTTATCTGATACGTCTTCTGATAATGACATATCTAAAAGTTCTATTACTTTTTTTAATTCAGACAATTTCATTATTTTAAATTACCTACTTTACCTGCTAGTTTTACTAGTCTTTCTGAAATCTTTGTTAGAGCTTTATTTGTTGTTTTCCAATAATCTTTTGAATCTACTTTTAATTCAGTTTTTAACTTAACACTCATATCAATTGTTTTTGATAATCCATTTAATGAATCTCTTACTTCTCTCATTGAACGACCAATCTTTTGTTTTGGTGTTAAGGACTCATCATTTCTCCAAGCGTGATAACGACCTTCACCTAACATTTGTTTTGTTCTGAAAAAGTTTACAAGTTTTCCTATTTCTTTTTTAGATGTTAGAATAGTTTCATAATACTTATTGTATTGTTTGTCTCTGAGTGTTTTGTCACCCACACCAGCAATCTTGAAATAGTCTTTTTGAAGTTTCTCTAAACCTTTATGAAGATTTCTTAATGCATTGACTTCTTGTTTAGTAACTTCGTTTACTTTTGTAAATCCTGTTGAGTTTGTTGAGATGTCGTCTTCTTTCTTTTTATCTTGACCTCTTTTTTTCTTTGATTGAAAAGCGTAAGGTGTTTTTGGTGGTCCCTCTCCTCCGTCTAAATTACCGGTCATTGAAGCTTCACCTATTTGTTCCTTTTTCCAACCACCACCAGCCGCTTTATATTTTTTTGCTGCCCAAGCATTAGCATAAGCACTTGGATAGACATCAAATTTCTTTTTAGCTTGTGATTTGTAATAAGACCATTTGGAAGGATTAGTTGGTGTGTTTTTTTCTAAGAATAAGTTAAGTTTTTCTTCTACACTTTCTAATGGTGTTAAACCTCTTTTTTTTCTTTTTTTGGCTTGAGTGCTAGCATATTCATTTGTAGAAACTTCTTCTTCTATCACTTCAATGATAAGTTTTTTTAGATTATCTAATGTTTGTGACATCTTTTAATTCCTTGATTAGTTCATAGTATCTCATTAAAGAAACTACTTGGTTGTCTTTAACTACTGATTTAGTTGTAAAGTTTTTAGCTTGATTAATAGCTTCGGCTAATTTTATTTTCACTACCGTATCACTTACGTTAGTAGATAATGATTTTAATTCGTTTACAACCTTTGTTATTTCTTCATTTATGAACTCACCAAAAGAATTTGAATTAGATATATTATTAATATATTCTCTTAGAAGTGATTTTTGTGATTCTGATAAATTTGTGTATTTTTTATTGAACTTTTCAACTAAAATTTGATATGATAGTAATTGAGTATCTCTTTCCTCGTTTCTTAGAGTCCTTACTAAAGAACTTCGTTTTTCTTTAATAGGTTTAGATGTAATGTTCTCTAAGATAGTATACTTAGTATCGACAACTTGTTTTGGATTAAAATCTATTTTTGTTGTTTCTACTAAGAATAACTTATAAATAGAAGCTAATGTTTTATAATTTGATACTCTTGTATTAAAGAAATCTTTAGATGAAAAAGTTTCAGATATTTCTTTAATTAAATTATATTTCTCTACTCGTAATTCATTATTACTAATTCTTTGTCTTGTTTTAATAACAGCTTCTAATAATTTTTCAGCTCTTTTCTCATCTTGATAAGAATTTGTTAAAAGAATATCGTAAAGTTCCTTTTCTTTTCCTAATGCTGTATTTTCACTAAAATACTTTTTCAATAAATTCACCGATTTTGACTCTTCGTTATTCAAGATATCAGCTGTTACTTGTCTGGTCAAAATCTCAAACAGTAAACCTGTATTTTTAATCTTAGAATGTTTTATTTTTTGGGACATATTATTCCTTAACTCCTCTTTTTATAAACACCAATCCTCATTGATATACTCTATCAATTATAAATATAATGTTTGTAAATAATTAATCAATTTAATTGTCATTTAAAGATGAAGAGACTTCGTTTTTATACTCGTCCTCAACAACACCGGCTTCATTTAGTATTTTCTTATCAACTTTTGATTTTATTTTATCAAAATGGTTTAAATTTAATGATTCACGATAAGATTTACCATATTTAGGACTTGAACTACGAAGTTTCTTTCTTTCGTGGTTACCTAATGGGTCACGACCTCTCGCACTTCCATCTTTTCCATAATGTGGCATCTCTTTTGGTCTACCAGCACCTTCCCATCCACCTTCAGGAGAACCACCTTCTGGTCCTAATTCCTCATTTCCAGTTCTACTGAAGTAATCGTCTTCAGCATCTTCTTGTTCTTCTTCTGCAGCTTGTTTTGGGTCTACACCCTCTGTCTTTATTGACTCTAATCTAAATTCTACTTTCTTGTCTTCTACAAGTTGTTCTTCAAATTTCTTTATATCATCATCTGAAAATCCAAAGATTTGTTTATAAGCCCAATCTTTAGATGTTACTGAATTTTCTGCTGTTAAATCATTGAACGCTTGAATTCTTTGTCCTAACAACTCTAATTTCTCTTGTTCGTAGATTTTAGATGGATTTGTTAGTTCCAAATCAAAGTTCACTAGGTCTTCGTCCGTGTATCCCTGTGAATATAAATGAACAATACCAATTTTAGTTAATTCACTAACCATAATTCTTTGTATTCTTTCCACGGTTCTCGCGAAACGAACGTCTTCTGCCGCTAATGTTGCTTTCGATTCACCAGCTGCTTCTGCGTATCCATAAAAAGGTTGTGGTATCTTTAATGAAGCTAATAGTTTATTTCTTAGGTATTCAATATCATCGGTTGTTTGATATTCTAATCCACCAAGATTTTCTATACTTGTTCCACTATCCCCACCACGAACTGGTAAGAAGAAGTCTTCTGTGATATTTTGAATATTATATTTTAAATTATATTGACCATTGTCATCAATGACTGGAGCTTTCTTCATTTTATTAACTATTTTTTGCATATAGTTATCAACTTCTGCTGGTGGAATATTTCCAATATCGATATTGAATATTCTTTTTTCTGGAGCTCTCATAATTCTATGGATTAACATAGCGTCTTCCATAAGTGATAATTGTTTCCATACTTTACGACCACCCTCTAACATTGAACGACCATAAGGTAAGAAGTTTGAGTCAGAAATCATTCTAAAGTGAGCTATTTCGTAATTTTCAAATTCTGATTTATCACCTTGTTGTGTTTGTCTAACATCTCCACTTTCTAATACAAACTTTGTATAATGTGGGTTTTCTGGGTCTTCACCTTCTACTCTCTGAACATCATAACTTGATAGTGGTTCTACGTTAGTAATACCATACTTCTCGTTGATATCTAGTTTTAAAAAGAAGTCTCCATATTTACATAAATTTCTTGTCCACGGGTACAAATTAAACTCGATGTTTAAAATATCATAATACAAGTTATGTAAAATATCGTGTATTTGATTATTATCAGATTTAATTGATAATATCTTTCCGTATTCTGATTTTAATGTTGTTTCGTCTGCGTAGATATCTAGTGCTGAAGAAACCAATGGGTCTGAGTCCATCGCTTCATAATCTCTAAACAATCCCATACGCATTGTTTTTTGGTATAAAGATTGGTTGTATCCACTCATTCCGTTTGGACTCTTGTACAAACGTGAGAATCTATCAACTAAATCTCTACCTGATACAGCTTGTACTTGTGCTGTATCTGCTATTTTTAATTTTCTACCACCAATATTTCTAACAATTACATTTGTAGAAAATAGTCGTTGTAGTCTACTGAATAAATCTTTTTCAGCCATTATTTCACCTCTTATTTAATTAACCAAGTTAAGTCTTCTTTTTCCCCTCTAACGTCCATTTCCCAAGAATCATTTGATTCGGTATTTGAAGTATACACTCCTGGATTCTGTCCAATACCTTGTATTGCTTTCTTAGAAAGTTCTATACCCTCACTTCTTAATCGTAGTGCGGTATCTCTGACCCAAAGGGCTATTGCGAAAGACATTACCAAGTCATCATTGTATCCTGTCATTGCTTCCGCTCTATTTCCGTTATAAATAAATACAAACAACTCATCAATTAATCTGTTAGAATGAACCACTACTGATTCTTCTCTAAACATTTCCTCTAACTTTGCAATGATTAAAGGTCTTGTCTTTGATGTTGTTGAGAATCCAGGAACCATATTTCGTTCTTGAGCTCTGTATTTATTTGTCATTTGATGTTGAACATCAATATATTGCAAATCTTTACTTGTATAAAACAAGTTTGGATATTCTCTATCAATGACTTGTTGAATTGCTGCCCAACCAATATTGTTGTTTTCCACAACCAACAAAGCATTGTTATACTCACTAGCTACATTAACTAGCATATTTCCAAAATCTTGTGTAGAGATTTTACCTTTATATTCAGCTACTTGTTCCAAAGATTCTACATCTATAATATGGAACGCTGAATAATCTGTTCCGTCACCTCTACTAACGTCTGCACTCACCACATAATTCTTTGTATAGTTTGGTGGTTCCCATATCCAATAGTTAGAATCTATACCTCTCTTTTCCATTGGTTCTCTTATACTACTTTCTTTCATTTTCTCGAGTAGTAAACCATCAATAACACCACGACCAGAAGTGATGAAGTCACAATCACATTCTTGAGCTGCTAGTGAAGGCCCTAATAATTTATCTTGGTCATCTCTCCACTCTTGTCCTCTTTCTGGATGAACTGACCAATGTAAATTAATAAAATTAAAATCATTTGTTCCATCTTCAGCACCTATCCAAGTTTTGTGGAAAAAATTACCAACACCATTTGGTGTAGAGATAATTAAAGCTCTACCACCAGTCGCTAGTGTTTGTTGTGCGGCTCCCCATATAGTATCTATCTTCTCGATAAATGCCGCTTCATCAATAATCAGTAATGACAATGCTTCTGAACGACCTGATTCCTCAGAACTCGCTACAGCTTTAATTTGAGAACCATTCTTATATCTTAACGATAATTTATTATCCTCAACACAAGGTTGTTTTAACCAAGCTGGTAAGTTAGCATGCATCACTCTAACTTTTGTTACTAAATTCTTTGCTGTTTCTTGTTTTGTAGCGATAACCAAGATATTCTTATCTTGTTGAAATGTCATCATCCACAATGCATATCCAGCAGTTAATGTTGATAAACCTAATTGACGAGCTTTTAACACGATATTATAATCGTGTTCCATAAAAGATTTTAATGACTTTTCTTGAAAGTCGTATAAGTTAAAATTAACTTTACCTTTAACAGGGTGTTGGATTATTCCATACTTACCCAAGAAATAAACTGGGTCAGTAGCACACTTAGCATATTCTCTTCTAATAGCTTCTTTTAATTGTTTTTTATCTTCCATCAATCAACTATTTCACCAGCGAGTTTTATAGAAGTAGAAGTTGCAATTACACCGAATGTAAAATACAACCATTTATTCTCATACCACTTTGGTTTTATAAGTTTAATCTGTTTCTCATATAAAACTTCACGGTCTTTTAATATATTTACTTGTTGAGTCTTAAAAGAAAGTAACATAGAATCAATCTGTGTTTGATTCTCATACTTTTTCATTAACTCTTCATAAATATCAATTTGCTCTGTTTGGGTTTCTACTTGAGTCTGTAAGTCTTTTACTTTATTACCCATAGTGACAACTTCTTCTTCAGTAAAAGTATACACTTTGTCTTGGGAATAAATAAAGCCAAACAAAGCTAATAATATTATTAACTTTTTCATATCAATACCTCTATTTACTAAAATCTTTTAAGAAATCTGCTGCTTTGTCAGAATCACCTTTTTCAAAAGTTTTTTCCATTTTTGTTGTTTTCTTTTTAGAAATGGTTAACTTTCTTTTCAAAGAAGTAATTTCTTTTTTATTCTTTTTCTTGTTTTTTTCTAATTTAGCAATTTTAGTTTCAACACCCTTTTCTTCTTTTTTGGATTCATCAATTTTACCTTCGAGTTCTTTTAACTCTTTAGATTTTTTTGCACCCATAAAAGCACCAAAGATTGTTCCTATTACTGCTAACATTCCGAGTAGTTTTTTTAACATTGTTTTTCTCCTTACCTATAAATAGTTGGTTATATGTTTTCTCTCATTTTTTTCAAGTCTTTTATAGCATCATCAGCAAGTTTATTAAGAGCTTTTTCATTAACTTGTGCTTTTTCAATTCTAACTTCTGGGTTTTTAATACCAACGTCATAAATTTGGTCAACTGGTCTTTCAGTTCTCCACGATTCAATTCCTTGTATCATATCATCAACCCAAGCTTTCTGATTATTTTTAGCTCTATTGGTTGCCCACTCATCATACTTCCCTTCAAGTCGTAACTTGTGTTCAAAATCTAGTTGACAATCCCAACAATGTTTATATAAGTACCAAAACTTGGTATCAAGTTTCTTCTTCATTGTTTTTTTACACTCTGGACAAAACAAAGGAACTCTTACTTCTGCCATAATATCAGTTAAATCTGATTTTATATCACCCTTTTCCTTTTTCTTCCCCTCATAACCTACTATCGTTCTTTTTTCAACTTCTTGTCCTTTTAGTAGATTACCTAATGCTTTATTTTCTCTTTCTGCTTCTTTTGAATATCCTGCCATAACTAAAAACTCACTAACCCTAATATTTGATTTACTGGGGCGAAAGCACCAGTAAACTTATAGGTTTTTCCTTTATATTTAAATACCACTCCTTCAACTGGGACTATCTTTTTTAGTCCACCAATTGAATTTAATTTTTCTAATTGTTGTTTTAAAATCTTCATCTTTTTAATATCACCACCAGTTCTAACTTTATTAGATGCTTTTAAAATATCTTTTCTAATCTTTTCTACAGCTTTTGTTGGATTAGCTGCAATAAAGTTTGATAAATTCTGTAATATATCTGCTCCTACTGAAAAGAAAATCTTTTCAAATGGTAACATATTTTTCTTAACCATATTCTTGTGGTCTACCTTATCTGTGTTCATAACCCAATTTAAAAATTCAGGTTGTTTTTTTAAGTCTTTTTTAATATTTGATATCTTATATGACTTATCAAAGAACGCCCATCTTTTAGTTAATTTTTCTAAAATAGTTTTAGGTATTGTATAACCAAATTGTTTTCCTGCATTATAAATATAATCTTCCCAATATGATTGATGATATTTACCTAATGTATCTGTATCTTTTAATCCAAATTCAGATTGTAACTTATTTACTCTCTTATAATAAATATCAACTTTTTTCCCAAAATCAATTTTTTTTGGTAAAGCTAAAACTTTAGGTTTTATTATTTTAAAATGTTTTCCAATGTCTTGATTCACTTGTTTAATCATACCTTGTAACATTCTACCAGAACCTTTTACTTCACCAACTGCATTACCACCATCGTTGTATTCAATTGAGTTGTGGAATTGTAGAATCTGTTTATCATAGTCTATTACGTTTGATGATTTTGGATAAATAATTTCTAGATTCATAAAAATTTTACCATTCTTGAAAATTTTGTCCTTTTGTTTATCACTTAAACTTTTTATTGCTTTTGATAAGTCTTTCATAGCAAAAACAAATGTGTCTTTAATATCACCACGACCACTAAACTTACTAGCTACTGCACTCGTATCAAGTGCATTTTGACCACGATTCTTTATTTGTCCCTTGTTTCTTGCGGCTAAAACTTTTCCATCACGATAAGTTATCATTAAATTTTGTCCGTCAGTTTTTTCTGTTACATCATCTTCACGATTTAGTTCACCTGATAAACCTAATTTAATAATCTTTTTCATATCACCAAAAGTTAATTTATTGTCATCAAAAGGATGTGACATATGTCCGTATGCTCCACCCTCTACAATCAATTCTAAATCTTTTCTAATTGTTTCATCAAGTGTATTCAACAAAGTCATACCAGAACCTAATTGTTTTCCTGTTAATTCTGCTTTTTTTGTATTTCCCAAATCATAACGACCTGGTAAAACTGGTGCTTCAACTTCAACACCTGTATATCCACTAAAATCTGGTTTGATTCCCATATACTTAATTACTTCATAACCTAATTGTTTTGATATCCTATCTGCTACTTTCATATAACTTTTAATTGGTTTTTTTACACCAAACCTTTTTCCATATTCTCCAGTATTTTCTCTACCAAACGCAACTGAAGGGACAACATTTAGTTTTAAAGTATAATCATCTTCTGGATTTTGTGCTGAATCACTAATTAAAAAACTAAATACTTCCCAACCATAAATTTTACCCATTTCTTCAATCCATCTACCAGCTTCAGTTTCATAATCATTGAACCCTTTGTAAAAAGTTGGTGGACCATCATCAGTTGGAAAGTTAGCTCCTGTTGAAGCTTCCTTGATAAGTTTCTTTATATAATTTTTATTTTCGACGATAAATTTTGAATAAACCTCAAATAATTTTTTAAATTTGTTTGTTAACATATTATAAACACCTTGGTCAAAGTAACCAAATGTTTTTTTAAATATCTTTTTTCTATCTTCCTCTTTTACTTTTGGACTACCTAATAATTTTCTAATTTCTGTTCCACTAGATATACCACTAACTTTTACAATTGGTGCTGTATAAATGTATCCGTGTGTTTCATAACCAACCATATTATTTTTATTTTTATTATAATCTTGATAGTAAGTTAATCCACCAGATTTTTTCTTACCACCTTGTAATCTACCAGCGTCTTTACCACCAAATACATAAACGACAGCTACTTTTTCTCCGTCAAATTTTTTCAATAAACTATTTGCTACATAAGGATTTTTTTCAAAAATGATTTTATTCTTAGGAACACCCATATTAACCATATGACGAAGTTTTTCTTTGAAATTCATTGGGTGTCTTGGTGGTTGTTTTATATTTGATGTGGTAATATAAACTTCACCAAACTTCTTTTTTAGATTATCATATACTTTTTTATGATGGGGTCCGAATGGTTGAAATCTACCAGGATATACTGCTATAACCTTTTTTGCTTTTACTTGTTCTGTTATAAAAGGTGTGATTAATTGTTTGACTAATCTATTCATTTATGTTACCAAGTTCTACAAGCCCAATATCTAGCTTTATGCTTAGGGCCTGGACTATCACAATTGTGTCTTGCTCTAAATGATTTTCTAGCTCCTGGATTGGACTTTCTAATTCTCATTGTTCCACCTTTAGCATCACCACCTTGTCCGAAGTTTACTTTAACAACATTTCCCTTTGGATTCTTTACATATACTTTAAACTTTTTAGCGTCACCTTGCATAATTTTATTTAATTTTACTTTACGACCTTGATATTCTGCTTCTTGTAAAGATTTGTCTGTGATGAATTCAAATGTGTATCCGTATCCTTTACCATTTTCTTCATAGTAAAGTTCTACATTTTCTTTTACACAATTAGGAACTTTTCGTCCACCCTTGTCTTTCATACCGACTTGTTTGTATCCTACCCAACAAGTTCCTCTTGCTTCGTTCATAGTATTCTCCATATAAATATCCTTAACATCTTTCCAATTAATATCTGTCATTGCGTGTTCTGGTTTATATACACCTTTCTTTGATTTGAAATCTCTCATATGTGGAACAACATCAAGTCCTCTATCATCTACTTGATTAGCGTGAAAA